>Ga0074044_10000924_pt1 | contig 27099 bp, 18 predicted proteins | sample BogForMeECP23OM1_FD_94443 | JGI IMG/M metagenome (GOLD analysis project Ga0074044, IMG submission 94443) | Bog forest soil microbial communities from Calvert Island, British Columbia, Canada - Bog Forest MetaG ECP23OM1 | ecosystem: Environmental > Terrestrial > Soil > Wetlands ... | reverse complement strand
GTAAGGCGTGGAATCGGCGACGTCTTCCTTGATCACGCCGCCGAACGGCAGCGGCGGGGGCGGGATTTGATTCCCGTTGATAACTTGCGTCGCGCTGGGTGAACCCGGCGTGCCGTTGATTTGTTGGGCTGGAACGCGCAAGGGGACGGACATCGCCGTCGAAGCCGCCAGCACGGTCAGACCGTATCTCATTAAGTTGCTTCGTTTCATGTTTTTTTCCTTTCAGTTTCTTTTTACAGTTTTATGAATTTGAACAGGAGGTAACTCCGATAAACTCCGATAAATCGCGAGTGGATCACGAGTGGATCGCGAGCAGGCAGAGGAAGCGGAGATTTCCATTTCTCCTCTGTTATCTCTGTTTGCTCCTGTTCAAAAATCGTTTCCAATCTTTTCGACCGTGAATTCGCGGGCCGGTGAGGAAAAGGCTGAAAGCTAAAGGCTGAAGGCTGAATTGCGACTGCCGGTTTGAGGGCAATGAGACATTTCATTGTTTCAGTTTTTTAGCGTTTCAGCGTTTTTCAACCGCCCGCGTGGTTCACAAACGAATTTCTATTCGCTGGTTTTGTTGTTGCGCCCCGCCGCTTCGAGTTGCTTGATGTCCTCGGGCGTCAACTGCGGGCGGTCAATTTTGATCGTCAACTTGTCCAGCTTTGCCGTGAGCGGGAACGGCACCTGATAATCCTCGTCGCTCACGGACGTGCCGGTGTCGGAGCCAATGTCGAAGGTTTCGTCCCATTGCAGGATGAGCGGGATGGTGTGCTCCATCTTCTGGCTGGCGACTTGCTGGCCGTCCACCTTGAGCACGCCCGTGCCGCTGCGGCCGATGCCGCTCATGTTGTTGAAGGCGAGGGTGGCCGGGCCAAGGCCGTCATACTTGAAGTCGAACTCGATGGTGTGCTTGCCGGGCGCAAGCGCGTCCGGGCCTTCCCAGCGGGGACGTTTATAGTCCACCAGGTTCCAGAGGAACACCGGCTTGCCCTTGAGCAGGTAGAACCCATAGCCCCCAAACCTTCCACCGGAGGTCAGAATCACGCCCTCCGCGCCGCCTTCGGGCACTTCGATTTCAGCCTTGATGTTGTAGGAACAATTCAACAGCAGCGGCGAATCACCCTGCGGAATGCCGGTGACCGGCTGCGTATAGACAAATTCGCTCCGGCCGGCGGTGATGTTCGGGCGCGGTTGAACCAGACGCGTCGCCACAGAAGCGTCGAGCGGCAGCACTTGATATTTCTTGGCTTCCTCGGTGAAGAGCTTTTTCATCTCTTCAAGTTTTTCGGGATACTGGCTCGCAACGTCGTTGTCCTGCGTCCAGTCATTGGTCAGGTCATAGAGTTCCCAAGTGCAGTTGTTAAAGGGATCTTGGTTGACCTTGCTAAAGACGTCCCACGGCGGGCGGATGACCTTGGTGCTGGCGATCCAGCCGTCGTGATAAATGGCATGATCGCCCATCATTTCAAAATACTGCGTGTGATGCCGCGACGGCGCGTCGGCATTTTCCTTGGGGAAGGTGTAGGCGAAGCTCACGCCTTCCATCGGACTTTGCTTGACGCCGTCCACGTAATCGGGCTGCTGGATGCCGCAGCATTCGAGAATGGTCGGCACGACGTCAATCATGTGGGTGAATTGCCAGCGGATGCCGCCCGCGTCCGCGATGTGGCCGGGCCAGGCAACGCACATGCCCTGCCGGGTGCCGCCGAAGTGCGAGGCGATTTGCTTGGTCCAACTGAACGGCGTGTCAAACGCCCAGGTCCACGGCACGGCCATGTGGTTGTATGTTTTGTCGGTGCCCCATACATCGTAGAAGTATTTCAACTGGTCTTCAACCGGCGGATTGACGCCGTTGAACATGCCCACCTCGTTTGGTGTGCCGATCAAGGTGCCTTCGGCGCTGGAGCCGTTGTCGCCGCTGATGTAAATGATGAGCGTGTTGTCGAGTTTGCCCATGTCCTGAACCGCCTGGATCACGCGGCCAATCTCATGGTCGGTGTAGGCCAGATAAGCGGCATAGACCTCGACCTGCCGGATGAACAGCTTCTTTTCGTCGTCAGTCAGTTGGTCCCAATCCTTGAGCAGGTCCTTCGGCCAAGGCGTCATCTGCGCGTCCTGCGGAATCACGCCCAGCCGCTTCTGGTTTGCGAAGATTTGGTCGCGGAGAGCGTTCCATCCGTTGTCGAACAGGTGCATCGCGTGGATCTTGTCCACCCATTCCTGCGTGGGATGATGCGGCGCGTGCGTGCCGCCGGGGACGTAGTAGCATAAGAACGGCCTGCTCGGATCAATCGAGTTTAGCTGGTTCAACCAGGCGATGGCGTCGTCCGCCATGGCCGTGGTGAGGTTCCAGCCCGGATGACCGACGTAAGGATAAATGGCCGTGGTGTTGCGAAACAGGTTTGGTTCCCACTGGCTCGTGTCACCGCCAACGAAACCGTAGAAATACTCGAACCCCATGCCGATGGGCCATTGGTCGAATGGTCCCACCTGACTCGCCGTGAAGGTTGGCGTGTTGTGATCCTTGCCAAACCAGGAAGTAGCGAAACCGTTGTCCAGGAGAATCCGGCCGATGGTCGCTTTGTCTTCCGGGATGATGCTGTTGTAACCCGGGAAACCCGTGGACTGTTCCGAAATCACGCCGAAGCCGACCGAATGATGATTGCGCCCCGTTATGAGCGCCGCGCGCGTCGGCGAGCAAAGCGCCGTGGAATGAAACTGGGTGTAACGCAAACCCATCTGCGCGATACGGTCCAGCGCCGGCGTGGGGATGACGCCGCCGAAAGTGCCTGGGGCACCGAAGCCGACATCATCCGTCATGATGAGCAGGATGTTAGGCGCGCCCTTGGGCGGTACCACGCGCGGCGCCCACCATGCTTTTGATTGCGCGGCGTTCTCGTTGATGACGCCGCCGAACTTCGGGTCAGGAGGCGGGAGTTGTTTGCCGCTGATGGTGGTGGTGGCGCTGGGCGAACCCGGCTCGCCGGTGGTTTGAATTTGCGCGGTGGAGGTTGCGCCATTGCCGCCGGCACTGGAAGGCGCCGTGGCGCAGGAGGTCAAACCGAGCGCCGCCGAAGCGGTCAGCCCGGTCAGGCCGTATCTTATCAGGTTGATTCGTTTCATGTTTTCTCCTTTCAGGTTAGTTTTCAGTTATCGTCTCGTTTGTCTCGATGGTGAATTCGCGGGCCGTGGAACAAAAGGATTGAACTCCGATAAATCGCGACTGAACAGGAGGGAACAGAGGAAACAGAGACACGCTTTCCTTCTCCGTTCTCTCCGTTTGCTCCTGTTGAAAGTCCGGTCTCATTTCTTCCTCGCCCGCGTGGTTCACAAGCGAATCAGTCGTTTTATTGTGGCGGCGTTACCGCAATCGCAAATGCCCGCGTGACGCGCACGCCCACGTCATCGCCCGGGTTGATGTTGTCGAGGTTGATGTCGGGACCGACTTTCACGGTCTGGGTCTGGCCATCCACGGTTTGCAGGGTCACTTTGCGATTCTGGGTATCCACGCTCACGACCTTGGCGGTGAAGCCGACGGTATCAACGATTTTGCCGCCCGGCTTGGCGCCCAGGGGTGCCCGGACAATCGCCGAGGAGGTGCCGGCGCCGATGGGCACGCCGCCGCCCTTCACCAGGCCAATGGCGACTGACTCGGCCACCGTGGCCGTGACCTGGTCGCCGACCTTGATTTGATCAAAGTTGACGACTTCCGAACCGCATTCATAAGTGGTCAGGGTGCCGTCCGCTTGTTTGAGCACCACAGTCCGGTCAGCGGGATTGATGGATTGCACCGTGGCGGTGGCGGTCATGGCATCCAGCACGACTCCGCCACGCATGCCTTCCGGTGTGGACACGGCGTTCATGGTTTCGGTTTCGGATTTGGGCGTTGACGAGCAAGAGGTGAACGCCAGCAGAGCCGCCGGGACCACCATCATTGCCGCGAGTTTCAGTATTTTATTTTTCATTGGATCATTTCCTGTTTGTTGTTTGTTGTGGTTTGTTTTTTAGTTCTTCGATGCTTTTATTGGGTGACGGGTCGTGAAAGCGGACTCTTCGGTTGCAGCCACGACATCAGGGAGGCAAGGAGGACATCCGCCCTCACCCTCCACCCTCCGCAGTATTGCTACGGAGGACGGGCGGCCCTCTCCCCCGGGAGAGGGAGAATCGTTCGCCGCACCTTTGAAAATTGATATGACTGGATTGGCCGGATGCTCATCCGCAAAACCAGAAACCATCGAAAGCTGATTTTTGTTCGTTGCAGTCAGGTTCGGGGGTTTCTCAACCCGGATGGCCGTAAATTCCAGAGGCTGAACCACCACGCTATCGCCGGGCGCCATTTGTTGCATCCTGGTTTTCAAGCCGGGTTTGTATGTAGTCGCGGCGCCGGCGGGAACTTCAATCTGAGTTGCGGTTGTATCCATCGGATTGGGTTTTATTTTGGCTATCTGCGCCCGCCGCCCCAGCCGCCGCCGCCGCCGCCGCTAAAGCTACTGAAACGCTGCGAGCCGGTCGCTTGCGCCGAGCTTTCCCGGTCGGCCCAACTGCTGGAACCTCCTCCGCCGCCCCATGAAGACTGCCGGGAGGACTGGCTGGCCGAGTTTTCGCTTTGCGCCGTGGATTTGTTTTGCGAGGTCTGGCCCTGATTGTAGGAGTAGGCGTTTCCGTTCTTGTCGGAGGTCATCGAGCCGTTGTTCCAGGAGGCCGAGTTGCCCGTTTTGGAATTCTGCGCGCTGCCGGAGCCGCTGGCCGAGGCGGAGCCGTTATAGGCGTTGCCCGAAACGCTCCTCTGGCCGGAGACACTCTCGCCGGTCGTCGCGTTGTTGTAGCTGCCTTGCTTGCTGGAATTGTAATTTCCGTTGTAGGCATTGCCCGAAACGCTCGATGATCCGCTGGCGCTCGCGCCGGTGGTTGGGTTGTAAGCTGATCCCTGCTTGCTGCCGGAATAATTGCCGGTGTAGCGGTTGGCGGAGCCGGAGGCGGTGGTCTGCGCGCTGGCGCCACTGTAAGGGTTGTGCCAGGTGCTGCTTTTGGCGGCGGCAGCGTTGCCGGTATAAGGGTTGTAGGCGGCGCTTCCGCTTTGCGTTCCATGGGTGCCGGTATAGGGATTGTAGGTGCTGCTGCTGTGGCTGGCCCATTCGTTGCCGGTGTACGCATTGTAACCGTAGCTGCCGGTGGCATGGACGGCGGTGCCATAGTGGGTGTAATAGTTGCAGGCATTGACGTTGCAGTGCGTGTAGCTGTAGCTGGAGGAATAGCTATAGCTGTAACAACCCCAGTGCGGCGCGGCGCAACAGCTCGAACTCATTCCCGCGCAGTACCCGAAGGCAAATCCAACCGCCGCTCCCAACGCAAACGACGCGCCGTATCCATAAGTGGGCGGGTAGCTCACGTAGGTGACGCCAACGACAACGGGTGGATAATAGTAGCCGGTGCCATACACCACCACGCCACCCGGCGCGACCACCGTGCCCATGTAACCCGGCGTGTAGCCCACGTAAACGACGGTGGGCGTATAGCCATACACATAGGCGTAGGTCACGTAATGGATCGGGCAGCTTGCGGGAATGGTGTAGATCACCGACGGCACGAATATCGCCACCGCCCACGGTCCGAACGGAGTCGCCGCCACAAACCACAAGCCTGCCTGACAGGCGTAGTAACTGTTCGGGCCGGCCATGATCACCGGCGTGTCGGTATTCGCGGCGTAGCTTAACGATGTGCCGGCAATCGGCATGAAGCTCGGCCCGCCACCCAAATAGACGACCGTCAGTTTGGCCTGGTCGCGCTGGATCGTCGCGGTCTGGGGAATGGAGTTGGCAATCACCGCCTCCTGCGCCTGCGGACTGCCGGGCACGGAAAGCATGACGTTGGACTTCTCGCTGTCCGCCGGGATTTTTAGAAAATCACCGGGAAGACTGCCGGGCGGGACGAAGGCCCAGGGACCGCTGAGGTTCCCCGCCTTGAACCAGCGCCCGGAGATGAGCACGTAATATTTCCCGTCGTCGAGGTAGTAGAAAATGGCGCTGCTGCTGTTTTCCACGTAGAGCAGGTCGGTGTTGGGGACGGAAAGCAGGTTCGGCGCTCCCGCGGTTTCGAGCAGCTCGGCGGGCACCGATGAGACATAGACTTGCGACACCCTCGGCGCACTCGCGTCCCTGGGATACATGGGATCCACCTGCTTCGTAGCGAGCGCGGCGGAAAGCGCGGTGTCAATGTTGGGCGGCAGATAGACGGTGGCGATCCACGGACCCGCCAGCGCGGGCGCGGAGAACCATTGGCTGTCGGCGAAGAGATAATAATTTTGAAAGAGCGGATTTTTGTCCAGCAGCAGGATGGCCCGGGTATTGATGACGCGTTGATAATTGCCGGTGAGGTCCTTCAAAATCGGCGGGCCATCCACCAGGACCAGGAGCGAGGGCTGCGTCGAGTAAATGATCCGCGGCGGGTCGTTCTTCACGGACTGGATTTTTGCGTTGGCAATGTCCGCCGACGCCGCGAAGACGGCTTCGAGGTGATCGAGCGGGATGACCCGGATGGTCTGCGGCTGGAACGATTGAATCATGGCGAGGTATTGCGGCGTCATCGCCGGCTGGCTGGGAAAATTCGCCTTCGTGATCTGAAAGTTTTCAAGGGTCACCAGGCGGTTGACCTTGTCTATGTCGGTGCGCGTGGTGAAGAAGATGACGCCGTAGGTTTCGTTGGTGGTGCCGGTGGGCCGGAGGGCAACGACGAAGCGGCCATCAAGCTGGTTGCCGGGCCAGTCGCTGATCTGCGGCTGATAGATGGCAAAGTCGTAGCCGTTGGTGGTGTAAAAGCGCGGCCACTCCAGTATGGAAGGATCAATCTTCTGGCCCGGCTGGAGCTGCTGCGCTTGGGCAGACTGGCCGACCAAGACCCCGGCGAGGAGACAAACGAAGAGAGAAAAAAAACATCGAACCCTGAACATCGAACGTCGAACATCGAACATCCAATCCGAGACGGACGCGCCGCCGGTTGGGCTTGGTGCCCGACATTCCATTTCAGGTGTTAACGCGGCGAAGCGTCTGTGGGCGAGGCTTAATTGGCATCGAGAGTCAGACAGGAAATGTGTTTTCATATGCGTTGTGTGTGTGGGAACCAACAGGGCTGGAGGGAGGAACGTCTCCAACCCTGCTGTTCCGATCGACCACATTCAGTTGTTCTGGTTGTAGTCAAAGTCATGCATTTGCAGTTTCAACCCTTTGCCCGGCACATCCACTTCGGCGTACTGCACGTGGGTCAGCCCGCTCTTCAGCGTCCGGAACGTGGCGGAGAGTTCGACGTAATTCTGGTCATAGGAGGTGGTAATTTGGATCTTGCGGGTCTGCCGTGTCGCTGGGTCGATCCACATAGTGTAGGTGTCGCCCGACACCAGCACGTTGCCGCCGCTGAGCTTGAGCAGACCGTTGGCGTCCGGCGCGGAAATCGCGGCCTGGCTGACATAGTCAATCACCTTGCCGGGGGTGGGCAGCGTGTATTGGTCGAGCAGTTGGCGCAAGCCGACCAGGTATTTTTCCACCCTTTCACGCTCTTTTTCGGCGATGCGTTTGCGCAGAAAACCCGCCGGCAACGGCGCGGGCTGGTCGTTGACCGCGGTGCGCTGCAGTTGTCCGTCCGGGCCGAAAGAAACCAGATCAATGCGAATGTCCTCGACCTTCTCGTTGTCAATCAACTCCACGCGGCTGCTCCAGGAGTACTGTTTCAACAGCGCGTCGTTGGCTTTGCGCGCCGCGATGATCCTGGCGGCGAGTCCTTCATTGGGAATCTGGGCTGAAACGGGTTGCACATTGCACAAGCCGAGTAATGCCGTGGTGACTATCAGGATTTTTTTCATGGTTGTTTTTCTTTGTTGAGTTTTTGTGAGTGATTTTCTTTGGCAAGTTTGCCTGTCTGGCTTCAAATTCAACCGCCCGTATATTTGATCGCCACGCCGCCGACGACGCGGCCGGTGGTTTGCTGCACCGTGCGCCCAAACCAGGGGCCGGTGACAATTGCGCCGGTAACTTGCGTGCGGTCCGACACGATGACGACGGCGTCGGCGCCCATTTTGGCCGCCGCGTTGCGCAGCGACGCCTCGATCTTCTGCACGGGAACGCTGTCGCTGGAGGGTTCGGCCGTCACTTCGCCGAGGCGTATGTTGGGACGGGTCGGCGGCGTGCGCAGTATCTGAATCTGCGCCGGGTTGGAGGGCGCATAAATCGGCCCGCCGACATACTGGGTCGAGGAGGTGGAAACGGTGTTGCAGCCGGTCACCGCAAAAAGAGCGGTGACGACCGCGAACGACGTGAGGAGACGGAGTGTGGTCTTCATTTTTGGTTCATGGTTTGTGTGTTCGTTGAGTGCTGGGTTCTTTAAAAATGAAACAAACGAATGATGAACGCCCGCCCTCACCCTGACCCTCTCCCCCAGGAGAGGGGGAATCGCTGTCAGTCGGTCGGCGAAACGAGCACAGTAGGACATTTCGAGCGGCAATCTTTGCTGTTCCCTCTCCCCGGGGGAGAGGGTCAGGGTGAGGGCGCACAGTTTTTGACTTCTCATTTTCGCCAACGTTATGGTTTTAATGCTTTTTCGGGAATAGAAATGTCACGGTGAACCGCAGCCCCCAGTCCGGTCCATAGTTCGGACTGTCGGCATAGTAGCGATAGCCCACCTGGAAGGCGATGGCACTGGCTGACGCCGCGATTGGAAATTGTGTCGGTCTGGTCTTCATGGTTCTGTCCTCTTTCGTGGTTTTCACAATTTGAACAGGAGGTCGCGGAGGGTGCAGAGAAAAAAACCTCTGCTATCTTCCGCCTTCGCGTCGCGCCATCACGTCGCGCCGAAGCGCAGTGAAGGCGGAAGCGCCGCTCCGGCGCGACGGCGGCTGTTTGCTCGTGTTGAATTTTCATGGCTGACGTTTGAGTTTGCTTGTTGGTTTCGCCGGTGAATTCGCGGGCTGCTTAATTCACCTTCACGATGCCCGGCGGCTGCCAGGTGCCTTCGCCCGGCGGCAGGATGGAAGGTGCTTCCGTCTTCGGCCAATAGAGGCGCAGGAGTAGATAAATGGTGTCGTTCGGCGCGGGCAACCAATTCGATTCCTTGTCCGCGCCCGGCGAATCTTTCTGGATGTAGAACGTGAGCGAGCCGTCGTCGTTCTTCTTCATGTTCGGCAGCATCGGCGAGTTGATGAGATAACGATTGATGGGATTCTTGATGAGCAGTTGCGACTTGCCATCATACATCGTCACCGACCAGAAGGCGTTTACCGGCGGCAATTGTCCGGCGGGAAAGGTGAGCGTGTAGTTGTGCTGGCTGCAATCAAGCGTCTCGCCGCTGACATCCTTGCGGGTGTAGGGATACATGGCTTCGGCGGGATCGTTCGCGTAGATGCCAGCCTTGGCCAGACCGGCGCGAGCCAGCCAATCGCCATTGAAGTAAGCAGCGTCGCCGCCCGCGAGTCCGCCGACGCGCCAGCCGTTTTGGTCTTTGCCACCGGCGGCAACGGCGGCATCTATCTTGGCGTCGCCGGCCTTCATGCCCAAGCCAACTTCGAGGTTGTGTTCGAGGTCGAGGTCTTCAAAGTTGAATTTCTTTCCCGCGCCGATGCCGATGCGGGCAAGCTGCGTGCGAATCTCCTTTTCTTCCGGCGTGGCGGGAGCGAATTGCAGGGCGAAGTCGAGATACTGGAAAAAGTTCGTCTTGACCGAGTCCTTGTCAATCGGCGGGAAGTTGATGGCTGGCGCAGGGGGCGGCGCGGGTTGATGCAGATACGCCGAGAGCGGTTGCACGTTGTAGCCGTCCTGAATCTTGACCACGTTCGGCATGTCGTCCGGGTTGAAAAGCTGCGTGCGATAGACCGCCATCGAGAATTGTGTGGTGGAGTGGAACACTTTCTTGATGCCCGCCGGGGTCGCGCCGTTCCAGTCAGGGCCGACCACCAGATAATCTCCGCCGTCGTTGCCGGTGGTGCGGCTGCCCATGTAGCCGTAGTTGTAGGTGTTGCCGTCGCAGAGCATCACCGAGTAGTAACGCTCCTTTTCCGCGGGCGGAATGGACAGCACAATCGGCTCGGCGCGCAAATCCATCCACACCATTGAATATGGCGTATCGCTGTTCGGGGTGACGATGGCCGTGTCTTCGTAGGTGAAAACGCGGTGGTCGCTATGAATCACGTTGAACGGGGCTTTGTATTGGCTCGAACTCTTGTCCGCGCAGAACTGATACATGACCGCGTAGTTCATCACGATGGGCAGGCCGTAAATGAATCCTTGCTCGGCGATGGCTTTGGTTTCGGCGATGCCGGGGCGATCCTTCTCGGATTTTTCAGCTTGGGCAACCGCGTCGTTCTTGGTGGCGCAGCCGGAGCCGAAGGCCATCAGGCCCGCGAGCGCGGCGGCGAGGAGGTTCTGGTTGTGTGTGGTTTTCATAGTCATAGTTGTGGAATTCAGAACTTAAAGAGCAGGTTGAGGCTGAACGATTGGCCTTGGAGCCGCCCCACCGAGTAATATTCAGTAAAACACAGGAAATCCAGCGCGGCGTTCCACGGCACGTAAGACAAACCAATCTGGCCGCCGACGGCATGGTCCTGGTCAAGGATGGACGCGCTCCTCGCGGCACTCCCGGTATCGTGCGTGACCTGCCAGCTATCGTAGCCCAGCGGACCAACCTCCAGCAGAAGTTTCTCATCTTTCGTGAGCGGCAGATATTCGCTGATGCCCCAGTTGAGCGTGAGGGTTTCTCCCGGTGTGATGTCGAAGTCCTCGTTCTTTTGATTGATTTCGTAGGTCAACGCGGTCATGACGGCCATGCGTTTGTCAGACCAGGGATACCAATACGCCGCGCTCTGGATTTCGTGTGTCCAAAATCCCAGGCCGGTATTGTCGGCTGAGGCGTACTTTACCGCGCCGACAATCGGCAAGGTAATGGTTGAGGTATTGTAAGTACCCACCGGCGCATAGAAGCCGTATCCCAGCGAGAAGTCCCAATTCGTCAGGGTCAAGCCGAGCCAGACGGGCATCACGAACAAATCGCCGATGTTGAACTGCGAGGCGCTGGGGTTGCGTCCGCTGCCGACGATGGTTGAGATCGACGCGCTGGGATTCACGTTGACAAATGAAGGCGCGATATAGGCGGCATACTTCACGCCGTCGAAGTTCCATGGTGATACCCAGACCAGCGCGGGGGAGACGGCATAGACGTTCACATCCACACTGACCGGGAGCGTGACGCCCGGCCCGGGGCCGGGTTTGATGGTCACGGAATTGATCTGGTTGCCGTTGCCGTCATTCAACCGGGTGCTGGTGTAGTAGTAATTATAGACCATGCCGTAAAATCCCAGATCCGGCACCGCATAGTCGCGGATGTCCATTATGCCGCCGTTGTAGTGGCCGACGGTCCCGGCCCGGGCAAAGGACGCTGTGAGAGCCAGCGCAACTACGAACGCGATGGCGAGAAGATTTTTTGTTCGCGTGGATTTCATATCCGCTTCTTATTTGTTGGTTGGCTCGTCATTTCATTTCAACTCTCAATCTTCACCCCTGAAGTTCGTGACATTGGCGCACGGCGGGTTGGGATATTTTTTGACCGATTCCTGATACTCCGCCACCGCCTTATACACCGGTGCCGTCATGAAAAGGGTGATGCCGCCGAGATTCAAATCCTCATGCGGATCCATCTCGATGTTATAGACCATCGGGAAATAGATTTCGCTGCTGCCAATGTAGATGCCGCCGAGCATTTGCTGGCCGGTGCCGCTCAGGTGCATGTCCTTGAAATAGTAGCGCCATTGCTTCCAGCGCGCGGCCACCAAATCCGGGCCGATGAAGGTGAGCAGCGACTGGCGCGCCCCCGTCTCGCTCTTGCCGTAAAGCACCGCCGTCTGGTCCACGCCATCAATCGGGCGGTCTGTTGGCAGCTTGGAGCCTATAATGGCCGCGAAGGTCGGCAGGAAATCCATTTCCGAAAACATGGCGTAGGATGAACTGCCCGGCGCAATGTGCCCCGGCCAGCGGACAAAGCAGAAAGTTCGGATGGAGCCTTCGGTCACTTCGCCCAGTTCGCCGCGGAAGGGACCGGCGTTGCCCATGTCGGGGGATCCCAGGTTGCCGAGTTCGCGCAGTATCCAGCCCGACGGCCCGTTGTCGGAGCAGAAGACCAGGATGGTGTTGGTGTCAATGTTGAGTTCCTTGAGCGTGTCGAGCACCTGGCCAACGTGGTAGTCGCCCTCCATCATCTTGTCGCCATAATTTCCAATTCGCGACTTCCCGGCGAATTGCTTGGACGGGTAATTCGGCGCGTGCCCCATCGAGAACGGAAGATAACAGAAAAACGGTTTGCCCGCCGCCACCTGACGTTTCATGAAATCAATCGCATGGTCGGTCAGTTCGTTGTCAATCTCCGCACGCACCTCGGACGTGAAGGGTTTTATGCGTTGAATTGGCTCGCCCGCCTTCTGCGCTTCAACCCACGGCCCTCGCTCATTCAATTGCTGCTCGGTTCCGGGAAACGAGTGGGTCATCAGGATCAGCGGCGTCGTCAGGCAGTCGCTCCACGAGGTGTCCGGCGGGATGCCATAGAATTCATCGAAGCCGTGCGCGGTCGGCGTGGCTTGCGGACCACCGCCAAGATGCCATTTGCCGAAAATGCCCGTCGCGTAGCCCGCGTCCTTGAACAACTCGCCCATCGTGTAGGCTTTCGCCGGGAGTTGAAAGGGGCTGCCCGGTGCGGAGAGCAACGACAGCCCGTTGCGGATGGAGTATTGCCCCGTCAGCAGCGCGGCGCGCGATGGCGTGCAGGAAGGCTCCACGAGAAATTGCGTGAAGCGCATGCCCTCGTGGGCAAGCTGATCGCAGCGCGGTGTCGGGTATCCCCGCAGTTCGCCGCCGCCGTAGGACCCCAGATCGCCGTAGCCAACGTTGTCAGCGAGGATGAAAACGACATTGGGTTTATTGGCGTCGGCGGCTCGCGCAGCGGTGGATGTGAACGCCAGCGCGCCAACGAGTGCGGCGGCGATGAGGTTTTGTTTGGTTGTTTTCATAGCTTTGTCCTTTCGATGATTGTTTGGCTTGGTTACTTCACTTGCTCGATGTCCGGCAGCTTGAAGCTCTTGTCGAAGATCGCTTTCTCCGGGCCATACACGCGGAACCACGGGAACCATTTCTGGCCGGGCTGGGTGTAAAGCCAGTTGGACTCCTCACCGGCGGGCGGCTTCGGGCCAAAGTAAATATCTACTGTGCCGTCAGCATTCTTCTTCAAGTCTTTGTCGAGCGAACCGAGCGTAAGGTTCGGCGCGTTGAGGAAGAAGCTCGACGTTTGCAAACTGTAAATGGTGATGGACCAAAACTGGCTCACCGGCACATTCGCCGGAACGTGCAGCCGGTAATTGTTCCCGCCTGCCAGCGGCTTGCCGTCGTGGTCGTGAAAAGTTCCGTAGTAGAAACTGCCGGTGCCAAGCTTGGCCGTCGGGCAGAAATACTGCGACAGGCCGATGCCGCGCCCATCCACGTCATAATAATCCGGCATCTGCCACTTAAAGCCGGTCGGCATGGTGCTGGGCGGGGAGGGAAGACACCACTGGCTGTCCGACCACCACGGCGTCACGTCCGTCGCCGCCTTGTCCATCAACCACGCGAGCGCTTCCTTGGCCGCTGTATTCAACTGCTTCACGGTCGCGGCGTCGGGCTGGAACTCCTTGCCCTTCTCGATGCCGAGCGGCAGGAGCATCCCCATCATTTCCATGTCACGCGGCTGAATCGGCTCTTCGTTCAAGACGCGGGCAAGGCTGGTGAAGAAAGTTTCGTCATACTTGATCAGGCCGTTATACATCACCTGGGTCATGTCCAAGAGGCGTTGCGCGGGTGGATTGGACGCCTGCGACAGCGGATAGATTTTTACCTGCTGCACCAAATCGTTGCCCGCTTGAACATCCGCTGCGGAATCGGAATCCAGAATGGAGCGCAGCAGCGTCATGGTATTATAGGTTGCGGGACGCACCACGGTGTAACCGTCCGGCACGTCGTTCGTGTAGTCGGGGGGCAGCACGAGGTATTTGCCGCCTTTGCCCTCGAAGCCGAGGTCAACCAGCGGCAGATACCACGCATCTTCAATCGTGCCGTAGAAGTTCGCGCCGGAAACGGCAGGCGGTATCTCGACCACGACCGGCCCGTCCTGCTTGGTATTGCAGAAGAAATACATATAGCGCGTGTTGACATTGGGCGTGGGCGACTGGTTCATCCAACCGCCGCCTTTGGGCCACCAGACGATGTCGTTGTAATTCGCCTTGCCATCGCGAAAGTAGGCTTGCTTCACGGCGTCTTCGCCGACGAGCGGCACGCCCCAGATGACGGCATCCACGGCGCGGCGTTCCACCGTGCGACGGTTGAGTTCCGCGCTGGTTAGAGATTTGTTCTTGCAGGTGGTGCAACCGGCGCCGAGAGCCAACGCGCCAACGAGCGCGACGGCAAGTAGGTTTTGTCGGTGTGTAGATTTCATAATTTTATTTTTCTTTCGCTGGTGAATTCGCGGGCCAGCCACTTGGCCAGCCCGCGTGTTTCACGAGCGAAGCCAATTACATCTTGCGCACCTTGCCCATTCGCGGTCCTTGCACCGGGGACGCCACACCGTAGATGACGGTGAAGCCCGAGCCGCCGCCCCAAGTCGAGACGGGATAGGGGGGCGGATCGCCGACGGCTCCTTCGGGGGCATTCCAGTTGTTGGCAGCCCAGACATTGCCGGCGGGATCAATGGACACGTCGGTGAGCATCTGAATGCTGCCGCCCTTGAAGACGTGGATGACATCGCCGGGCTTCGTGCCCACAGGATGTCCCTCGGTATCCACTCCGGCCATCAAGACGACGCTTCGGCCGCGCGGCGAGAGGTTGCCGATCCAAACGTCATCATTTCCGTCGAGGTTCAAGCCCCACGGCACGTTGACCGCCCCGCCGCCGGAGAAACCCTCTGGCGCAGGTTGGGTGCCGTCGGGACGGAACATGTTGATCACACCGGTGGGTTTCGGAGAACTCAACATGGCAGCGCCCATGATCTTGAACTGCTCCATGATGGAGGCACCGTCGGGGACCGGCGGCATTTTGAAGTCCAAGGAACAATTGCTCGCCACCCAGACGTTGCTCTTCGAGTCCAACGCCAGTGCGCGCACAATCAATCCGGCTCTGAAGGTTTCCACTTTGCTCGGGTCGTTTGCAGGAAACCGAACAACCGTTTCCGACTGCGAGTTGCTGACCCAGACGCGATTCTGGTCGTCAATGACGATGTCGAAGGGCGACTTCAAACCGTCAACCTTGACGATGCGTCCGTCCTTGATGCTGCCATTGGGGAAATAGAGCAATTGATTATTCGAGCCATCGGCAATCCAGACATCCCCGGTCGCGGAGACTCCGATGCCCATCAGGCCGAGGAATTTTTCGTGGAACGGAAAATCGCTTTCGCTGGCGACGGGCTTGCCGTTGAAATCCATCACGAGGATTTTCCCGTTGAAGCTGCTGATCCAGACGCGGTCTTTCGTGACCGCCGTGCCCCAACCGACGCCGTCAATGCCCATGCCGGTGAAGCCGGTGATCGCCGGCGAGAGCGCCTTGCCGTTGGGGCTGAACTTGATCACACCGCCGCCGAGGCTGTGAATGACGCCGGACTGCGAGCCGGGCATCCAGTTCTGGCCGCTCCAGAGATTGCCTTCCGCATCGAACATGAACCGGCCATTGGCATAATCGCCGCCGCCCGAGAAACACAGCGAGAGACAAAAGTCGGGCGGAGTCCAGGCGAGATACGGCACGAAGGGCGCACTGCGCCGGGCACCGTCCGCCGGCTGCGGGTAGGCTTCGTCAAACAATCCGTAGAGTTCCTTCGGCGCAGTCCACGGCGCGCGGGCGATGCCGGCCATCGCTTCAAGCGTGTTCTTGGGCGTGACACCACTTGGGGGCGTGGCGGCCTTGAGGAAACGCGCGCGCCAATCGTCGTTGGCCACGGTGGCGTAGGCGCCGATGAGCGAACCGAGCGTGTCCAAATTGGCCATCGTTGTGGTCATGGAGCTGTTGAGTGGATCGAGCAGCACCTCGCCCCAACCGCCGGTCACGGGATCCACCAAGTTCGGCGTGTTGCCGGCGGCGATGTGCAGGCTCAACGGCTTGCCAGAAATCACTTCGCCGTTGATGAAGCGCGCAGCGGTGAAGGTCGAGGCCACGGTGGTGAGTTCGTTGACCGTCACCTTTTCCGGCCACGAGGTTCCGAGCAACGACATCAACGCGACGCCGTCCTTGGGGCCTTTGGCGACCAGATAAACCACGCTGTCTTGCGGCGCGGATTTGGCATCCAATTCAAACTCGCCATCCGCGGCTGTTTTGCCCTGGGCCAATTGTGTGGGAGCGCCTTCGCCCGCCGCGTAAAGCGTCACGGTTGCGCCGGCGACGGGTTTGCCTGCGATCAGGACGTGGCCTTTAATTTCGCCGGAAGACCGGGCGGTCTTTTCGCCTTTGTCCTCGTGCCAGGTGGAACACCCGGCACCCAAGGCCAGCGCGCCAACGAGCACGACGGCAAGGAAGTTTTGTATGCGTGTTGTTTTCATAGTCTTGGTTTTTTGATGTTTGATTCTCTGTTCTTGTTCGTTGTCTTTGATCGGTTGCGGGTCATTGTTTTGTAAAGAGCGCCTTTGGCAGGAGGATCTGGATCTGAAACTGGAGCTGCCAGTCCGGCCCATTCCTTGGCGTGCACACGTTATCATAGGCCGCCAGTTTCACGTTGACCGGGAGCTTGCCGCCCAACTTCACAAGCCTCCCGAAGCCGCCGCCGACGGGCACGGTCCACATGTCTCGATGGTCGGCGTTCCAGTTGGCCGTGATGATGGGCGCGCTGCTCAAATACCAGCCGTGGGGCAGGTTGTAATTGACGAAAGGCTGGAGCAGAAAATTATTCTGGTTTTGCGGGCCCCAGCCGGCCACCGACCACTGGTTATTGGCCAAAGCCCCAATGACCCAATGGCCCGGCATGGTGAGCGCCACCGCCGACGGGCCCACCTGGTATTTACCGGCGCCGAGCATGGGATCGGTCGCTGTCGGCAGCGTGGTGGTAGGCCCCACACCCCAGATCAGCTTGTGGGAGCCGGCCGGCGAGAGGAAGAAGGTGGGATTGATGTCGCCGATGCCCCAGGCGCTCCGGACCCCGGGCGCGGGCGATGGCTGGTCAATGATGGGTGTGATCCATCGGGTAATGAGGTTCCAGTTCTCGTTCAAAGTGATGGGAATCACGGGCTGAAAGTTCATAATGTACTGGGTGACCTTGTTGGGGCCGACGTCGAAGTTGAAGTTGTTCTGGAAGGGAATGCTAATCATGTTGGCCACGGGGTTCTGCGCGATCTTGGCCAACTCTTCCGCGCTAAGGCCACCCTTGGCCTCGTCTTCCTTGGCCTGCCCACCGCCCCCGCCCCCGGCCGGCTCGTCGGCGGCCGCGAGGGTGAGCGGGCGGTAGAAGCTGGAATCGGTTTGCGCCAACGCGGGCAGGACGAGAGCGCCAACGAGCGCGGCGGCGATGAGGTTTTGTTTATATGTGGTTTTCATAGTTGTGGTTTTTCAGACTTTGAACGGGCAAGGCGTTGATCAGAAGCTCGCAGAGGAAACACCGGTCTTCGCTGCGCTTCGCCCCGGCAAGGAATCTCCGTTCTCTCTGTTTGCTCCTGTTGAATTCTTCTGTGTGTGAACCAATTTCATTTGTAGCTGCACATTTGTTTTGTTCTATGGTCTTGCATTTGCTGTTCTCTCATTCGTGCCCAGTTGGAACAATTGGACTTTGGTCCAATGTCCTGACTGGAACAGCGAAATCATTTTGATTCGCCACCATTCGGGTCGCCGGCCTTCTCATCCGGGCCGCGGCGTCCCAACGCGGCATCCAGGGTCCGGATGAACAGGGCGTCATTGCATGGCTTTCGCAGGAAGGCCACCGCGCCGCCCGCGAGCGCCTGTTCCCGGGCGGGGCCATCGTCATAGGCCGTGATGAAGATGACCGGGATATCTTTGTGGATGCGGCGGATCCGGCGCTGCACTTCAATGCCGTTCACGCCGGGCATCTGAACGTCCACAATCACGCAATCCAGTCGAAAGGAAGGAAGCGACTCGAATTGATTTACGAAATCTTCACTGCTGGCATAAGTTTCCGCCGCCATGCCCAGCGAGCGCACCAGTCGTTCCATGGCGCGACCCACGGATTCATCGTCGTCCACGATGGCTATGAGCGGTTTGTTGCTGGTCACAGGTCAGTGTAAAATTCCGAGCCGTCGTCGGCTTGGCGAATTTGTCTGGTAATGTTATCCGAAAGGGATGCGTCGGGATATTGGACCTTAGGCCAATACGGGCAGGGGAGGTGACGAGTGGCGAGTGGCGAGAAGCGGGCAGCGAACGCCGTTAGCCAACGATGCAGTTGATTTCGGGGGCGCGGGCGTCCCGCCCACAGTTATTGGCCTCCGGCCGAAAACATTCCCTTTGAAAGCGAAGAAACAATTGGTTCGCTGTCCCCAGGCAAAGACCAGTCGGCGGGACGCCGACTGGAGCGACCGGGACGGTCGCGCTCCCCGTTTTCGACCGCATCGTTACGGGTTAGACACCTGGCGGTGGCGGCATCGGGGTGGCAGGCCTTGGATGCGCCGTAGTGGATATTGCCCCACTGGAAGATATTCCCAGTTTTTCGGCAGCGCGAACCAGATCCGCGAGCGACTCGACGCCCATTTTTTCGATGACGCGGGCGCGATGGACCTTGACGGTTTTCTCGACTGTGCCAAGCTCGGCGGCCACCTGCTTGTTCAACAGGCCGCGGACAACAAGCACCATCACTTCGCGCTCGCGCGGCGTCAGGCTGGCGGCGCGCCGCTGGAGTTCCTGAATCTCGGCGTATCGCGCGCGGGCCTCCACGTTTCGGGCAACGGCCTGCGCGACGACCGCCAAGAGGTCCTGGTCGTCAAAGGGTTTCGTAAGAAAATCAACCGCGCCGTCCTTCATGGCGCGCACACTCGTGGGAATGTCACCATGTCCGGTAATAAAGATGATGGGCAGGGGAGGCGTAAAGGCCTTGAGTTCCTGCTGCAAATCAAGGCCGTTCAATCCGGGCATGCGGATATCCAGCACCACACAACCCGGGGTATCCTGGTGATGGCCGCATTCGAGAAATTCGCGGGCGGAGGCAAAGGTTTCCACGGCGTAACCGGCCGACGCCATCAGACGCGCCAAGGCCTTGCGGACGGAGGCATCATCGTCCACCACAAAAACAGTTGAATTGCGTTCTGCCCTAGCCATAGACCATGCACGCAGGATGATAAGCCCGGCTTCAGGCGGAATCAATGCTTAAAGCAACGCGTTTCGGCACGACAGAAGCGAAGAATTGTATTGACAACTAACCAATAATCTCTAAACTTGGTTCCGGAAATCATGAGGAACAATAAAATCACCCTTCATAGCTCAATGAACCGGCGGCGCGTCAAAAAGCACATTCCTATCAATCTCGCGCCTCCATCAACGCACTTGCAGTCGCTTCGACTGGCTGTGCTCGGCTTGGCCGTGTTTGGCTTCGGCCTGACGGCCCGCGTTTACGGTGATATCCTTGTCGATGGTGACTTCGAGGCAGCGGCCCCGGGCGCGTTAACGGGGTTGACAACGTTCTTCACCATTGGGAATAGTATCGACGGGGGTTCCTGGACCGTCAGCCAAGGAAATGTGGGTGTGGACACGCAGAATCTCTTTGTGTACGCCGGTAACAACTCGGTCTTTCTCAACGGACTCGGAGGCGGCCCCGGTTCCTTGATGCAGACCCTGACAACAGAGGCCGGCCAGACCTACGCAGTGAGTTTCTGGGCCAATGCGGATGTCTCGAACACCTTTTCGGTGACGCTCGGTGGGGTAGCGGTGACCGGTGCGCCGACCAGTATCGCGGTGAACGGCTTTCCTAGTAACAACTACCTGGGGAACAGCGGGGCGTTCACGTACTATTCAGGCATCGCGGCAGCAACATCCGCCAGTTCCGATCTGGTCTTTACGGCCACCGCTTTATCGACCGCTGGCACCGACCAGACCGTCGAGATCGACAACGTGAGCGTATCGGTTGTTCCAGAGCCATCGACGTTCGCCCTGACCGCCGTAGGAGCGATTGGCGGAATCGCTTGTTGCCTGCGCCGCCGGAGCTAAAGGCCGGTGGAAATTTATTTGCCGCAGCCGTGTACCAGCGGGGCTTCTTATTTGCGTGCCCAGGTCAACATGGTTGAAGCCCATTAAAGCCCGGGGGTTTCGGAGGCGGCAACCGACTTACCCCTCAAGTCAGATTCAGCTCTTCCTCGTGAACTGGTAACGTAAAGTAAAAGGTGGCGCCCTGGTCGGGATTGTTCTCCGCCCATAACCGGCCCTTGTGAGCTTCCACGATGGAATGGCTGATGGACAATCCAAGGCCCAAGCCATCCCGCTTCGAACTGCGGAACGGTTCAAACAGCCTGACCAGCCTTTCCGGGCTGATGCCCGTTCCACCATCGCGGACTTCGACGCGTATCGAGTCGGCCTCCAGTTGCCGGGTGCGGACGACAACCGTGCGCTTGTCCTCCGGAACATCCTGCATCGAGTCGAAAGCGTTCAGCAGGAGATTCAGTATCACTTGCTGCAACTGGACGCTGTCACCGTTCGCCCTGCGCAACGCCGGATCCAATTCGAGCGCGATATGAACCTTTCGAATCAGCATGTCGCTGTGAAGCAGCCGGACGACATCCGGAATAATGCGATTGAGGTCCAGTGGTTCCAGATGGGGCTCGTCCTTCTTGACGAGCGCGCGCATCTGGCGGATCACCTCTCCCGCGCGTTTGGTGTCCTGGGCGATGTCTTCCAGCGCACCCCGGACCTCGCCCAGATCGGGAGTCGCGGCAGCGAGGAACCGCGAGGCGGCCTGGGCGTTGCTCAGGATGGCGCTGAGCGGCTGGTTCAGTTCGTGGGCGAGCGACGCCGTCAGCACGCCCATCGTGGACACGCGCGAAAGGTGGGCCAGTTCGTTGCGCTGTTGCCCGATCTCCAGTTCCGCCTGCTTGCGCGCGGTGACATCCGCGGCGGCGCCGCGGTAGCCGACGAGATTCCCGGTCGGATCCAGCACGGGAGCACCGCTGGTCTCCAAGTGTACGATTTTTCCGCTCTTGCTGACGTTGGTATTGGGAAAATCCCGGAACGATTGTCGGGCAGCATTCACCCGGGAAGCAGTGGCCATCAGTTCCTCACGGACAGACAGAGCAAACAGATCGAAGAAATGTTTCTTCCCCACCAACTCTTCCGGGGTGTAGCCCAGGATTTTTTCGACAGTCGGGCTCACGTAGGTGTAGAGGCCATCCGCGTTGACTTCCCAGATGAACTCCCCGGCGGTCTCGGCCACTTGACGGAACCGTTCCACGCTTTCCCGAAGTTTTTCTTCCGTCTGTTTGCGTTTTTCCTCCTCTTTGACGATCAACCATGCATTGGCCCCCAGGGTCGAAAACACCATTCCACCAACGAATATGGCGCCGATGACGATTGCCAGCTTGTTTCTGAAAGTGATCAGGCCGGAAAAAACATCCTGTTCGGCAGAGGCCACGGCAATAGACCAGAACGTATTTCCGATATGAACCGGCATATACACCGCGAATTTCCTGGTTTGCCCGACGTTCCGCTCGCCGATTCTGTCATAGGTGTATTGTGCGACGCCTTCGCGGGCTTTTAGCATATCGTTGACCATGACTTCCAGCGAAGGGGACTTCTTGATCATTGCAAACGCGGATTTCCCGGTGAACTCCGGTATCGGGGTGTAAAGAATTGTCCCGTCACGGCTGATAACCCAGGCGTATCCGGTTTTGCCAATCTTGATCACATCAAAATAGTGGTTCGCGAGGCTCTCGAAATTTATCAGGATTCCGATCGACCCTTTGAATTCAGATCCCCGGAAGACGGGCACATGGAGGGCAACTGCGTCCGCTCCCTCAACTGACTTGAATACATCGCTAACCACCGGCTTGTGATCCCGCAGCAGTTCACGTATGTGCTTCTGATTTGAGATATCCGTTCCCACCGGGCTGCTCGAGGGAAAGTTATAGATTATGACGCCTCTTTCGTCCACGCGGGTGATTGACATGATCTGCTCCTGGTTGGCCTCATAGAAAAGTTTCATATAGCGTTGACCGACGGCGTCGTTTTCAACGATCTCATCCATCTTTGATAAAGAGCCTAAGTTCCGAGTCCACGTTGCGAAGAAATCTTCGATTCCCCGGGCGGCCTGTCTGGCATGGATCGTTTGCTCTTCATTCAGCTTCGCAATGGCGGTGTTCCTGGCCTCCTGGTAAAAGCTGTTAAAGAGAAAAACGCACGCACCCGCATATACAATCGCGAGGGCAATCAATGTTCTTCTGTAACGGAAATGCAATTGATTCCTCCTACGGTTTAGCCCCACCTTCCATGCGGTGGTTTGGTTTGGTTGGACACCAAAAACGGGACGATGGCCATTCGACGAATTGCAAGCGCTCCAGTACGACCTGCACTGTCGCGGCCAGAGCAAAAGCCGCGTTGGCCCAAGCAGTGTGCTTCGTGCACCAGACCAGCAAATGCACCGCCGCCAGCGTGAGGCACGCGGAGGCGGTCATGGACCAGATGATGGTGACCCAGGACATTGTATGTTGTGGAAAGCATGGCAAACAGCCCGGCCTTCCTCCAACTACAAACTTTACCAAAAAGCGCAAAATCCCGCTTGATTTATGAACCCAATTCATCCTGAATCACGAGGAACCATGAAAACGATCAAACCGATTCTCATGTCCGTGATGATGGTCGCAGCCATCGCTGCATTGACTGCACCAGCCATCGCCCAGCAGACCACGGATGCAGAGCCCGCGCCGCCACCTTCCGCTCCCGCGCCACGCAGCGCCGCCGATCTGGAAAAGCTGGCCGCACCAATAGCCCTTTACCCCGACCCGCTGATCGCTGTCATGTTACCGGCAGCGGCGTATCCCATTGAGGTTGTCCAGGCGGCACGCTTCGTGGCGAACACCAACAATCTCGCGACACTCGATGAGCAGCCATGGGACGCGAACGTCAAAGCGGTGGCCAGGTTTCCTTCGGTGATTCAGAAGATGAGCGATGAACTGGGCTGGACCGTCGAACTTGGCCAGGCCTTTGTTCAACAGCCGTCGGAACTGATGGACGCCATCCAGTCGCTGCGCGCCAAAGCGCAGTCTGCCGGCACGCTTCAGACAACGCCAGAGCAGGTGGTGATTGTCACCAATGTCGTGGTGGAGAGAACTTATGAAACCCAGATTGTTTATGTGACCAATACGGTCGTCCAGATTGTGCCGGCGGATCCGCAGGTGATCTACGTGCCGGTGTATAATCCCGTCATCGTTTATGCGCCGCCGCCGGCCTACTTCTATAACCCGATGGCACCATTGATCATTTTTGGGGCTGGTATTGCCGCGGGAGTCATCATCGCGAACAATCATTGTGACTGGTACTACGGCGGGGTTTATTACGGGCGCAGCACGGTTGTAGTCTATCGTGGAAGCGGTTACGGGCGTTATCCTTATTATCCGCCGCCTCCTTACTATCGGCCACCCCCATATTATCCGCCGCCGGGTTATCGCCCGCCGCCACCGGGCTATCGTCCGCCCGGGATTCCGCCGCCCAGCTATTACCCGCCTCGTCCTGCTCCCTATCCGGCGAATGGATCGAGACCGGGTGTGCCCACCACTCTGCCGGCCAATGCAGGTGCATCGCCTTCAACGATGCAACGCTGGCAGCCCGATCAAAAACGCATGGTGACTTCCGGCGGAGCCGGTTCACTGCCCAGCGCAAACACGCTCGAAGCGCGCGGCTGGAGTTCGGGAGCTGGCGCCGCTGCAACACGCCCCGCGCCCGGCACCGGTGGCAACACCAGTTCGACCAGACCCGCGGCTGCCGCTCCTCAACCGGCGCAGAGCATCTCGAAGCCAGCCGCACCAAGGACGTCTTACAACCCGCCGACGCAAACTCCGAACGTGACGCGGCCAGCGCCGTCACAAGGCACTGCACAACCCACGCCGAATCAGCCTGTCAACCGTCCTTCGCCATCAAACGCCGGGCAAGGCAGCGCCTTCAATGGTGTTGGTAATGGCGCCGCTGCCCGCGACTCCAGCAACCGTGGCGCCGCCAGCCGCAGCAGCGGCCAAAGCTCTCGTGGCGGCAATTCCCGGGGAGGTCGCCAATGAAAATAATGACTATCAACCTTTGTTTGCCATCCGACACGAACATTTCAAAAGCAAGCCTCCTCCGGGTTGTCCGGCCACAGGTTTTCCATCGGCTCGCGGCGTGCGGCTCCAGTCTCGCGACCAGTCTCAGCCTGATGCTGGCCCTGGTCCTGAGCGTGCCCGCGATGGTTCGCGCGGCTGACACCGGCAAGACCTTCTCGACGCCAGAAGAAGCGGTTGCGGCACTCGCCGCCGCTGTGAACGCGAAGGATCACGATGCCTTGCAGGACATCTTCGGGCCGGCGGCGGTTGACCTTGAGAATCCCGATCGTGTGCAGGCGGCCAACGAGCGGCAGAGGTTCGTCGCGGCCTTCAACACGACCAACCAGCTCGTGCGCGAATCGGACAACCAATGCGTGCTGCAAGTGGGCGCGGACGCCTGGCCTTTCCCGATTCCCATTGTAAAAAATGGCGGCAAATGGTCCTTCGACACCGAGGCCGGCAAGGAGGAAATCCTGAACCGCCGCATCGGCCGGAACGAACTTGCGACGCTGCAATCGGTGCGCGCCTACGTTGAAGTGCAACGCGAATACGCCAGCCGTGATCGCCTGGGCAACGAAGTGCTGCAATACGCGCAGAAGTTCGTCAGCTCGCCCGGCCTCAAGGATGGACTTTACTGGCCGACCAACCTTGATGGTGAAATCAGCCCCCTCGGCCCGCTGGTTGCTCGCGCCCAGGCCGCCGGCTACGGCAGAACCGGGAAAGGCCCCGAGGCCGCTCCCGAGCCTTTCCACGGCTACTACTTCAAAATCCTGACGCGCCAGGGCAAACACGCACCCGGTGGCAAATACAATTACGTCATCAACGGAAACATGATCGGCGGTTTCGCGTTGGTGGCCTGGCCGGCCGAATATGGCAACACCGGCATCATGACCTTCATCGTCAATCAGCAGGGCCGGGTCTATCAGAAGGATTTGGGATCCAAGACCGACAAGTTGGCGCTGGCCATGGCACAGTACGACCCGGACTCAACCTGGCAATTGAGTCCGGATTGAACGAATCAAATCGGGATTATGCACGTCACAAAAGTTGACTGAAAAGCGGTGCTTTTTAGCCGTTCCCGCTTAATTTCTCACTTCTTGCGACAGGTGGATGCAAAGCGTCATAAACAACGCCGCGCGGCAAGCCGAGTTTGGCCAATTCAGTTTGGATGCGCCGGCTGCTCCCGGTGGGACTGACCTGCCACATGCGGCGGATGAGGCGAATCAAGTCACGATTCACCGGCGGCCTTCCAGAACGGGGGCGAGAGTTCCAGCGCCATAACCAGCGGAAATCCGCCCGAGGCCAGGCGGCGATCATCCGACCAACACTCGCAGTGGATCGAGAAGTTGAGTCCAGTCACGGTCAGAGATAGCCTTTGCCGATAAATCGCAACGCGAACCTTATCGTCCTGGCGGTTTTTCCCTGCCAATTTTATTCCAGGGTAAAGTTGCCGAAGCTGGTCACGGGTGGATCCGCGGAAGCGTTGTAGAACGTCACGAAGATATCGCCCATTCCCTGGCCCGTGAAGGTGGTCTGAATATAAGACACGCTCCCAGCCTGCACCCCGCTGCTGTAAGTTAAAACCAGCATTCCACCCAGCGGACCGTATGATGTAAACGTATAAGTGCCCGACGAGACTCCGGGGTTGTTGCCGCCGGTTTCAGTCTGGCTAAACGTCGTCCCGTCGCCATTGAACGTTACCACGTCAACAACTCCATTCGCATTTGTTGTGTAAATGGTCTGCCCGGTCAGAGAGATTGGAACCCAGTTTGTCGGCGGCACCCAGAAGCCGATCGCCGCAAGGGTGTTGCTCCCACTGCTGTCCTGATTGGTTAACACGCAGAAATTCGGCGCGATAAACGTCAGAACCACCGGCGCAGCCGTGTTGGCAACGGTTGGCGGTGCGGTATAACTGATACTTAACTCGGCGCTGTCAGCGCTCAACCTGGAGTAGGTGTAAGTGCCCACACCGTTGGCGTAGTTGGTGGTCAACGAGCTCTGACCGAACGTGGCGGGCCCAAAATTCATTTCAAACGCGCCGTCCGCCTGCGTCACCTGCGCCGCCGTACCCGCCAATGAATCCGGCGCATTCCCGCCCGGTGATTCCGACACCAGCGCAAAGACCCCGGTATCGGTCGTCGGCGCATTGCTTGCACCGGCGTAGGCGGTGGCATCATACGTACCGTAATTGGTCGCGGCAAAGGTGAGCTGCATGAAGTTCGTTTCATGGGGTTGCGTCACCGTCAGCAACGCTCCCAGCGGGCTGTATTGCTTGAAGCTGTAGTTCCCGTTGGTCACCTGGCCGGCAGCATTGGTAATGGTGAGTGTGCCCGACCCGAAGGCCGCGGTCGTCATTTGGCCGTCGGCGATCAGCGCCGAGGTCTTTCCGTTCAAGGAAATGGGAGCCCAGGTGGGCACCGCCCAAAAGTCGATGGTCCCGGTGTTCACCACATTGCTCTGGTTGCTAAAGAGGCACTCGTTGTTGGTGATGAATGTCAGCAACACGACCGTTTTGGCGCCCGATATACTGGGCGGGGCAGTGTAAGTGATGGACAACTGCGCTGTCTTCGGGCTCAGGTGAGTGTAGGTATAATTGCCAACGCCGTTGTCATAGTTGGTATTGCCCGAGTTCTGGCTGAAGGTGCTGGTGCCAAAGCAGAGATAAAATGTGCCGCCACCGCTCTCATTGACGGCCCCCATCAATCCGGCCAGCGAGTTCGGCGCCGTGGCGTACGCAAAGATTACCTTGTTGGTGATCGAGATATTCCCGCTGGTGTCCACGGCGCAGGCCTGGACGGTGTTGGTGCCCGGTGTCAGCGTCAGGTTGGCCGTCCAGTTGGTCCAGTTGTTGGCGGTCGTCGCCGTTGTCC
>Ga0074044_10000923_pt1 | contig 27101 bp, 21 predicted proteins | sample BogForMeECP23OM1_FD_94443 | JGI IMG/M metagenome (GOLD analysis project Ga0074044, IMG submission 94443) | Bog forest soil microbial communities from Calvert Island, British Columbia, Canada - Bog Forest MetaG ECP23OM1 | ecosystem: Environmental > Terrestrial > Soil > Wetlands ... | reverse complement strand
GTACCGTCGATTCACCCGCAACAGCGAGCCGTACTTGCTCCTTGATCCAATCGAAGAACTTGCCTTCAGACGCCGTGTCCTCGAGTGCCTGGCTATCCCTGTAACGAACGATCTGAGCCGTGGCCGGCATGGCATTCTCGAGGACACCACTAAGCGTTCAGTCTTCCACAAAGGACTTTAGTCTTGACGATGCTTGATCCCATTGCTCGGAGACGAAACCAAGGTATTCCCTGACTTCTGCAATCGGCTGTGGATCGAATTCGAATAGGCTCTCACGACCTGCATGGACGCTGTGCACGATTCCGGCGTTCTCCAATACGCGGAGATGTTTAGTGATCGCCTGCCGGGTCAGCTTGGAACGCTCGGTTAACTGAGAGATCGAACGCGGTTGTCCCCGGCAGAGTTTTGCAACCAGCGATAAGCGGGTTGGATCGCCCAGAGCTGCAAAGACGAGTACGCGCGTCCGCCTCAGACCGCCTCGACCGGAACCGTTGCCACTTCGCCTCAGACAGTTCGCTGATGCGGTGGTTCGAAAGAAGGTCAGCACATCGCTATCGACCTCTACGGCGGCGGCGAAATTCCTTGCTCAAAACACAGTGCAAAAGTTGCCTCCTCTGAGATCTATTGGAGCTTTCTCAGGAACTGAAATACAACCCCAGATTGGCTACGGGTAGATATTCACTCCTTGACAGCTCTTTCTACGCGCGAGTCTTTGGGAGCTGGCCTGCGTTTGAGTCGCTCGTCAAATCGGAAAACTTGCTGAACAATCGGATTAACAGCGTTGGCATTGTGAAGTTTCAGGTCACAAGTAAACCGTACCCTCTGTCCACTTAGACTCCAGCGAGGCTACAACTGCGCTCTTTGCGTCAACGATTTCCATAACGTGACAGGATTTGCTACCAGCGTCCTTCAATGACGAACCAACCAGCCAACAACGCTCATTGAAGATAATGTGCCGGTCATGGAGTTTCGGATGACGACGAATCTCTATTGCGAATATGCGGGTCAGGAGGGCTGGCGCCTGTCGCCGGCCTACGACCTCGACCCGCAGCCTACGACATGCACCGGCTAAAGCGCGACACGGACTCCCGCAAGTCGATGGCCGGCTCAGGCGCAGCTTCCGCGGCTGGGGTTGCGAAGCTCTGGAGAATTATGGTTCCCGTCATGCTGGCCGCCTTGCTCGTAGTAAGCGGACTCTTCTATCGCTCTCATCAACGCAAGCGCCTGACCGATAACGACACAATCATTCTCGCCGATTTTGCCAACAGCACGGGCGATCCGATATTCGACGACACGCTGAAGACGGCGCTCAACGTCTCCCTGCGGCAATCGCCTTTCCTCAATGTGCTTTCCGACAGCCAGGTCGCGAAGACCCTGAAATTGATGACGCGTCCCGTGGACACGAAACTCACACCCGAAGTGGCTGGCGAGCTTTGCCAGCGGGCAGGCAGCAAGGCGTACATTGCTGGAGCGATTGGCAGTCTGGGCAGTGAATACGTATTGGGGTTGAAGGCGGTAAATTGCCAGAGCGGGGACATGCTGGCGCTCCGACAAAGCCTACGAGAGTGGCTACTGGGACTGCGGTTCGTATACCGGCTGCCAGCTTTTTCGACGTTGGCAGCCGTCGGTCGAGCCTAGGACTGCGCGCAAGCGACGCGGTCGGGCCGTGGCGCGAGCGCCTGCTAGTACTGAAGGGAATGTTCGCAGATTACAGACAGCAAGATGCCTTGGCGTAAACCTTGAATAGGAAAAAAATGGAAAAGGCAGAGGAAGATGATTCTAATACTGGCCGGCAGCCTTTTCGAGGTAGGCAGCCGTCGCGTCCATGCGGCTCCAGAAGGCGTCTTCATTTCCGCAAGCGTACTCCGGAACAATCTCTTTCAGTTTGGTGCGTATGGGTGCCGCGCCATTGACATACATTGAAGCTCGCAATTCTTCAAGATGCCTAGCCAGACTGGGCCAGTCCATCGCTCTGCCGCGGACCCGCTTGATTTTTTGGCAGGAAGTTGGCGAAACCATTTCCGTAGGGAAAAAAAGCTCCTCGTAGAGCTTTTCTCCCTCGCGCAAGCCGGTGAAGCAGATGGGGACCTGATCTTCCGTCTTTCCCGACAACTGGATCAGGGTACGAGCGAGCTGGAGGATCGAGATCGGCTCTCCCATGTCGAGCACCAGAATCTCCCCATGATCGCCAATGGCGAAGGCTTGCAGGACCAGGGACACTGCCTCGCGGGTGGTCATGAAGAACCGCTTGATCTCGGGGTGGGTGATGGTCAGCGGCTGATTGTCATGGAGCTGTTTTTCCAGAACTGGAACAACGCTGCCGCTCGAGCCGAGCACATTACCGAAGCGCACCGAAACGCAGCGCATGGAATTTGCTTTGCGGCAAGACAGAATCAGTTCCCCAATGCGCTTGGTCGCACCCATCACGCTGCTCGGGTTTACTGCCTTGTCCGACGAAATCAGAACGAAACTCTGGCACCCGGAATCATTCGCGATCTCCAACAGGTTCATGAGCGCAAAGACATTATTCTTTACCGCTTCGTGGACGTTTCGTTCCATCACTGGGACATGTTTGTAGGCGGCGGCATGAAACACGACGGTCGGGTGAAATTCCTTAAAGAGCGCACGGATCCTGTCAGGATCACCGGCATTGGCAATGCAGAATGTTGTCGAGATGTCGCCATTGCCGCTCCGCAGCTCCTTCTGCAGGTGGAAGATTCCGGTCTCGCTCTGATCCAGGCACACCAGGTGCTCTGGCCGGACATTCCGGATCTGCCGGCATAGTTCCGATCCAATGGACCCTGCCGCGCCGGTTACTAAGATGACCCTTCCTCGCAGTTCACGCCGTACCAGCTCGAAATCCATCTCCACTGGCTCCCGGCCAAGCAGATCTTCCAGGCGCACGTCGCGAAATTCGTCGATGGTCGCTTGTCCATTGATAATGTCTCGCAGCGATGGAACCGTCCGGAACTTCACACCTGCTTTCTGACAGACATGAATGAACTGCTGCATCTGTTGGCCGGACGCGGAAGGCACGGCGATCAACACTTCGTCGACCGGATACCTTTGCAGAACGCTCGGAAGTTCGTCAGTCCCGCCCAGCACGGGTACGCCATGAATTTTGATGCCAAGCTTGGAGCGATCGTCATCCACGCATCCCAAAACAGCTAGACCATCCGCAGACTGCGCGATCGCTCTAATAACCATTTGCGCCGCAAAGCCCGCGCCGATGAGAACCACGCGCTTAGAGGGCGCGGTCTTCTGCTGCGCCGACGCGACCAGCACGTGCGAGAGCAGCCGAACGCCGGCCAGGAGGCTCGTGGTCAACACTGCTTCCATAATGCAGATGGAGCGTGGGAAGGGGTTGAGCCGAACACCCAGCAACAGCAGCCAAAAGATGACAGTACCCAGGCTGACCGCCTTCAGAATATCCGTCGCTTCGGCGACGCCACTCAAGCTCCACCAACCGCGGTGAAGATTGAACAGCCGGAGCGTTCCCAGGCGGACCAAAATCAAAATAGCAGCGCCGCTGAGCAGTACCTTGCGATCTGGCACTGTGTAATCGAAGCGAAGAAGCCATGCCAGGACTAGTGAACAGAAGACCAGAAATCCGTGGAACACCGAGATGAACCAAAGGCGCTTGGCGAGAACGACCTGCGAAAGTTTTGCTATCTGTTCTTTCATTTATCGAAACCCATCGAAGGGAGCAGTTGTCATCCAAATAGCAATCGACTGGATCTACTCCGCGTGAGAACTCAGCTACCCTGGTGACCGGCTGTGAGTCCTGAGAGAAGTGTCGGCACACATCTCATGCCAGCCATCAGTTGGAGGATGCGGTCGACGGGAGATAGCAACTCGCGAGCTCACTTTGCAGGTTGTTCCTGCTTCCCGAGAAGAGAGGTTATTGTCATCAAGACGAGAGATAGGTCCTGGGAAAAATTGTAGCCTTCGATGTAGGCGAGGTTCAGAGCAAGCTTTTTCGGCAATAACACTTCCACATAGTACTTTTCCGGGTCGTGGCTCATCGCGAGCACCTTTTCTTCGGTTCTGTAGGCCAGGGATGCTGCATCCGTGATTCCCGGTCGGACTTCCAAAACGCGCCTTTGCAGCGGAGTGTACCCTCGAACGTAATTCTGAACTTCAGGTCGTGGGCCGACGAGACTCATCTCCCCTTTCAGAACGTTCCATAGCTGCGGAAGTTCGTCAATTTTGTGCCGCCTCAGGAACGCACCCCAAGAAGTAACGCGGGAATCACCAGCGGCTGTGATCAATGGTCCCTGCTGCCTGAAAGCTACCATCGAACGGAATTTGAGGATAGCGAAGATCTTTCCGTTTTTCCCCACGCGGGGCTGGCGGAAAAGCGCGGGCCCCCGAGAGGTGGACTTGGTCACGACAGCCACTACCACGAACAGCGGTGCCAACAGTAATAGTCCTAGTCCGGCAAGAACTATGTCCGAAAGTCGCTTCCCTGCGAGTCGATAGAATCCTTGGGGGAGCGGCGCGGAGGCTGTTCTTCCGCCCCAATCGCAGGGTTCTGGGAGAAGGTTCTCCCGCTTACCTTGAGGCATAACGCTTGGTTCGGTGTCGTTTGGCTCTTCTTTGCACGATGTCAGTCAATGCGAGAATGACCTGTTCGATCTCCTCTGCTTGCATTGTTGGGAAGATAGGAAGAGAGATACATCTCCGATATTCGGCCTCGGCTTTCGGAAAATCGCCTGGCCGGTAACCGAATTCTCTTTGATAGAAAGGATGCAGGTGCAGAGGAATAAAATGCACACTGGATCCGATGCCGCGCTGCTGCAGTTCTTCGATGAACTCATCTCGGCCGATTTCCAATTTTTCCAGGTGAAGCCGCAGAAGGAAAAGGTGCCATGAACTTTTTCGATCGGACCGGATAACAGGTAGTTCGACTTCGTCGATTTGCTCAAGGCCAGCGAAATACCGCTGCGCAACCCTTTGGCGAGCTTCTTGCATCGCGTTGCACTTTTTCAACTGCACCAAGCCGATGGCCGCCTGAAGATCGGTGAAATTGTATTTGTGGCCGGCTTCCATCACTTCATAACGCCACGATCCCTGTGCACTGTAGCGTTTCCAAGCGTCTCGCGCGATGCCGTGAAGCCGCATCATCCGCATCCGCTCTGCGGCCGCGGCATTCGAGGTCGTAACCATCCCACCTTCGCCCGTTGTCAACGTTTTGGTGGCGTAAAAGCTGAAGGCAGTGAACTCGCTGACTGCGCCCACAAACTGGCCACGATAGGAGGCGGGAAGCGCGTGGGCGGCGTCTTCGATGACTCGCAATCCATGCTCCGCCGCAAGCGTGTGGATCGCAGCCAAGTCGCAGGGCTGCCCCGACATATGCACGGGAAGGATGGCGCCCGTACGAGGGGTTACTCGGCGGGCGGCATCTTCCGGGTCCAGGTTCATGGTGCTCGGATCGATGTCGACTAGTACCGGACGTCCCCCGAGATAGATCACGGATGCAGCCGTTGCTGTAAAAGTCGTTGTCGGAAGCAGAACCTCATCTCCTGGCCCGATTCCGATTGCTTCCAATGCTAAATGGAGGGCCGCAGTGCAAGACGACAGGGCTACGGCATGCTGTGCCCCGACGTACTTTGCGAACTGTCGCTCGAACTCTTCAGTTCTCGCGCCCATGGTCAGCCAACCGGAACGAAGAACCTCGCTGACCGCGAGTATTTCATCTTCGCCGATGCTGGCGCGATGGAATGGGACTAACAATCCCGCTGCGGTGTTGATCATCGATCTGCATCCTCAATGTTTGGCGCCGAGCACTGCTGGAGTTCGCCGCGCACTCTTGTGCCTGTGTTCTGTGACAGCGAGCTCCGTCATCTCTTTAGTTTCTGCCCGGTGTTCTTTTGAATTGGAGAACTGAGGTGCGCGCTGTTTGCTCTGTAGCAGGCCGCCCTCAAGATAAAACCGAATCATCCCTTCGGTCTTCGCAAGGACCGGACTGCTCGGCCGCACCGCCTTCGCCGCCCGGACCAGGGCATGGGTGATCGGATTAAAGAAGGGCGACAAAACCGGACGAAAGAATACGCGCTGACGGACGAGTTTAGGCACGTACCCCATCCGGAACTTGAATTCGTCCACACTGGCGGGCGCGTCGAGGGAATGCAATCCATAAAATATTGAACGCACCTGCGGTCGTTGAACCATAGTTTGGGTAACCACAAAACTCAGCGCGTTGTTTGCGTGTGCCGCCAGATAGTCCCGCTGACATTGCTGGTATAAGAGGTAGCAACAGTCTTGCATGCGAAAGGTGATGACCGACGCGGCCAGACGGCCCCGCAGCAAGGCTCCCCAGGCTTCAAAGCCGGGCAAATCGCCAGCCGAGAGGCAGAGTCGCCGCCACTCTTCTGGATCCCGTTTCAGCGCTCTACCCTGTCGACCCAGCGTGTCTAGCTGCAATGCCCATCCGTCCCCGGCTAGAAGCTCAAATGAAATGGGTTCCACCGTACAATTCCGCAGTCCCCGCCGAATATTCTTGCGCGCCCACTTTCCAACAGACCCCAGGTCATACTCCGGTTGTTCAAGGATCGCGTGATAGCTCAGACAGCCAACCGGCGCATCGATTGCGGTTGAATACCTTAGGCCAACCGCATGGTTTTCCCGCAAAAGCCGACGCAGTTCATCTTCATGCGGGTTGATGGTCCAGTGGTACGGAAAGGCTTGAAATGTGCGCATGGCTTGCCCTTGCCAGTAGCTGCTCTCCGTGCGCACGACGCTACTGCCACGAAGACGGAACCATTCGGCAAAAACTTCCGCGTTCAGGCAGCACCTCTGTTTCTGACAGAAAAGATATTGTCCCCGATTGATTGGGGGCCGGCGCCCGCGGGAACATCTGATTTCGTCCGGCCAGAGCCCGATCTCCACTCATCAATGGGTCTGGCGAAGAGCATAGATTCGGATCCAATGTTGCCCACTAAAGTGCGGGGCATGGATGAGGCGGGCATCGTTATATGGAACACTGGTTGGAAGTTGCAACTGGAAACTCGCTGGCCTTGACGGCAAGATAGAGCTCTTTTCCGGCGATTGACAACATACCGTTAGTAATCGCAAAGACGGCGCGGGCGAGAGCAAGGTGCATTTCGTTCAACACCCTCGCGATGCCGCGCCTGCCCAGGGAGGCCTGCTCCGGGATCACTTTGACGATCTGGAATCCCGCGCGTTGCAGCAGCAGTCGCAAGGATTGGGGTGAGAAATAATAGAGATGGCGCGTCTTGGTGAATCCCCTCATCCAGGTTCGATCCAAGATCCAACAAATCGGACCTTTATCGCGAAGCAGGCTGTAGGTACAGCCGGGGATTTCTATCGCTAAAAGGCCGTCGTCCTTCAAGATGCGTTTGAATTCTAAGAGCTCCGCATAGGGATCCGGGCTGTAATAGAGAGTATCCAAAATGGAGATAACGTCAAAGAACAGGCTAGAGTAGTTTGCTTCACGGACAGTTCCGCAAAACACGGAAGCTTTGTGCATATCCGTCGCCAAGCTGGAACCCAGCGGGGACGTATCCACTCCGAACGCGCGCCAATCCGGTGACCGGAAATTCTCGAAGAACGTGCCCGTTGCACAACCTACGTCCAGCAGGTTGCCGCGGGACTTGAATGCCTTGACTGCTTCAGCTTCTCTTTCAAGGATTCCGCGGCGATACTCAGAAAAGAAAGCCAAGTTGTCCTGGCGTACGAACTGGGTGTGAAACTGGCGTACGCTCTCCACACGCGGCCGAGGATTCATGTAGAGCAGGCCATCGTGGCGGCATTTCACAAATCGAACCGAACTACTGTCGCGGAGAAAGACTTCGGTCTCGTCCCGCTGACAGATGTTGCACTTTACGTATTCCAGGTCGGCCACCAACAGGTTCGATAAGTTGTTAAGGGCATGCTCTGCGCCGGGAATCTGACGGTGGTATGGCCAAGGGTTGCCCGTGCGCGGGGGTGGCCCAGAGGTTACCTGCTTGGCGGGCATAGGGGAGGCGATACCGCATACGCGGCGCGTGCGGTAGAAGTCCGGGCGTAAGCTAATTTCACAAAGACGGGAGCAAGCAAAAGGGGGATGATCATGCTCTGAACGGTACCCAAAAAGCCGTGTCGAAAAAACCAAAGCTGGTAGAAAAATAGCTGCAGGTACACAAAGAACGATAGGCTGTCGGCAGGAGTTTCGCGGAATTTTTCGATCGAGGCATAGATCAAGCCCCACGCAAACATTCCGAACACGATCCCCGTTGCTCCAAAATTGGCATAGAGCTCGGAAAGCTGACCAAAAACGCTGCTCGCGCCCAGCAGGGGATCGTCTGGGCTGTAAATATCCATGAGTCCCAAGTCCTGTTCAAACGCGGCTTTGCCATAAATGAATGGCTTGTTGGGAAAGAGTTGGCGAGGCAGAAAGATATAGCGTATGTCCCAAATCGTTTGGCCATGAAGCAGGTGATTCGAGTACTGGGCACGGACCAAGGAAAACATCTCGCCTTCCTCGAAAGTATTCGTCAGGGCTCTCTTTGCGGCGTAGACCGTAATATCCTCTGCTTGCCGGAGAAAAACTAACCCGAAGGTCGTGAATACGCACATTCCTATCGCCGCATACCTGGTAAATGGCTTGAGCCGGGAGCGTTTCAACATTGATTTTCTGCGCCCTCCTTCGAAGCTCATCATACCCAGACCCAGCAAAAAGACTACGAGCAGTCCGCGTGATCCAAAACTGCTGAGCAGCACAAAAAGCGCCTGCACAGCCAGAACCAGTTTTGACTTCCGGAACTTAAACAGCAGAAGCGCGAATACAGAGGAGTAATTTATGAGCGTAGAAGATAGAAAGACAGTAATCCCTTCGCCCCGGAACGCTTCGTCCCGATGAAAAAGCAGGAAGTCGATACCATAAGACCGCACCGCCCACAGTGGGATAAGGGCGGCCGCACTTAGTGTGCCCAGCCACAGGAGCCAAATTCTTTCTTGGCGAAGAATGGAACGGGTTAACTTTGCGGAACGAATCGGTGCAAGAGAACTGGTATTGTATCCAAATAAAAAGGCCAGAAAACCTAGTAGAGCTAAGAAGATTGCGCCCGGAACGACAGTTCGCTCAAACAGGACGGGAACACTAACCCATTCTTCGTCAAAGTATTTCAGGCTAGGGAAAACCAGGTAAGAAAAGACGTACATGATGGCCCAAAGACGGACCATGCTGAACCAGGAAGTGCAGTGCTTGTTCCTCACAGCTTTTCGCTGGCACGGACCCGGCTGGAAGCAACCTGCTTCTCCGGCATCGAGTTCTGATGCACAATCGAACGGTAGGCATCCTCGTATTGGCGCGCTATGTGGGTCCAGCTAAATTCGCTTTTCAGCTTTTCGCGAGCAGCGCGAACCCTGGGCGCCACCACTTCGCTATGGGTAAGGACGTAATCCATCGCGTCGGCCATCTGCTGCGTATCGCCGTAGTCGACCGTAAAATCCGCCCCGAGAGTCTCCATTAGTTGGCCGCACCCAGTTTTTCTTGCGGTTATGACTGGAATGCCGCACATGGTCGCTTCCAACCCCACCAGACCAAACGACTCGAATTGCGCAGCATAGACTACCAAATCAGAATCAACATAGGCCTGGAGTTTCTCTTCACCCTCCAGGGTATCAACGAAGATCACAGAATCAATCAAACCCAATTGACGCGCGAGTTCGAGCAGCATCCCCTTCGATCCGTCGTCCGGCCCGACGATTGCCAACCTGCTCTTGCGCCTGCACTGAGCAATTGCGAAACCCCGAATCAGATGGTCGATGCCTTTAACCGCATGCAACCGTCCGACGTAGGTGATTAGGGTGCGTTCCCCAACTTCGTAACGCCTTCTGAACGCACCCCGTTCTGGAAGACGGGCGTAATCGTCGACGTCCAGACCGTTGGGAATGTAACGAATTCGACTTCCGGGAGGAATGATCGCGCGGTAATCGAGTTCCTCAGCGGCGGAAGAGGCGATAAAGAGAGCGCATTTCCCAAGAATCCTGCCTCCAAAAAGCCGGTCGTAGGCACGTTTGGCGGAAATACCGCCATAGGCAAGGGGCATACTGTTCCTGGCCTGAATCAGATAGGGAATACCGTATCGCCTGCAGTAGTGACTTGTGATCAGAACCGGAAAGTCGCGGTAGCCATCCATGTGAACGATGTCATAGTTGCGCAGCTCTCTTCTGCAAAACGCCGGAAGTTCAGGACAAACGAATAGACCAAAGGAGTTTCTTCCCAGGGGAAACAGGTTATGGGTGTTGAAATATATGACGTCCACTCCATCACGTGAAATGCGCTTGGTTTCAGGAAATAGCTTTTCGTTTCTTGCCGCGAGATTAGTGCAGCAGACTGTCACCTCATGTCCTGCGGCCGTCAACGCCTTGGTCAGGTACGAGGCACTTCGAATCGAGCCCCCCAGTTTGGTGGCTGGCAGAAAGCCAAGACTTAAGTAGCAAATTCTCATAAATGTGGACTCGTAACCAAGCAGGCGACTAACGACTCCAAGCGTTGCGTACATAATTTGCGAGAATAGTTTCTTTCTACTGCCTGACGGCCGTTAGCACCGAGGGCGGCAAGTTGATCTCGATTCGCAAACATTTCGCGGATCGTGTGCGCAAGATTTGTCGCGTTGCCGCTCTGAATGCAGATACCACAGGCTGTCTTCTCGATCGCTTTGTGGACTTCGCCGCCGAGATCAGTGGCCGCGAGCACCGGCCGGCTGCTTGCCATAATGCTAAAGATCTTCGCGGTCCGCCATTCTGGAGAGAGGCCCGGGATCAATGAGACGAAGCCAACATCCCAGGTAGCGTAGACCTCTCTGAGTATCTCGTCCGGCTGGTAAGGCATGAAAATCACGTTCTCAAGTTTTCTGCTGTGGCAAAGTGACATTAACTCCAGTTTCTTGGCGCCCTCGCCAACGATAAGAAAGACGATCTCCCGCTGGTCGCTCAAAAGAGAGGCCGCTTCCACCAACACGTCCAGCCCCTGGGATCTGCCGATATTCCCGCCGTATCCGATCACGAACTTCTCGGCAAGATTGTGCCGTCGGGAAAACATGTTCTTTTTGGGGAGATTGCATAATTGGACCGTGTCAACCCAGTCGGGAACGACCGTCAACTTACCTTGATCTATTCCTTTGGCCCCTAGGAATGCCTGGAAAGACGCGGTGACAACCGAGACAGTACCAGCGGACTTCAGACAAAATCGTTCAATCCGCTCGATCGCCCGTGCTAAGAGACTCTTGCGACGCAGAAATCCAAGCCGGACCGCGATCTCGGGATACAAGTCATGCACGCGATAGTGAAATGGGATTCCCTTCAGCCGCACTATCAGAGCAATTAACCATACTTCCAGCGCGGGGTTGGTCATCAAGGCGACGTCACTATCGGCAGCGAACAAAACATACGCAGCGCCGAGCAGATTATAAGTAAGGATGGCTGCAAGTCGGCTGCAAACGTTCTCGCGATTCAATTTGGGAACGAAGACTCTTACGATCTTCTCCTTACCAGTCCTTTCAATTTGATAAAGTTTCGAGCTGCGCTTTACGCCGGAGGCATAGTTTGGCTGCCCGGTTATCACCAGAACCTCTTTGTACGCTTGCGCCAGGTCTGAGGCCAGGCCACCATACATCGTGGGAATCGGACCGCGGTCTGGAGGGAAGTAAGGTACGATCATGAGCAGGCGAATGGCTCGCTTCCTCATTTCGAGATTAACGCCCTCTGGAGGACGTGGCTCTTGAGGCCCAATACTACGGGCCTGAGCAGTCGATATACGCGGTGCAGCACACGATGATATATGGAATGATAAGCGTGGAAATCGAGACCAAGTTGATGGTCGAGACCTAGAAAAACCCCTAGAAGTCGATTGCTGAACCGCCTCCGCTCCAGTCCCGACGCAGCCAAGGTGTAAGGCGCATTCACGGTTGTCCAGAATCGCGCTCCCCTGAAAAGTTTCGCATTCATCACAACATCAGGGGACTCCAGGATCTTTCCATTCACTGAAAGGATATGCGAGTAGTCGTGGGCGGATTCAACGGCCGTCACTGCCGAGGTTGCATCGACCACCATGGCGCCGCGCCGATGCGCAGCATAGGTGAGCCAGGCGCTCCAATAGTAGCGCCCGATGGCAAAAGGGGGTGTGTCGGTCCACAGACCCCGCCAGTAGAGCCAGTAGTCTGTGTCCGACGTTCCATACCTTCCGTGGACAGCGACTCGCTGCCTCAATTTCGATTCCCAGTCCGTTTGGGTGAAATCCAGGAGCTCTGGGACGTCCACGATGCTCTTGCGTCCGATCATCAGGGACGGCTTTACAGAGTTCAGCTGCAACATGATACGCACGGCTTCCATGAAATCGTTCATAAGAATAATGTCGGCCAGAACGAGACACATGAGGTCGTTGCTAGAGGCGCTTTCAGCCTTGGCAAAGAGCGAATTCACGAGTGGCGTGCCGGATTCGGTCCTCTCCACCTCCGGAATGTGGATGGCGCCAATCTCCCTTGCCATTTCGGCGGTGCCTTGGTCGTCGCCAAGAAGAATAATTTCGGGGCGGGGCCGCAACTCTGCCCAGCTGCGAATTGCATTTGTCTGGATGGTTTTGAAACGGCCCTGAAACGCTTTTGGAATCGAAAATAGGGTTAGCATAACCTCTCAAGTAATCTTGGGAACGGCTCCACGAAATAGACCACTCAGGTTGCCGTAGCTTCAGCCGGCCCGGCTAAACTAAGATGCCACTGCAGTGAAGGACCTCTCCTCCTGTTGTTTCTCTCCGTCTTGGTGTGTTCCGACAGGGACCACCGTGATGCCTGCCTGCTGTGGGACAAACCGCCATGGATCAATGAGCACCGAATCCGGCGGCCAATTCCAGGTGGGAACTCTGAACTCGTCATGGTTCGTGGCGACAAAGTAGACACCGGCCCAATTGAACGGACAGGGCCATGGGTCAATGTGAGGATCGTAGAGCTGAACGTCAAACGCGCGTTCCTTCAGGATATTAGCCAACAAAAGCGCTGGGCTGCCTACCGTCAAGTTTGTCCCGCGTTTGAAAGCCTTACCGAAGATTCCAACCCGCCGATGGAGATAACCTTGCCGGTTATGATGCTCCTCGATTAGGTCCGCCAGCCACTCCGTCTGTTGCTCGCGGCAGATCATGAGGTGTTCGAACCAATCGTAAGACATGTTGAGCTGTTGGGCTAGCCACGAAAGAGCAATGTTGTCACGGGGGTGGCACCCTCCCCCATCGCCCATTCCGCCTTTCAAGTAACGAGGGCTCATGATTCGATCCGTGGCCAGGGCCAGGGCACCCGTGACCGCGTCGACATCGCAACCGGGGACTTTATGACAGATCTCCATCAAAGTATTGGCGTAACAAATCTTCATAGAGATGAAGGTGTTGTAGGCAACCTTGATGAGCTCTGCATTTTCGATGGTGGTGCGATAGAACGGCCGGTTATGTAAAGTGCGATAGAATTCTTCGGCCTGCCGGGCAGCTTGCTCGTCCCGGACGCCGAACAACACAAATTCCGGGTTGATGAAATCTTGGATGGTTGTGCCCATAGCGATGAAGAATGGGTTGTAACACAACTTCATATGTTGGTTAATGCGGGGCATGATTTCCCGCTGGATGGTCCCGGGAAGCACAGTGGAAATCACGATCACGATTTTGTCCTGCCCATGGGCAAGAACAGCGTCAGACAGATCCTGAATCGCAGTTCTCAGGAAGCGGTAATCGAAGTCCACTCGCTCCCTGGGAAGGCGCGTAATTCCTTCGTAGAGCGGATCGTGAGGCGTTTGGACGGCCACAAAAATGATGTCCGCGTGACGGACTAACTGGGACATCGTGCCGAACCTCAGGTTACTGCTCTGCAGAAGTGGCTCAATGGATTGTTCGCCGTTTGTTCCTTGTTCCCGGTGCGGAAAGCAGTCCTTCTGCATCTTCACGGCATCGACGTCGTAACCCATGACATCGTGACCCTTAAGCGACATGGCCAGGGCCACGGGCATTCCCAGTTTACCCAGGCCCATCAGCCCCACTTTCCAGCGCTTCGTCGGTTCCTTTCTTAAGAACGCGTTATTCAAAGCCATAGGCTCGGCAGTCGTAACCGGCATCGCACACCTTCCTTGGTCATGGTTTTAAGTTCTTTTGGTTCGTCACGTCGGAGAAGTTCCATCAAATCGGCAGGGCAGAACGATCAAGGAACTGGGCTCAGTTGTATCGCCCTCGATTCCGTCCTTCGGCCCCAGGATAGAATGGCGCTGAGGCCGCCTCGATCGGAGCCGTCGAGCGCATAGCGCCAAGCGACCATCGCGAAAGTCAAAAGGGCCATAGCCACCGCCGTTACCTGAATCCACAGCACGGGTCCTGCTATCTTGATCGCCGCCGTGACCAAGAGGAGAGCGGCTAAGGTAGCGATGGCCCTCGTAAAACCTGCGCGGACGAGGGTCGAGGCTCTCAGCGGCAACAATCTCCGCAACTGTAATAAGAAGATGGAGAGTTCCAATGCCGATTTGATCACCCAGGCGAGCGCTGTTCCCGCTATCCCGATCCTGGTGGTTAGAACGTAAACCAGCGGGAGGTAGACCGTAATGCAGATGAAGAACGTCTTTGCTCTCAGGTCCGGGCGGCCAACTCCGTCCAGGAGGTTCGCTGGCATGTGACCGAGAGCTGTGAGGAACATTCCCACTAGCAGCAATTGAAATACTGCTGTACTTCTTGAGGCAAACTCTCGTCCCAGCCAAAAGGAAAGGATATCGCCCGCGAATAGCGCCGCGATGGCCACCGTAGGACCAATCAAAAGGGCCACATATTTAAGGCTGCGCGCATAGAGACTTTCCAGATGCGAAGGATCTGCGACTGATAGCGTGCAGAAGGCAGGAAACAACGTCATGCCAAGAACGCTGGGAATGATCATTAAACGGAAGACCATTTCGGCTGGCGGAGCGTAGTACGCCAGAGCTTTCACAGAAATCAGGATGCTGATCAAAAAACGGTCGAGCGAGCCAATGATAGCGAGCAATATATTGCAGATCGCGATCCAACCACCGTAGCTCAGCAAAGGCCGGATCATCTGGCGGTCTATGCTCCACTGTCGCATGGCGGGAAACAGCCGGAAACAAAGAGCCACATAGGCAATTGCGTTCACCAGCCAGCAAAGCAGAATCATCAGCATGATTCCGGGCAGATTGAGCCCCGATAGAATGCCAAGAGCAGGCATGAATGACGCAGCGGAACTGGTGGGGATTTGGATCATCGCCACCAGATCAAAACGCTGCCCGGCTTCCAGTACTCCTCTCAGATTCCGCGAACCAATAACCACCGGCAACGCGAGTGCGAGAATTCGAAATGTCTGTTGTGACTCGTGCGTTAAAGCCGGCGAGATTTTCAGTCCGTGTGCGATCAACAGCGAAGTGCCCGCGACCAGGACCACGGCCCCGACCATCCCCAAGCAAGTTTGCAGGCCCAGAGAGGTCCAGATGATTCTCGGTATTCCCTCGAGTTCGCCACGTCCAAGGTATTCAGCAACAAATTTAATAGTGGCGCGGCCGACGAGATCAAAGACTGTAAAGTAGCCAAGTACCGCCCATGTCAGCGCGAGAATCCCAAAGCGTTCCGTCCCCAGACCGCGGATGACATAAGGAATTGTAAGCAGCGTCAAGACCGCAGGGATGGCCTGCCCAGCAAAACTCAGAATCGTATTCTTGACCAAAAGTCCGCCGTAAATCTGCAAGCTGTCCTCTGCTATTTACTCTGGCGATTCGTAGTCTGTTGGCGGGATTGTGTTTAATAACGGAAAGCTTTCGGTTTAGCTACGATTAGTAGATGCCATCCTAGATGGCGCTGCAACCAGTCGAACAACAGCTTTGGCATCCACTGAAAATACCACTCGCGCTCGTACTCGTATTTTGTGTATTTGCTGATCTTGTAAGAGAAAATGTAGTTCTTACTGATTCGGAGAACGTCGAAGTCCTTCATCAGCCGCCGAACGTTGCGGCGAGAATAGTAGAAGGTTACGGGACAGCCAGTCTGCGCTTCCGAATATGTTTGGACGAGTTCATCGGCACGCCAGAATGCTCCTTTGCCATACTTGGCGATAATCCAGAACACTTTCCACGACCACTTGGAGTAAAGCATAATTCGGAGCTCGGTCGCCGGTCCGCAATAGTTCTTCAATTCGGCTAGGACCTTCTCAGGGTGATGGGTGTGATGAATCACGCCAAATGAATAGATCAGGTCAAACCTTTCCACCGGAACCAGCGAAGTCAGATGTTCAGCGCTGCCACAATACAAATTAGCTTTCAGTCCGTGGATTTCGAAACGTTGACGGGCAATCTCCAAGCTGCGCGGCGACAAGTCCACAGCCGTGAGTTCGGCCCCGGCGTGGGCAAAACGGATTGAATCGGTGCCAATGCCACACCCTACCTCCAGGACCTTCTTGCCCCGCCAGCGGTCAAATTCCGCAAACAGAGGAATATGCGGCTCGACCATGTATCTACGAGCCTCAACCTCGTCAAAATACTCTCTGGTTCCTAGGATCTTTGGCGAGTGCATGATGTTACACGGACGCCTGTCCCAGAATTCCTGAACTTTCTGAGCTTGATTCATAAATGACGAAATATCCTCCCCTATTTCCCGATACGTGCGCTCCCCTAGTGCCCGTTGGCCCAACAACATTTCCGCTTCAGACTTCGGTTCTAAAGCGTGTTGCTCGGTGCTCAAAGCAGATTGTGGCGGTCCATGGGAGCGATTCCGCGCGGGCCGCGAGCGAGCCGATTCCAGAACCTTCGTGCTCTCGACGAATCGCCATTTTGAGATGCCCAGTGCGTATGCGCCTTCAACTCGGCGACGACCTCGTCTGCTAGAATCTTGCGCGGATCGTGGGAATCAGCCCCTTGCCAATATTTCGCGACAAACACGCAAACTACGGACGTTCCGATGGCAAAGAAAGTGCCCAGAAAGACGATCGACAAGCGGGGAGGGAATGACTGTTTCTCCGGAACTCTGGCCCGGTCCAGTACTTTGACACTGGGAGTTTCTTTTGCCTCTTCGACCTTGGCTAACTCGTATTGCTCGGTCAGCAATTGGTAGAGCGTTTCCTCAACCTTCGACTTCCGGTAGTACTCCGCGTACTTCACACCCAGCAAGGGTAAGTTCCGGATCGAGGGATAAGGCATGTTCGAAGGCTGGTTTTGGTCCGGTACGAGTGTGCTCTGGCCCTTCGCTCCGCTGAGCTTTCCAAGCTCGCGACGGAGATCCGCAACCCGGGCACTTAAGGATTGAACCCGTGGGTTGTTGTCCGTATAAATTTGCCGGAGCCCCTCGAGTTGGGATTGTGCGGCGATCATCTGGGCGTTGAGGTTGGCGGCTGCGTCCAGCATTGCTTTCCCTTCCTGTTGGATATCGAGGGTACTGTTGGTGCTGGAGAATTGAGCCAGTTGGTTAGAGGCGTCGTCGAGATCCTGCTTGCTCAGCTTGAGCCGATCCCCCAGAAACTGGCGCTCCCGATGGGCAGAAGACGTCGACAGCTCTACCACCAGCGCATTCAGTTGGTCGACATAAGCGTTGGCCAGGGCAGCGGCTCGCTTAGGGCTGCGGTCGGTCACAGTGATTGTGATGATGCCGCTTTTCCGTTCTTCAGAAATCGACGTGTTTTCATCCAATCTCGAGATCGCGTCCGTGACCAGCCTGCTGCCATATACTTTGTTCAACTCAAACTGCTGTACCAGTCGGTCTTGGGCTGTCTCACTTCTCAGGACGCCGACAAAAAGAGCGCCCGTCGTTCTCACACCCAGCAGATCAGCGGCAACCGAGCCCAGACCGCTGCTGCTCTTTGCCGCAAACGCTGCCATCATCGCCGCGCCGGAGGCGGACTGCGGGTCGGGGGGCATCAGACGTGTCCGGGACGTGAACTCCCCCGGAATCACGAATGCCGTCAGCGTCGATACCATCAGACCGAGCACCGAGGCTCGAAGAAAGAATCGGCGATAGTCCCAAAGCAGGCGCAGTCGCTTGGCTTGCCGCGCGTGCGAACCGTCTGGCGCTTGCTCATCCACCAGCGACGGCTCGAAAACCTCCTGCTCCAACTGCTCCGGACTTTCGCTTCCCCTCCGACGACTCATTGCCCGGCGTTCTCATCCGCCGGTTCCGGCGCATGCCCTTGCCGACTGGAATGCCATCGCAACCTCAAGTCTTGAGGCTGGAAGCCAATCTCCACCGATGATGTCCAGTTGGACTGCGTCGTCGGCGCCAACACCGGTGCGAGCCATTTCTCGTATTGCACAAAGGCGGAGATGCAGAGGTCTTTGTGTACCCACCAATTCGCTTTCACCGAACCGTCGTTGAGGGTCTCCCCATCGGGAATGAAATCACTCGCGACCTTGGCGTGTCGGTATCCGAACTGAAGCGTACTGCGAGGACTAAACCTATATTGGCTCCAAGCCTGTATGCCTTGGCCTTCCCTCCCAATCCAACTTCCGATGAGATTGTTTTTGTTGGTATATAGTTGGCGGTAGAAGTTGTCCCAGTAGATATAGTGCCCGCCCGCTAAACCTGCGCTTGAAAAAGGGGTGTTCGTGTTCACGCCTTCAACGCGAAGATCCAGTTTGGGAATCTTGGGGAAGCGCGCCAGGTACAATCCCGGATTGATTCCGGCTCGCCGGGGAGCGGCGAGCGGCGAGGGATCGTCATCCGCTAGCGAATCGATGTAAAACGTCAACCAGTCGCGTACACATGGGACGCGGTAGGTTAGATCAAAGCCACCAGTGCGCTTTCCCGGGTCCGTATTTGGCGTCTCATTGGTCGGGCTGGTAAGGCTAAAGTAACTCAACGCCAGATGGCCGAAGGTAAGCGGGCGACCGACCCCTCCTAGTTCAACTGTTCGACTGAAACCGAGTTCCAGATTCGGGGTCGGTTTGAAACTGATTTTTTCCCCGTGGATGAGGGGCCGCGGCGGAAATATGTTGCCTGAGAGTTTGCCGAAGAAGAGGTCCCATTTCATTGGTCCCAGCCAGTGGAAAATCCAGGGCAACGTGAACGGGGCAATGCGGCTGGCGCGAAACATGTAGATGGGTTCGGCGTTGTCACTGAACAGGAAAGCGCTTCCTTGCGCCGGCCCCCACCACAAGCTTTGCTTGCCGAAGGCCAGGTCCCAGCCCGCAAGCTTCGCCGCGACATAGGTATCGAGTAAGCGGAACTGATGCGTCGCCCATACCGCAGTTGCTGGTTGCACCGGAGTCCCATCGAGCGCGGCGATTAGATTCCGGACGGAATCGGAATTTCCGGGCGCGGAAGGGGCCTGTTGGTACTCGCCGCGAGTGTAAATCGTAAAACGCCCCGCCGTGCTCCAGCCCGAAAAGCCGCTGACACTGTTGAATCCCTGCTCATACGGACGGCCGAAGTTGTTAATGACGGTTTGACCAAAATGGTAGCTGTCATTTAGTGGTGGGCCAGTGATGTTCGTCGCGCCAGCATAGAGCGACTCGACGTGCAGGGACGGCTCGACCCCCGCCCCCGAGGCTTCTAAATCGGTATGAAATTCTCGTAAGAGCGTATCGTACAATTGATTTACCTCGGATGAATCGATCCGTTCGGCTGGGATGTTATCGCCCACGTCCTGCACCAGTTCGGCACATTCGATTCTGGTCCACGGCCGCATGCCTAAGAACTCGTTGTTGATGTAACCCAGCGCGGCGAGTCGTTCGAGGGCCGGGTAAATCCAGCTGTCGAGTTCAACATAGGGCGATCCCCTGCTTTCGGAATTGCGGCCTGAACTGTAGTCATTGCGTTCCGCATAGGTTTCCCACTCGCCACCTCCGAGAATTGGGTTGTGACGGCTGCGATAAACTTGCTGCCCGACAAACCAGCCGATCGTGCTGCCGATCAGAACGTCGGACGGAAAATGCTGCTTGGAGGTGATGCGGGAAGCACTCACCACCGACGCCAGGCCATAGGTGAAGAGCGAGGTGAGCGGGCCGGGGTATTCGTGCGCAATGGTACTCGCGATGGACCACGCCGCGGCAGCGTGCTCGGACGGAAATGAGTCACCCTCCGCCCAGAAGCTTCCCCGGTAATCGTTCTGCAGCGGTCGCTGCCGGCGGAACACGCTTTTGAGCGCGTAGGTGATGGCTAGACTGTCGAGAACAGCTTCCCCGCCCAGAATACTGGCTTCCTGTTCGTGGTCATCATGGGTCATGTGGCCCCAGAAATAGAATCCGCCTTCGATGCCAACCAGCGAGCCGATGCCGTAATTGGAAATATCATCGGCAAACTTCAATCGGCTCGGAGAATTTGACAGATGCCGGCTGTACTCTGTGTCGGTAGCTAACATTCCGCCAGTGGCAATGCCGAGCGGCAACAACCAATCGGCGTCAGCGAAGCGCAGGTTCTTAGGGCTCGTCCAGATCGCTTGTTGATCGCTGACGATGTTCTTCAGCAACTGCGGCTCCATATGGTTCTCGCGGTCAACCGGCATCTCTGGCAGGCCCATGAAAGTTCCCGATTCATTGGTGTCGCGATTTGAGCTTTCGCCAGAACCTGTGCTTTTCTCCGGCGTCTCGCTGAGCAGCTGAGGCTGAGCGTTGGCGTGGCAGTTCGTGTTCAAAATCCCTGTTCCAAGAAAACTAGCAGCGACTACCAAGGCAATCCGGCGTCCAGTCATTCACGTTCCCTTAGTAATGCGCAGCGATGAATATGGAACTGGTGATCGAAGTGGCCACCTGCGCGGCTAAGAGTACGCTCTGCCACTGGATGCCGCCACCAATCGCCTTTTCCGGCACGAACACCGCATCGCCCGGCTGCAGCACAGCCCCCAACGAGTTTCCGGACCACAAGCTTTCTCTGCCTCCGACCATGGAGCCGTCAGCCCGGACCACAAAAATGGCTTTCTTGTTGGCCAGAGGAGTGGGTCCACCAGATTGGCTGAGATACCATTTCGCATTCTTGCCCGGCCGGTAGGAGACCGCCGTGGGATTGAAAACCTGACCTGAGACCATGACAAAGCCCGGTCGTTTGGGAATGACAAGGGTGTCTCCCGCTCTGACTTCCACATCGGCGTAGGTATTTTTCCAGCGGTTGATTTCGGGAGAAATTAGTATCGCAACCCGGCCTATAGGAGGATTGGAGCTTAATTGGGTCACCGTGCTTTGGTATTGCTGCAGACTCATTTCTTTCGCTTTTTTCTGCTGGGGATCCGTGTCTGGCGCCAGTTCGAGATTGCTTTCCAAGGCCTTCACCCGCAGGATCATCTGGATTTGTTCTTTTGCTTCCAGTTCGCGGACTTGCACTCTTTGCAGGACGGCGCCATAGACGTAGGCGTCTGGTTGGAAGCCCCCGGCGCGCTGCAGGACCGAGCTGAGCCGCTCGCCGGGGCGAATCCCGTAGGATCCCGGGTGCTTCACTTCTCCTTTCACACTGATGGAAGCGCCAAGATCGTTCCAGCCGGGAAGCTGCCGTACTGTGAGGACATCACCGTTGTTGAGGAGCAAGTTGGACTCCGAATTGCCGGAGAGCGCCGCGGAAATCGCGATCACTTGATGCTGCCCGGTCAACTTCTCCGAGTTGGCCCAGGAATAATGGATGAGGTCGGCGGTCTGGGTATCCGCGCTCGGTTTTAGGCCGCCACCAACCCGAATTAAGTCTGCAACCGTCATGTTCGCGGTAAAGGGATAGCGGCCCGGCTTTCCGACCTCGCCTTGCAAATGTACGTTCGCCCGCTCAATCGTCTCTGGGCTGCGGTGAATCAAAAGGCGATCGCGGGGCAGTAACAGAATGTTGGCCGTCGGATTGCCCTCGAGAGCCTCGCTTACATTCACACTGAAAATCTTCGTTTGACCGTCGGCCAAGTACCGGAACACTTGCGCGTCGTCAGTTTTCGCATCCGCCGAAAGTCCGCCCGCCAAATGGATGGCGTCGCTCAAATGAACCTCACCCGACGTGGGGTAGGTCCCAGGTCCACGTACCTCGCCCCAAACCGAAACCGTCGGCGGATTCTCAAAATCAAACCGGCTGAAAACTCGAATGGTATCCAAGGAATGGAGGACGGGCGCCTGCGAGGGATTTGCCAGAGCGTCCGCCAGATTAAAACCTTGTACGCTGGGATGAAAATCTGGAGGGTTGAGATGAATGAGTTCGGCGTATCGGCCCGCGGGTTCCGGCAGCAAGTCCTTGTAGGATGCAATCACGTCAGTGATCCGCATATCCGGCCGATACGCGTACCGGCCCGGACGAATGACATGGCCCTCAAGATAAACCGCGTCCTGGTTGTACGGTGCGATGGGAAAAACCCGGATGCTATCGCCGTCGTGAATCGCGAACGACTGAAGGGTTTTCGTTATCTCCGAATCGCTGTCAGCTTCGGGAATGTCCAGGCTCAACATCGTTTGTTTCTCGTGGGCCACTAGCCGCTGCACTTCGACATGGCGCAGGGTGGCTGTGGGAAGAAGCCCGCCCGCCAGCTCCAATATGGTGGCGAGGTTCTTCTCGTCTTTCAGCTCATAGATCGCAGGACGGCGAACCATGCCTTCCACCGTCACTTGCGGCCCGATCGAGGGTACGAGCACCGTGTCGCCGTTTTCCAGGCGTCGCAGGTCGGACTTCACACCGTGCAGCAGAAGATCGTATAAATCCACGACTTCGATCAGTTCGTTGCCACGAAGATGTCTCACCTGGCGCAGCGAACCCCTCTGCGTCGGGCCCCCTGCAGCGAACAGTGCATTTAGCGGCGTGGACAGCGAACTGATATCGTAAGCCCCGGGATTCGCAACGTCGCCGACTTCATAAATCCGAATGGTACGCAGCCGCGCCAGTGAAACATCTGCGGACACGTGGCGGAATTGTATTCGTAGGATCTGCTGCAAATTCTCCTGAACGTCAGCCAGGCTTTTGCCACTCACCAGGAGTGGGCCAACTTCGGGAAGGCTGACCCGTCCCTCCCGATCAACCACGCGATAGATCCGCTGGCTGACACCTCCCCAGAGATCAATCGATAAGCCATCGCCCGGCCCAACCACGTAGTCCGGCCCGGCGGGAAGATCCATTGGAATCAATTGAGCATCGCGAGTCCCGTTCTTAAATACTTCGGCACCAAAACGTCCTGGCAGCGCAGGCCGCGGAATAGCCTGGACGTTCATATCGTAGAGCGATGGAATCTCGTTGTAAGGACTCGACGCCCGGATCAGGTCGGGCGCCTGAGGCTGCACCGGGTTCACGGCAGACGATCCTGTAGCGGCGGCCGGATTCAGTTCGTGCTGATTTGGACTGGGCAAGTCGAGGGTGGTTCTATTCCCCCAGGCCGCGCCTACTGCAGACGATCCTGTAGCCACGGGATTCAGTTCGCGCTGATTTGGACTCGCTAAGTCTAGGGCGGTTCCATACCCCCTGGCCGCTGCTACTCCATAGGGTGAGGACGCATCCACAAGATTTTGTTTCTCGGCGGCTGGCACAGGCAACAGATCCTCGAGTTGTCCGTTGCCTTCTAGGTACGCGACCCCGAGCGGGAGTTGCGGGAACGTCCCAGCTGACTCCTCTTCAGCCTGGGTCAACTGCATCTGATTCTCCCGACTATCACGTGGGATGTTCGGTGGGCTGGATTCACCTGGAGGTATCCCCGTGGCGGGGATTTTCTGATGCTCGAAGCCAGGTGCTCGCTCTTCCCCTGGGGCTTGGGCAACGTTGCAGTCCACGTCAAGCTGCGGGCCGCAAGAAGGCAGTTTCTGCAACCTCTGTATCTCTTGCTGTCGTCGGGCCGCAAGTGCCGCCTCTTGATTTGCGGCCATTAACTTAGTACGTTCTCGGAACAAGAAATCCTGCTCTTTGGCCACCTGAGAGTTTGGGTTCACCGTCGGAACAAGATACCCGTATCTTTGCAGAAGCGTTGTTGCCACGGATCGAAACTGAATATCCGTCTCTAACCGATCAAAGATAGCGTCATCGTTTAAGTCAGAGTCGCTGATAATCTGGCCATGGGCGGTTGCATCTCTTGCCAGCCAGCGCTTTATCTCCACCATCAGCCCGGCATCCTTGACCACGACAGCCTTGATGTCCGCGCTCGAGGCTGCAACTCTGCTCAGATTCTCATGGCCAAGCTCCGAACTCAAAATCGGGGGGGAGGGAATATCTTGCGCGCGCGAAGCGGTGTGAGAGCAAGCATAAGCCAGTAGAACGGAAACAATGCCCGACAATCTCTTTCGCGTGTTGCTAGTCATTTGCATTGGTCCAAATGATTCTCGGATAACTACTGTTGCCATTCCGCTAGGGGTTGGGACTTACCGCGCAGCACGCTCAAAAGGCCGGCCTCGGAGGTCTCAATTTGATTTGATTGGAGCTTAAGGGATGTCCAGTAGAGCATGGAACTGTTGCGGTCCGAAGCGATGGCAATTACTTTCGTTTGCGGGTAGCTCTGCAGAATGGACTGACATATTTCGGGTAACCGATTGAACTCTTCAAGGGCTACGATTAGAAACTCGGGTCGTGTTTGCGTCACGGCGACCCAGAGTGTCGATTCCTCCTGCACTTCACCGACGATCTCGATATCCGGCTGGCCTGAAATGGTGGCCACAATTAACTCGCGCATGAGCCGGGGATGGTTAGCCACCAGCACCCGTATCGGGTTCATCGCTTACCCTTTATCGACGAGTGAACGCGCATCCTTGACAAGGTCATTCTGGACCTGAGAATCAGACGGCAAGCGCTTCCGCACTGCCTTGGCGAGCCCGCAGGGTGTGTCGCAGAAATAGGTTTAGCAATTGGAGTGCGTCAGCGATCCCAGCGCCTGGAACTCAAGGGCTGCGTAACCATAGGGAATTGGACGACTCCACGGCGTGGCCAAAGGCCGTGCCCAGCCACAATAACAACTGGCTTCTTCTGGGTCCTTGCAAGGCACTTCACTAGCTGGTCCTGACGTCTAAATCGGCGGCATCCACTTCCACCGCTACAGCACGCATCAGCACTTCGATCGAGATCACGACTCGCAATTTGTCTTTCCAGCGCACCAAAACGCCCTCGGTCCCCAGCAGCGGGCCTTGGCACAGTTGAACCTTGCGGCCCACTGTTAAATAGGGATGCGGCTCAGCGTAGATCTCTTTCACCAGAACATTGCGTAAGGCTTCAATTTCTCGTTCGGGAAGAGCAGCGGGTTGGCCGTTAAAAGTCACCAGATGAACCACTCCGGCAATGGATAGCACTCGCAGCCGCGCCGCCATGCAGATATGCACAAAAACGTAGCTCGGGAATAGTGCCAACTCCACCTGTTTGCGCCGATCTTTCCAACGGTGCCAAGTGCGATACAGGGGCAGAAAGTAATCGATACCTCGTTCTTCCAATTGTTTGGCGACATATTTTTCGTGGCGAGCGTAGGTGTAGAGTGCATACCACTGCGAAGCCGATCGTTTTACGCCGGGGCCCGCTTCCGCTACTGGTTGGGTCTCAATACTCGGGTGGACCTCAGTCTTGGCCATTTCTGTCCAGTCGTGTCGACAGCTTCGCCACCTTACTTACATGGCAGTTGTGAGCTGACGTGTGCAGTATCGGTTTTTGCTGATGGAAGCGGAAGCATCAAAGTTGTGCCGTATAACGCAACCAAGAATCGGTACAAATGCCGAGCCGGCCATCCTGTCTTGTTACTCAAAGTTCTTGGGTGGCGTACTCAATCTGTACCAAGTCGTGGCGGAACAAAATAGGCGATTCCGCTCGCAAAAAGGGCGTGTCGGAACTTGAAGGCAAAGCTCGCCCTGGACAATGAATTCTCGGCAACGCCTTAACGCTTAGAGTCGCCTCACAAATCGTTTACGGGAAGGTGGGACGCTAAAGGGGTGGAACGAGGTTCAAGCAGCGGCGGGACGATTCACTTACGCCGCGACTTGAGCAGCCTCAGACCGGCAGACCCTCAATCCTGCAGATTTCCACGACTGCTAATCGGTCGGTTGCTCCCACTTTGCGCAGCATGCGGTGTACGTGATTGCGAACAGTCTGATCTGCCAGATTCAACCGGCTTGCAATCTCTTTGTTCGTCAGCCCACGTCCAATCAGTTCCACTAATTGCTGCTCCCGGTTGGTGAGCCCAAGGCTAGCTTTCACACCGAAGCTGGGTATTTGGTTCAGTTGACGCGCGACGTAACGAAATAGCGCCTTATTCAGTTGGGGAGGACAAACCGCTTCCCCACTGGCTACGGAGCGAACTGTATTTACAACCTCCATGGCGGAAGCATCCTTGAGAACGTAACCCAAAGCCCCTTCCCGCACCAGATACATGAAAGTCTGTTCGTCGGAGTCCATCCCGATCATGACAAGCTTGAGTTCTGGAACGCACCGCTGCGCTTGATGAACGAAGTCTCGATTGGCCTCGGCGACGGTGAAATAGTCGATTACCAAGACATTCGGAGCAGCCTCCATGATCTGCTCCAAGCTAAGTGGAGAGAGTGCACTCGCACCAACTACCGTCAGATCACTCTTCTTATCCAAAATATGGGCCAGGGCTTCGCGGAGGAGACGGTTTTGCGCTAGCACGAATACCGTCGCCCGTTCTGGGATTGACATAACCGGTGCACTCATAGGGTGACCAAATTGAAAAAGCCCACTTAACTAGTGTTCTTCGAAGTCTAGGAAAAAGGCGTGAGCCTTGTCTGTGACGCGCTTACGCGACGGGCTGTGGAAAAGACTCCGCTGTACGTCGGAAGCTATAAACGGCAGATATTGCCCGATTCCCGAGGCGCGGAGGACAGTCCCGTCTGTCACGTTTCGTGCATCTTGCCTTGAAGGATTACATCTGGTTGTCGACCCTTGTGAGGGTTTCATGCCCCAAAACCTTCATCCCGAAACTCCTGTGGAACGCATACTCCGGGAAGTCATGGGTTGATGAAACAGGAAGGACACCGGCAAAACCGACTAATCGTGCAGAATCACGTTGAGTCGTTGGGTAGCAGTCAGTTAGGCCGCTGACTTTCGCATGATTTTCATGTAGCTGTCCATGGACTGGGTAAGCTGCGCATCGACCTCGTCGGCGATAGTCATGACGTCTGGTAACAGTAGACTGAAATCCAAAGCGTTCAGATTGCTCTGCAACGTTCCGAAGATGGTCACCTGGAGTATTCGCGATTCGTGCACCAGCATGGCGGGAGTGTAG
>Ga0074044_10000922_pt1 | contig 27103 bp, 20 predicted proteins | sample BogForMeECP23OM1_FD_94443 | JGI IMG/M metagenome (GOLD analysis project Ga0074044, IMG submission 94443) | Bog forest soil microbial communities from Calvert Island, British Columbia, Canada - Bog Forest MetaG ECP23OM1 | ecosystem: Environmental > Terrestrial > Soil > Wetlands ... | reverse complement strand
GGCAAGGTCACCGATTCCAAGGACAACAACTATGGCTTCAACGCTCTGACCAGCGAGTATGAAGACCTGGTAAAGGCGGGCGTGCTCGATCCGACGAAGGTGGTGCGCACCGCACTGACCAATGCCGGCTCGATCGCAGCGCTGATGCTGACAACCGAAGCGCTGGTAGCCGAGATCCCGGAAGAGAAGAAGAATGCTCCGATGGGCGGCGGCCACGGCGGCGGCATGGACGGCATGTACTAGGACTGGCCGTCCAGGCAGACGCGCCTTCGGCGCAAGAACTAAAGCCCCGCTCGCAAGAGCGGGGCTTTTTTACATGCAGGGTACAAGCCGCAAAGTGGCGGAAGAATGCAGCCCACGGCGTAAGCCGTGGGAGGATTACCAGCCAGCAACGCAAGCCCCGCAGGGGCGAAAGAAACTAATCCCAAATATACCGCTCCTCGTACGGGATCTTATTCCTCTTAAGGAAGGCTACGTATTCCTCCTGAAACGTCCGCTTTCTATGGTGCTCCTCTTGCGTCGCAATATATTGGGCAACCGCGGGCACATTCGATTCGCTCACACTGAAAGCGCCCTAGCCTGTCTGCCAGGAAAATTGCATCCTCCACTTCTCGTGAACCCATCGCGACGAATTGGTCTTGACGACACGCGCAATCTCCGCCGCCGCATGTACGGGACGAATACGGATCAGCATGTGCACGTGATCGGCTGTACCGTTAATGATGAGCGCGGTACCGTGCATCTCACGAATAATGCCTCCCAGGTAGGCGAAGAGGTCGGCACGAATTTCGGGAGTTATTAGAGGTTGTCGGCCCTTAGTGCTGAAGATCAGGTGAACGACGAGATTGCCAGCGGTGTGAGCCAAGGCTCTTTCGCTCCTTCGGAGCTTGATACTTCGTGTTTTCCGTTCCCACGGCTTGCGCCGTGGGCTGCATTCTTCCGCCGCTTTGCGGCTAAGCCCATTTTCGCGACGAGGAAAGCCGGGGACAGTGACAGCAGTCACAACCAATCAGGTCGGATAGCGAGTGTGCGAACTCGACCCAAGAGAGCGGCGGTAGAATAGCCGTTTTGTGCGGAATGCTGGCGTGGTTCTTGCGCGTGGGCGGCGCTTACCGCTTTGCGGCAATTACGCTGAGTATCATTTTGCTGATCAACCGGGGACGTCCTCCCTGGATTGTCGCCTGGCATCGGTTTCTGGAAGTGTCGTTGGGGATTGCGGTGGCGCTGGTGGTAACGACGCTGTGGCCGTTGGCGAAGAAGACTCCTCCATCACATTAGTCCGCGATAGGTGTTCAACCATTGTTCGCGGACGGCTTCCCAGGTGTAGTTTCTGGATTCATCACGAGCGTTCTGCGCGATGCGTGCGGCGAGCGCCGGGTCGCGCAACAGACGAATCACATTTGCCGCAAGAGCCTTTTCGTCGCCTACGGGTGAGAGCAATCCGGTGCGCTCGTGCTTGACCAGATACGGCATGCACTCCGGCGAAGTGGTAACGACAGGAGTGCCCGACGCAAAAGCTTCGATGACCGACAGCGGCATGTTGTCGAGCCACGAGGCGTTGATGAAAATATCAGCCTGGTCGTAATACTTGCCGATTTCCTGACGCGACGCTACGCCAGTGAAGTTGACGCCGCTGAGCTTCAAACGCGCAACCAGTTTGCGGATATCGCCTTCGAGCGGGCCGTTGCCGACCAGATCGAGCTGCGCTTCGGGATATTCCTTCTTCACTTCGGCAAACGCGCGCACGACAACATCCACGCTGTAATACGTGGAGAAGCCCCGGGTGCAGACCAGATGCGGGCGCAGCGGAATGCGCTCACGATAACGGAACTGTGCTAGATCGACGATGTTAGGCACAGGCGATGCCGGCAATCCGAATTCGCGGAAGACATCGACCAGGTAGCCGGACGGAACGACAATTTTGTCGACGCGAGAGAGGACAAACCTGGCCGAGCGGAAGCGCTGGAGGTGATCGCGGGCCTCGCCACTGTGGTAGTTAATCAGCGTCCTGGCGCCGCGCGTCTTCATTTTTGCAAAGAACCACGCGGGTGCGGGAGCAAGCAGGAACGACCAGTAGGAAGCAGAAAAAATGTGCGCCACATCCACGTCTTTAAGGCCACGCCAAAGGTGCCAGAAGTAGATGGGCTCGCGCAGAATGGTGCGCAAGCCTGGAATGCCTTCCGCCCAAGCAAGAGCGCGAGGCAGCGGCGGATCGACGGCGAGGAAGCGGATGTCGATCTCGGGATCGTTCTGCCAATGCCGCAGGAGCAAGTCGGCCTGAACGGATTGTCCGCCGACATAACGCAGGCTGGGCGCGACGATGCACACTCGTGGGCGCCTCGCTGAGGGGGTTTCCCACCCTTCCGCAAAGTGCGCGGAAGGATGGGGCACCCGCCTTCGGTGTTTCTTCTCGAGAAGCGTGACATAGAGTTCCACGTAACGCTGGCGCACGCGATCGAGGCTGAAGTTGTCTTGTGCGAACTGCCGGGCGTTTCGGCCCAGTTGCTGGCGAAGCGCGGAGTCGGCCAGAAGTTTCTGGACGGCATCGGCAAAGCCGGTTTCGTTGCCGGCGGGAATCAAGGCTCCGCGCTCGGGGCTGAGCAGTTCAGAGTTGCCGCCCACGCTGTAGGCGGCCACGGGTAAACCAGCGGCCATGGCTTCGAGAATGACATTCGACAAGCTTTCGGAATCCGACGTATTTACAGCGACGTCCAGCGAAGCGAGCACGGCAGACATATCCTGGCGATCGCCGAGAAAAATTGCGGAAGCGCCGAGGCCGAGGCTTGCGCCTTCCTTCTCCAATTCCTGACGCAGCGGGCCATCGCCGACCAGAACGAACTCAGCGTTCGGAATCTTCTTATGGACCTGCGCGGCAATGCGCAGAAATCCGGAATGATTCTTGTAACGATGATTCATGCGCGCAACCATGCCGACGCGAACGACGCCGGGAAGCTTCGGCAGAGCCGCCGATGTCGTAGTGAAAGCCTCGTCCGGCAAGGCGTTTCCGATGACTGCGATCTTGTTGGGCGAGAGGCCAGTGGCGAGAAGGCGATCGGCGGCAGCTTGCGAGTTGCAGACCACCATGTCGCACCAGCGAAAAACCGCGGCTTGAGCGCGGAACTGCGCCGATGTCATCAAGTCCCCAAGTTGGCGATGGCTGCCGATGACGACAGGCACGCGGGCAAGTCTGGCAGCGGGAATCAGCGTCAGATTAGTGTAGAAATCGAAGGCGTGAGCGATCTGCACCCGATGCTGGTGCAGATAGCGGCTCAGCGTGAGGCGAGTGCGCAGCGACTGCCATCCGAAGAGGCTGCCGCCGAGAGGAAACTGCGGAGCGTCGGGAAAGTAGTGGGCGAGCGGGCCACGGCGGCTGACGCATCCGAGATGAGTTTGGAATTGCGGAGGGATGAGGTTCTGGGCGAGCACGGTGAACTGGCGCTCCGACCCTCCCGTCTCGAAAGTATTGACCATGAGAAACAGGCTGATCGCCCGATCGGAAAGACTGGAAGGATCGGCGGGCACCCGATCACCCTCCCACCGGCGCGGAGGTCAGGGCGGCGGAATTGGGCGCCTGGCGGCGAGAGTCGGCGACCACGGGAAGAGAGAACAGGCCAGCGGGTTTGATGTATTTTTCGAGGAAATTACGGTGCCAGAGTTCGAACATCAGCAAACGCCAAATGCGCGCGGTATTGGTGCGGCCGCGGAGGAGGTGGTCGTCCATCACTTTCCGAACGCCGCCGGCGGCAAAATAGCCGCGATCGATGGTGCGGGGTTCGAGCAGGATCATCAGCATGTCTTTGAGTTCGTGGCCCATCCAATGGACAAGCGGGAGCGCGAATCCCTGCTTCGGGCGATCGAGCACCTCGCTAGGCACGCCGACGCGCTCGGCGAGTTTTCGAAGAATATATTTTTGCTGAGAGCCGCGCAGTTTCCATTGCGGCGGGAGGCCGGCCACCCATTCGACGAAAACATGGTCGAGCATGGGGACACGAACCTCAAGCGAGTTCAACATGCTCATGCGATCAACCTTGGTGAGGATGTCGCCGACGAGATAGGTTTTGGCGTCAACGTAGAGGAGTTGTTCGACGGGATCTTTCGCGGGCGCCTGCGAAAAATAACGTCGCAGAGCATTGCCGGGATCGTCGCTGCGATTCAGTATCTGGCGAAAATCGGGCGAGAGGAGCGGAGTATCGCGCTCGAAAGTGGGCAGGAAAGAAAGTCGGTCGACGTAGCGTTCCTGCCAGGGCAGTGAAACGTTGTAGGTGAAGCCTCGGCCCGGCATGTGGTTGGGCAACCGCGGGAAAACCTGGTCGCGGTAAAACTTGCGGGCCCACCCGGGAACATGTTCGAAGAAGCCATGGCCGGCGTGAATGCGGTAGCGATCATAGCCGGCAAACATCTCGTCGCCGCCGTCGCCGGAAAGCGCCACCGTGACATGCTGGCGGGCCATTTGCGAAACGTAATAAGTCGGCAGCATGGAAGAGTCTCCGAACGGCTCTTCGAGCGAACTGGTGAGATGCTCGACGGTCTGGACCACGTCGGGCTCAAGGATCATCTCGTGGTGATCGGTGCTGAACTTGTTGGCGACAATGCGAGCGTAGTGGGCTTCGTTGAAATCGTCTTTCTTGAAACCGATGGAGAAAGTCTTTACCGGTCCGGAACTGGCACGCGCCATCAGAGCAACCACGGTGGAGGAATCGGTGCCGCCGCTGAGGAAAGCCCCGAGGGGCACATCCGAGATCAAGCGAATCCTGGTCGCCTCCAGCAGACGCTGCTCTAATTCTTCCAGACATTCTTCTTCGTTCTTGGGCGCGTGCGTGTTGTATTCGGGGATGTCCCAGTATTGGCAGATCCGGATCTTGCCGTCCTGAAATTCGAGCAGGTGTCCGGGCGGCAGCTTATGAATTCCAGTGAATGCGGTAATGGGATCAGGAACGTATCCGTAGTACAGATATTCGAGCAGGGCTTGGGAGTTGACTTCGGCGAGTTCGGGAGCAACGGCCAGGATCGATTTGATCTCGGACGCGAAGTAGAGATTTCCTTTATGGAGCGCGTAATGTAGCGGCTTCTTGCCCAGGCGATCGCGCGCGAGGACTAACTTGCGCTTGGTCTTGTCGTAGATGGCGAGGGCGAACATGCCACGCAGTTTCTTGACGCAGTCGGCGCCCATCTCTTCGTAGAGATGAATGATGACTTCGGTGTCGGTGTGAGTGTAGAAGCGGTGGCCTCGGCATTCGAGTTCGGGGCGGAGTTCGGGAAAGTTGTAAATCTCGCCGTTGTATACGATCCAGGCGGTGCGGTCTTCATTGAAAACGGGCTGATGGCCTCCGGAGAGATCGATGATGGAGAGGCGGCGCATGCCCAGACCAGCGCCGTCGGCGATGTAGAGTCCCTCATCGTCGGGGCCGCGGTACACGATCTGTTGGCACATGTGGTGCACGAGAGCTTCGGTGATGTTGCTCTCGCGAGTTGCGCTCACCACTCCAGCAATCCCACACATGGTCCTGGTATCTATCCTTTCCGATCCACAGCGACAGCCGTGGATTTCTCCGCCGACAGCGCACCGGCAAATCGCTTGAAGCGATAATCGCGGTAGTCGCCGGGATTGCCTTCGCGGCCATCACAAGCGGCGAGCAAGATGTTGGTCATTTCGCGCGCGGCAACAAAGTGCAAGGTTTCTTTTCTGCCGGCGGCACCGCCAACCAGCGCGGCAAGAAATTTGCGAAAGCTGTCGCCAATCACGGCGTCTTGCTGGGTCGGGTCCATGCTATGGCAATGCAGTTTGATGAACAGCCAGTCGGGGCGGCCGAGCACGCGAACTTGCGCCTGCTTCCAGAGAGCGAACCGGTTCATGGTCGGGGGCTTCGATCCGGTGAGGGAGCCATTGTCGAAAGCGGGGCGGGCAGAACGTAAGCTGCGCCGGAGGTCGGTTACGAGCGGACCTTGCACGATGAGAGGAAAAGTCTTGGGCGCGCGTCCCACAACCAAGTCGCGCCCCTTGCGGTGCGGCGCTGCCTGATCGAGCGGAAGGGCACATTCGTAGACGGAATTAATTTTCTCCGTCTGCGCCGGATGCCAGTAGGAGGTGGGCAGAGTCATGTCGGCGTAGCAGCCGGTCTCGGCCAGGATCTGCATTTCCGAATCGACGCCGCACTGGCGGCCACCGGCGGAATTGGCAAGCGCGAAATTCCCGTGCACAAAAGCGTAGCGGGGAACAGTGGAGCCTTCCTCGACGGCGAGGCAACCATGGCGGAGGGCCAACCGGTTGCGGAATTCAACGAGCAGTCGGCGAGTGTTTTCGGCGGTGTCGGGATGCGGAACTCCGTGGTGCAGATGGATCTCGACTTCTCCCCAACCTGCGTGGCAGTGATCCGCGAGCATTTCGAGTAAGCCCTGATCGTACTGCTCGGCGGGATAGAAGTAGGTGTGGACAAGCGGGCGGCCGTCGTGGTCACGCCAGCCATCGACGATTTTGGGATATTCGCGCGCCCACGATTCCAGCCGGTTCTCCTGCTCGGAACGCGGGGCACGCTTCTGGCCGTCTTCGGGGACGATGGCCGGTTCGAAATGATCGGCCAGAGCAAAGATGACGTACACGGGACCGCGCGCCGGCGACTGCAGGGCGCGCCAGGTCGCCGACGGCAGGACTTTTCCAGCGTAGGCGAGTTGTTTCTTGAGACGCATGACGCTTTTCGATGCCCAGCCCTAAAGGGGCATCTGATTTCGAAGAACCTACGGTATCGCTAAAGCGATACCTGATACGAATCGATCGCTAAACAGATATCCGGATACGAAACCCAGATCTTCCGCGACCGGCTAGACTTTTTTCGCCGGTTTACGGCCACGGACCGCGATGGAGATGTCACCCACGTGCATGTCTTCCATGCTCATCGCTTCATACCATTTAAATACCTGCTCATAGGTGTGCTTAGACTGATACTTCGGAGAATACCAGTCGAAAGTGTCAAGCATGCGGGCTTCCGGATCTTTCTGGCGGTTCACCGGAAACACATGATGTACAACGCCCGCGGCTGGACGGCCTACCAGGGGCACGAACCTCAATCCCTGTTGCAAGTTGTAGAAGAAAGGCACGGCAACCTTCAGGATGCGGTGCAGGGTCTCGGGCTTCATCTTGTGGGTATAGCGGCGCCAGAAGTCGCTGAAGCGGTACCACTTGTTGTATCCGCTGTAGAGCCAGACGGCGAGCAGGCCACCGGGTTTCAGATATTTATCGAGCGCTTTGACGGCGGCTTCGCAATCCGGCGTGTGGTGGAGCACACCGATGCTGTAGATGACGTCGAAGCTTTCGGGAGCGAAGGGCAGGGCGAAGACATCGGCCTGGAAAGCGACGAAGTTGCGGGTGGCGAGATTCTGCGCGGCAACTTCGGCGGCGGCGCTTAAGTCAACGCCAACCACGCGCGCGCCCCAGCGGGTCGCGACTTCGGCGAAGCGCCCCATGCCGCAACCGACGTCGAGAACCAGTTTGCCCTTGAGATCTTCAGGCCGGAGGGCGGTCTTCGCCAGGAAATGGCGCTCGGATTCGCGGATCTCATCGTGGTCGAGTTGAGTCTTCCGATAACAGTGCCACTGAAAACCGAAACTGGCGGCGTAGTGCTGGGCGTCAACAAAGCGCGCGATGCCCTGCACGTTGGGATAGACGCGCTTGCAGGCCGGGCAGAGGAAGCCTGCCGCCTGGTCGCTTTCGAGTTTCGAGCCGCAACTGAGGCAACACAAAATTGCCTGCAAGTCAGCGGACAGTGGAGACTGCGCCGGCGGTTCCGCGATCAACATAAACCTCCAGGAAGTGACGTGGCTTTTTCGGCGGCGGCGGAGGCGCCGTACCGGATGCTTGTTGTTCTTTGACCGTTTGCAACAATGTTGCCGTGAACGCCACGGCAAAATAGGGGAAGAACTGGTAGGCTTCGGGCGCAAACAGCGCACCTACCACGAAGCCGACCATGGAACTTTGCAAGGCGCCGACGAACAAAACAATGTCGGGATCGAGATTCTTGGTTCGTCTCAGGATTTTAAGATTCTTAAAACCGCGCCAGAAAAACATGAGGAAGAGGACCAGCATGGCGATGCCGCCTTCCGCAGCGATCTGGAGATAGGTCATGTGTACGTCGTGCCAGATCCCCGAGTAGGTGGGGAAGTTGTGCAGGCCAATGCCAAAGATGGGATAGGTTTCGATGGCATCGAGGGCGCGCAACATGAGGTACTTGCGATCCTCGTAGGATCCGTAGGCGGACCTGTCCGTCGTGCTGTTGCCCGACAAGGCGGCAAAACGATCATAGAGTTTTCCGCCGAAGGCGCCCATCACCACCAGGGCGACGAGGCCTGTGCACACGATCAGGTAAAAGCGCCTTCCCTTAATGCCGAAGAAGTAGAGCGCCACACTGAAGGAGATAACGAGGTCGATAAAACCGGCCCGCGAGGCGGTCATAAAAATGGCGACCGCCATCACCAGCATGCCAAGAAGCCAAAGCACCTTGATGACAGGATTCCTGGCGGTGACCATGAAGGCCAGCGCAAACGGCAGCGATAACACGATGGCGAATGCGAGATCGTTGGGGTTCGAATAGATGCCACCCAACACGCCCTCAAGGCGGGGCATGCTGTGGCCCTTGGCGATGGCGACGGCACAGATGACGACCACCGAAAATGCCTGGATAAAAATGATTCGCCGCAAGCGATCGAAGGTGGTAATCAGGAGAAAAACCAGCACCCATGCGATGTAGATCTTGGAAAAATCAATGGTGCGGTTAACGGCGCCGCCCTTCCAGACCGGAGACAGAAATCCTCCTACGTAGAAAAGGACGATCATGATCAGGAGGAGATTTGCCTCCCTGGGCAAATCCTTCATGGTGCGTTTGGTCTTGCCCAGGCTGTTGAACAGGCCCCAGATGGCCAGGATGGCGGTGATCTTGGCGAGCGGGAGATACTTGAGTCCGGGAATCCAGTCCTCGGGGCGGGCGCAATAGACCACGAAGAAACCGCTGAGCCAGAAGAACGCGCTCTTGGTCGGGTCCGAGACTTGGAAGAACGTGCGCCTTCCAGCAGCTTCCGCCGCTACTAGATTGCCGTTGCCGCTATCACTGATGGCCACAAATTCCTCTTGTTTTCTCTCAAGCTTTCTTTTCCGCTAAGCGCGGCGGAAGCGCGCGCAGCGCAACAGATTTCTCCGCCGCTACCGACTGCAAGACTTCACTAAAGCGCTCCCCGATCGCCGGCCAGTCATAGCGGGCGGCAGTTTCGGCGGCGGCCTTTTCGTAACGGCGGCACATTTCCGGATCGCGCAACAGCATGACCACGGCCCGGGCGAACGAACCCGCGTCGTCGGCCAGCAGAATGTCGCGGCCGTGCTGAACGTCCAATCCTTCAGCGCCGACAGTGGTAGAAACGACGGCTTTCCCGGCCGCCATGGCCTCGTAGATTTTCAGACGCGTTCCACCGCCAATGCGCAAAGGCACGATGACTACGGCGGACTGATGCAGATGTTCAACGACCGAGGGCACACGGCCGGTAACTTCGATCGAGTCCGATGCCCACTTTTGGACGCGGCGGTCGGGATTGCGGCCGACGATGCGGAATCGCGCCTGCGGTATTTTGGCCTTGATCGAGGGCCAGATTTCCGAGCAAAAGTACTCGACGCCGTCGACGTTGGGCTCCCAGTCCATGGCGCCGACGAAGGTGATGAGGGGCGCGGATGCAGGGAGCGATTTCGCCTGGGATGCTGCCGGATCAGGACGATACTCGGCGAGATCGACGCCGGTGGGAACAACCGTAACACGGTCCCCGTCCACCCACTGCGTCATGAGCGCGCGATCGTTTTCGGAGACTGAGATGACATGGTGGAACTTGCAGACCGCGGCGCGCTCGTAGCAAAACATTTTCCGGAATTCCATGCGGTACATCATTCGCTTTGCCGGATTGTCCGCAGTGGCGGCGTGGCGGCGCCAGATTTCGCTTTCCACGTTGTGTTGGAAGAGCACGCTGGGGAGGTTGAGCCTTCCCGGAAAGTTGACCGCCGCATCGAGGAAGTCGCAAACGGCAACGTCGAAACGCTGCTCGCGGAACCAGGTTCGGAGCTGTTTCTGGACGTTAGCGTCCGCGAAACGGCTGACCGCATACGGAGGCCGGGCGCCGAGATGGGCCAGATAGTCGAGGCCGCGCGCCGCTCCCGAGAGTTCGCGCTTGCCAGTGCAGATGGCCACCGCCCCGGGCAACTGCCGCTGCAACTCGCGCTCGTAGTCGGGGTCGGGCACTCCTCCATAGTAGGAGTAAAACGTGAGGTCATGGCCCGCCGACAGATAACGCAAGACGTGGTACGTGCGGATGTTGCCGCCGTTCTGCACGGGGAGGAGCTTATCGGCTTTGACCCAGAGAATTCTCATGGCAGTTCCAGTGATCAGCGAACCCAGGCTGCCTTTCTGCCGGTGACAAAGTTGATGAAAGCAACCATGGCGGCGGAATTGAGAACCACGAAAGTGCGGGCGGGATCGGCAATACGCGAGAGCGGGCCGAACTTGGCGCCCGCCAGCGCGGCCAGGCTCAGCGCGTAAAACGCAAGCTGCGCCCCGAGCGCGGCGCGATAGAGCGGTTGGGGCAAGAACACCGAGGCGGCGAGCAGCGCCAGCAAGGCAAAGGGCACGACCAAGCGCGTGAGTTTGTGACTTACGAATTCAAATCGAATGGCGTTTTCAGAACTCAACAGCCAGGGAGCAAGTTGGAGAAGCTGATAGTTGCCGCTCAGGGTGCGAACCTTGCGGGAAAATTCACGACCTTCGCCCAAGTCGGGCGAGTCCCAGGCGCGGGCACGGGAGTCGAAGATGACGCGGAATCCCTTACGCACAATCTGCATGGGCAACAGAACGTCATCGAGGATGGCGCCCTGGGGCAAGGGAGAGGCGTCGAGCAAATTGCGGCGGGCGCAGTAAATGGCGCCGGTAGCGCCGACGACCGAACCGGAGGCGGACTCCAGTTCGCGAACCTTCTTCTCGATACGCCAGTACAAGCCCATTCCCTTCCCGGTTTGTCCGCTGGCGGGATCGCCGAGCATCAATTCGCCGCTGGCGGCGCCGACGTCGGGGTCGGCGAAATTCTCGATCAGCAAACGCAGCGCGCCGGCTTCGATGCGCTGGCGGGCGTCGGTAAAGAGCAGCACTTCCCCGGTTGCCAGTTTGATGGCATCGTTCAGGCCAGCGGCTTTGCCCTGGGATACCGGCTTGATCAAAGCTCGCACCCTGGTTGGCGGCCCGGAAGCGCGGGCGAAATCGGCGAGGATGGCGGGCGTGCGATCGCTGGAACCGTCGGAGACTACGACCACGTCCAGCTTCGCCTGCGGATAGTCGAGCGTCAGCAGGTTGTTGAGCTTGCGAGCGATGATCGCTTCTTCGTTGCGCACGACCATCACCGCCGTAACTGTGGGTGCCGCAGGGCTCTCGATAAAGCCGCGGCGCACCGGACGCGGCGACCATCGACTGCGCAACCACAACCACGCCGGGTAGCCCAGGTAGGAGTAGCCGACGAACGCGGCCGCGAGCCAGAAGACGTATTTCATCTTCATTACTATTGCGCTCATTATTATTGTGCACCCCGGCGCCGCAGAACGGTCTTGATGGTCAGGAACATAATCAGCAGATCCAGGAAAATGGAAGCGTTCTTGATGTAGAACAGGTCGTACTGAAGTTTTTCGCGCGCATCTTCGACGGTGCTGCCGTACTTGTACCTGACCTGCGCCCATCCAGTAAGTCCGGGGCGAACCATGTGGCGCACGCCGTAATACGGAATCTCTTGGGACAGCCACTCGATGAATTCTGGGCGCTCGGGACGAGGGCCGACAAACGCCATATCGCCTTTGAGCACGCACCACAACTGGGGAATCTCATCGAGGCGCGAGGAACGGAGAAATTTGCCGATGCGGGTAACGCGGGGATCGTTATTGCCCGCCCACTGCGCACCATTGGCGGCTTCGGCGTCCTGGCGCATGGTACGAAACTTCACGACCTTGAACAGGCGTCCGCCCTTACCGACCCGGGTCTGGGTATAGAACACCGGCCCTTTGGAATCGAGGCAGATGGCCAGCATGATCAACGGAAGCAAAGGCAGAGCGAGGATGAGGCCAACCAGCGAGATAACGATCGACAACGCCCGCCGAATCACCCTGAAGGGGGTGCTGCGGCGAAAGCCCTGGCCATACACCAGCCAACTGGGATAGAGATTCTCGACCTCGATCCTGCCGGAGATTTTTTCCAGCCAGGTAGTGGCTTCCTCGATCTTGACTCCCTGCATGCGGAGGTCGAGCAGTTCGCGCATGGGGATGGTGCCGCGGCGATCGGGCATGGCCACGATAACGTGATGGACTTTTTGTTTGTGGACAACTTCCATTAGGTGCGCAGCCACGGAAGCGCTCGTTACCGCGCCTTCCATCTTGCCCGTCCAACTGGCGATCTCAACGCCGAGGTCAGGATTCTGGCGGAGGCCTTGCACCACGCGCTGAGCGCGCTCGCCGGTACCGAGGACATAGACGCGCTCGACCATAATGGGTAGCTGGATCAGCCAGGTGAAGCCGAACCGCCATCCGAACAGAGCCACGGTGAGGATAAGCAGGCCGATCTCCGAAGGCCCGCTCGCACCAATCTCCGAAGGCCCTCCCCCCAACAAGTAGTTAGGGCGTATGTAGCCAACACCGGCCAGGATGAATGCCAGCAAGCCAGGAACCATGAGCAAGCGGAAATAAAGCTCACCTTTGGTGTTGATGGGCGCGGTGTCGTAGAGGTCGAACCAGTGCGAACACAGCAATACCAGCAGCGTGACTCCGAGGATCTTGGCGAAGCCGTGCTCATAGAAGATCGCAATGTAGGTGTCTTGTTGACGTACTAACACCACCCCGAGCAGGAACGAAGCGCAGACGATCAGGGCTTCTCCGATCAGCAGGACTAGCTTACGAATTGGGTAATAAACATTAAAGAGCCGGATCAACGGGGCCTCGGTTCGTCTTCTTCCTCTTAGGATCTCAGGCTTGGCTGTTCACGGCCTCACCGTAGTAGTACTTCGACCGTGCAAGCTTTCCGGACGGGGCTCCATTCAGTACCACTCCCAGCAGCAGTTTGTCCGGAAATTCTTCGCGGGCACGCCGAGCCAAATCGGAAGGCGTCATATTGGAACGCACGACCATGAGGATGCCGTCGCAGGCGCCAGCAACCAAGGTGGCATCCGACACGGGGATGACGGGGGACGTGTCCATAATGATCCAGTCAAACAAAGGCTCGACGCGCTGCAGGAACAGCTTCAGGCGGCCGTTGGCGAGCAATTCGGGAGCGCTGCCAACGATCCGGCCCGCGGGCATGAAGAAGAGGTTTTCCATGGGCCCGCGCTGCAGGGCGGCAAACTCATCGCATTCGCCCAATAGGTAGTCGGCTAATCCGGGTGACTGGGGTGCACCGAGATGGCGGTGCATGCCGGGGTTGCGCAGATCGCCGTCGATCACCAGGGCGCGGCGCCCGTGCTGCCGCACTATGACCTGGGCCAGATTGGCAGCCACGAAAGACTTCCCTTCCTTGGGAAGCGCGCTGGTTACCATCAGACGTTTGAGCGGCATCTTCTCGCGGATCTGGTAGAGGCGGTTGCGCAAAGTGCGGAATTCTTCCGCCCCGACGCGGCTGTCGTCTTCCTCGAAGAAAAGCATGGTGCGCGCATCCGGAGTCCATGCGGTCTGGGGGCAACGGGCGAGGAGCGATTCGTAATTCAACCCGGAGGCCATAGCAGGCATGACCGTGGCTCCCGAGTGTGGCAGCGAAGTCATCTTTTCGCGTTGGGCTTCGTCCCGCATTTCGTTTTCGAATTGCGGCTGATCGAAGGCGGGCTCGACGTGCGTCCCCGTGGAGGTTGCTCGTTCCTGCTCGGCGCGTTTCAAAGCGTCATGGATGCGGCTCATAGTTTCCTTTCCTTGGGGAGATCCTGTTGTTCGGATTGGCGCAGCCGGTCGGCCAGGGTTGCCAGAGTGCGCAAGGCTTCGACCAGATCAAACTTTTCGGAGGGCGGAACCGGCGGCGTCATGGCTGCGGCGGCGTTGCCATCGCTGAGATCGAAATCGCGGGCGACGGCGTCGGCGACTTCGGCCGAGACTGTCTTCTTCTGATCAACGAAGGCGCTGACCAGGCAGTGCTCGCAGAGCAGATTGATGATGCGTGGAATGCCCAGTGAATATCGGAAAATGGCGACGGTGGCGTCGGGTTCGAAGATCGGGTCGCCGTTGGACCCGGCGATGCGAAGGCGCTGGGTGATATAGGACTTGGTTTCCTCAAGATTAAAAGGATGGGTCTTGGCGCGCAGGGTCAAGCGCTGACGCAACTGGCGCAACTGGGGCTGCTTCAAGCGCTGTTCGAGTTCGGGCTGCCCGACCAGAACGATCTGCAGCAGCTTTTCGGTGAAGGTCTCGAGATTGGTCATCATGCGGATCTCTTCGAGCACTTCGTCAGACAAGTTCTGGGCCTCATCGATGACCAGCACTGCCGTTTCGCCGGCGCGATAACGGTCGAGCAACCAGTTATACAGACGCTGCAGGAGCTGGCTCTTCGACATGCCATCGCACGGGACACCAAAATCGGCCATCATGAAATCGAGGAGCTGGGGCACGTCCATGCGCGAGTTGAAGATGAAGGCGGTGGCGACCTGCTGCAGGCGGAGCCATTCCATCAATTTGTTGATCAGCGTCGTTTTGCCGGTGCCCACCTCGCCGGTCAGCAACACGAAGCCCTTGCGGCTTTGTATGCCGTAGGTGAGGCAGGCGAGCGCCTCTTCGGTGTGCCGCGTGAGAAACAGGTAACGCGGGTCGGGATTGACGTTGAACGGGTTGGCGCGGAGTCCAAAAAAATCTTTGTACATAGCGGGCGCTAGACCTCGACGTTCTCGTGATGTTTATCTTTGGGCGAGCCGGGATCCCCCCGGCCCCAGAAACGGCGCTGTCCGTTACCATTGCCGGAGCCCGCGGCCTCATTCTCGTCCTCACCCAACCAGGGCACGGAAATCAGGAGGGGCAGATCCATGACAGCGGCAGCATCTCTCTCGGTGCGGATCGACTTATCACTAAACTCCAGAAAGACCGCAATCACGAACCCGAGCGCCAGACCGGCGCCCAAGCCGCCCGCGGCGAATATCGGGCGGTTGGGAAAACTGGGAGATTCGGGCAGGCTAGCCGGGCCCAGGCGTTCCACCTGTTCACCTTGCTGCTGGTCCTCCATGCTGGTACCCAGTCCCGCTGAGTTCTTTTTATCCAACAGGCCTTGGTAAAGTTTCTGATCGTTCGCGTAATCGAGGATGCGTTTGTTGTATTCCTCCTCGACCTCTGGGCTATTGGCCATGAAACTCTGGTAGAGGTTAATCGAGCTTTGCAGTCTCTTTTGGTCGAGGGCGTCCTGTTCGATCACGCTCTGGTACTGGTGAATCTGCAGGCGAAGCTGGCGGATTTCAGGCGGTTCCGAAGCGCTCGCCTTATCGCTGCTGTCGGTAGCGCTGGCGGTCGCGGCGGTGGCCTCTTTCAGCTTTTTCTCGACCTCCGCGATATCGGCCTTGGTCTTGATTACGTCGGGATGATCGTCCGTATAGCGCGCTTGCAGTTGCATCAATTGCCCCTGCAGCTGGGTCAATTCCTGTTCGAGAGTTTGCGGATTCGTGCTGGACTGCGAGGTCTTCCAGGCGGCGACTTGCTGCGCCAGCATGCTTTCAGCGTAGGTTTTGTCCTGTTGGGCGCGGCTGAGGCTCTGGGTAGTGGCGTCGAGTTGCGTGTTCAGCGACGCCAGCATGCGAGCGTTATTGTCGGCGTCAGTGGGCAAGTGACCCATGTGTTTTTTCTTGAAGTCGGCGAGTTCTTTCTCCTGTTCGTCGAGGGTGGCTTTGGCAGCGTCGACCTGGCGGCCGAGAAAATCGGTCGTGCCCTTGGCGGTGTCGCCGCGCAATTTCAGGTTCGCATCGACGATAGCCTCGGTCATGGCCTCGCAGATTTTCTGCGCGCGTTCCGGGTTGCTGTCGGTGTAGTTGACATTGAAACCGGGCACCGATTCGTCGCCGGCAGAAGCCTTCTTCTTGGCGCCAGAGATGCCCGCCGCGTTAGCGGCAGCACTCATCGGAATCGGCTCGAGGGTAATATTCGGGGGCTGGATCCATTCCACAAGGTTGTTTTCTTCGCCGGGTTTGATGAGCCCAGGGTTGGAGAGCGCGAGCCTCTCAATCATTGAACGGACCTTGCCGGGGCTCAGAACTTCCTGACCGAGAGTCTGGACACGCTGGGCAAAATCGGCGGTGATGACCGACGTCACCAAAGTGTCGGGCACCTTCTGGCCTTCCACCAGGATCTTGGCCGTGGAGGTATATCTCGGCGGGAAGGCATAAGAGACCAGGAAGCCCGCCAGCGGGGCAAACAGGGCCAGGATCAAAATGACCTTAAGGCGCCGCCGCAGCATCGCCAGATAATCGTCCATCGTCAGTTCGCGATTTTCACTCATACAATTCACCAATCCGGCCGCCGGAAGCGGCCCAAAAACTATTCGATACGAGTCGGCGTGGGGTGCCATTCCATTCCAATGGCGCCGACGTGCCGCTGAGCAGTATCGCCGCAGGAGCCACTCAGGCAAGCCGGCCGATCAAAGCCCAACTCGCTGAAGCGATACACCACAAAGAAGTCGTAGGCACGTCCCAGGTGTTTGCGGAGAATGGCTCCGGCGGAGCCTTCGTCATAGCTATTCGCACCCTGGACCCCAAATATTGAATCCTGAAGCTTCGTGTTATGGGAGTAGGCCAGATCGCCATAGAATGTCCACGTGCGTCCTAGGGGGCGGGTAAACAAGAGCCGTGCGGCTTGGGTGTTGGCGCCTTCGAAGAAGCCCGATCCTGCCGAAGTGAATTTTTCGTAGCTTGCACTCATCGTCGAATGCGCGAACTTGTAGCTCAGCAAGACCCTTGCGCTGAGCGACCAACGGTTGACGTAACCACCCTGTTCCAGCACGGTGTACTCGGGACCGGCTCCAGCCGTCAAACTCATCCTGCCGCTGATGCGATACTTCCAGCGCAGATTGGCGATGTGGTTATAGAACTGGCCGCCAGTAGCCGCCGGAAACTGGAACAACTGAAAAGCGTAGACGGCGCCGATCTGGTCGCGAGCGGTAAGCAGATGGGAGTACCCGCCCTCAATGGTGAGTTCGTCGCTGTTGATCAGCTGCTGCGTGGGGTCAAAGAAATGAGCGTCGCTGAATCCGCCCGCCACGGTGATCGCGGAGCGCGGGCTAACGGCCTGAACCACATCCAGGATTGCCGTGTTCGCGAGCCGGGGAATGTTGCCTACCGAGCCGAACGCACCGCTGCCGAACAGGTGACCGCCGGGCAAGCTACCCATCCCTCCGGTACCACCGCCGGTGGCAAGACCCAAGCCCGGGACGCCGCCCAGGGTACCGGCGGCAAAGGAACCGTCGGGCACGTAAGTGAAGGCGTCGCGCAGCGTCGCCTGACCGGTTCGCCAGCGCGTAACGGCCTCCATGCCGGCGGCCTGCAATTGCCTCGCTTCATAAGGACTGCTGTAGAAAGCGCCGCCTCCGAGGTACTCCAAGAGCAGATCGCTCTTGGGCCAGAATTGCTGGAGGTCAAGGGCTCCGAGAACGCGGGTGATCGATTCCAGACCGGTCGAGCCGAGCAGGTTGGCCCCGTTGGTGTCCGCTGATTCGCTCACCTGCAAAGCGGGCGACACGAAGCTGCGGGTGGCGGTATGCAGTTCGAGCCCGGGTTCGTCCAGGCCCGATACTGGTGGATTCTCCGGGTTCAGCACCGGCGCGGTCTGGCCGAAGGCCGGCGCCGGAGCAGGAGCGGGCTGAGACTGAGAACTACTCTGGGCAACCACGCAGACGCTCATGCCGAATACCAGCAGCGCCCACCGGATTGTTCGCATTTTTGCCATGCTTTTCACCCGTGAATCCGCTGACAAAACCACATCTCTTTTACGGGACAACAATGGTGTCCCCAGGCTGCAAGGGATAATTCTGTTCGATGTGCTCCCCTTTGACCAGCTTGCGATAATCCACCGGCAGTTTCTGCTGTTTGCCGTTTTCGGTGCGCAGGACGTAAATGCGTTTGGTGTTGGCAAACTGGCTTAATCCCGCGCTGGACAAGGCTTGTAGAACGGTCATGTTGGGCAGCATCGCGGTAGCGCCGGGGTGCATCACCTCGCCGACCAGGTAAATCCGCTTGCTGTTGATGGCGGTCACGACCACCGTGACGCGGGGGTCGGCGATGTATTTCTTCAGCTTCTCCGTCACCGACTCAGCTAGCTGCTTAGGGGTCAGGCCGGAGGCCTGCACATCATCGAGCAAGGGAAGAGAGATTTTGCCATCAGGACGCACCGGCAAAGTGGCGGTAAGATCGGCTTCCCTCCACACGGCCACGTGGAGCACATCCTCGGGTCCGATGACATACTCGGGTCCGGCTGGGCTGGCGGAAGCGGCAGTGACTGTTTTGTCGGAGGCAGCTTTGTCGGAAGCGGCAGTGGTGGTTTTGTCGGAAGCGGTCTTGTCGGACGCGGGACTCGGGGCGGGCTGGGCGGGCGCATCCTGCGCCACCGCCAAGCTGCTGATCAAAACGAATGCCGCAGCCACCGCTTTCCATGTCAATTTCATATCCATTCCTCTCAGCTCACGTTTCAAAGTTTCAAAGTTTCAGAGTTTCAATGTTCAAGTGCTGCGCCCGCCACTTTTCGCGGTTCTACTGTCCGCGAAACTCCTGCTCTCTCGTTCTTTGAAACCTTGAAACTTTGCAACCTTGAAACCTTGCGTTCATGACCCGTACTGTTCGTACCCGATCTGTTTCAGCTTGTAGAGAAGCGCTTTGTAGCTGATCTGCAACTCCTGCGCGGCCCGGCGCCGGTTCCAGCGGGTCCGAGTCAAGACTTGGAGGATGATTTCCCTCTCGGCTTCGCGGGAGGCGGCGCGCGCTGCATCTTTCAACGAAATTTTCTCGCCGTTGCCGCCGCGATCGACCCGCCGCAAAAGCGAGCGTAATCCTCCCATGGCAAGCGTTTCATCGCCGAGCGCGACGATGGCTCGAGCCGCGTCTTTCAGTTCGCGAATGTTTCCCGGCCAGTTGTGTTCCAGGAAGAAGCTTTGGGTCACGGGAGTGAGTACAGGAACGGCCCGGCAAAAGTCACGGGCGGCGGCGGCGAGAAACCAGTCGCGCAGAACGGGAATGTCCTCCTTGCGCTGGCGCAAAGGAGGCATCCGCAAACAAACTCCGCTGATTCCATAATAGAGGTCTTCGCGGAACTTGCCGGCCTTGACCTCGGGCTCCAACTCGCGCGAGGTTCCGCAGATGTAACGAGGCACACGGCGCTGATCGTCTCCACTACCATTTAAACCGATCTGGCGAACCAGTTCTTTCTGGGCTGCGGCGGTGAGGTCTCCCACTTCCTGAAGATAGACGGTTCCACCTTGACCGTCGCCCGCCGCCAAAATCTCTTCGCTGGCTTCAGAACTCTGATAGGCGCGGAACGGTTCCGCAGCCCGGACGGAAAGAACGTGAATGCGCTCCGCCGCTGCCGCCTTGCCGGAACCATGCTCAGCTACCACCAGCACGGGAACGTCATTCTGCGATAGCTCGCGAATCACCGCTTCAACGGTGCGCATGCCAGCGCTGACGCTTTCCAGCCAGACACGAGCTTCGCCGTTCCGCCGTACTCCTACGGCTGCCGGGATTTCGGTTGTGTCTTCGGGTCTGTCGAGGTCCATACTTATCTGCTCTACCATTCGTTGGCCAAAGACAGTGGGGAGACGTCTCGGGCAAATGCCTACACACAGTCTAGAGCACACCCGCTGCCAATCCGGTCAACCCAATTGCCTGTCACTAGAACAATATATGCTTATGTTTCAATGGCTTGCGATTGCAACCCGGGATCGCGATGCGATTGATACGTTACCACATTGCGGACAAATGGGAAATTTATTACCCACATCGAGGACAATCCATGGGCATTACTTCCCACCTGCCTTGGGGATAAAGTCCTAACCCTCTGCAAGCACTGGCCAGTTATCGGTTGCCGGAGCGGAAGGGGACGGCTGCGATGTGCCTGGGGTAGATGGGAAGCAGTTTTCCCATTTCCTGGACCCGCGGCGCTTCGTGTTCGACGGTCTGGGTGCAGACATTCCAGTCTGAAGGTAACTTCTGCTCGTGGCCTGAAATGCGGACTTCAGGTGCGGGTTTTACTTTGCGCGAGGGCCCGCTTTCGCATATTCTCAGATGCAAGCGCGCCCTATGGGTAACCCAACCGAGGTAGCTCCACTCCTCTCGACGAGGGAGGTTCGCTCGTCGTCCCGATTGCCCCATTGGCAGGGAATGGCGCTGCTGCTGCTGACCGCCTGGCTTTACGCCTCGATTATCGCCCATCTTTTCCTGCAGTGGGTCGGGCCCCACAGCGATCCGAACTTCGAGCACGGGATCTTCGTCCCCCTCTTTGCTTTGTTTGTTCTCTGGCAGGACCGCAAGCGACTGACCGCAATTGCGCCCGCCCCATCCTGGGCTGGTCTTCCGCTGGTCGTCCTGAGCATGCTGGTGCTGGTTCTGGGAGTCTTGGGCGCGGAAATTTTCTTACAACGAATATCGCTCCTGATCCTGCTGGCAGGCCTGATCATTCTGTTCCAGGGATGGACGTTCTTTCGCGTGGTCCTGTTTCCCTGGGCGTTTCTGATTTTGATGATCCCGATCCCGGCCCTGATCATTAACCGGCTCACCTTTCCGCTTCAATTGCTGGCTGCAAAGCTGGCTACTGCTCTGCTGGAACTGGTGGTCGTCGTGCACCGGGAAGGAAATGTAATCTTGCTCGTTTCCGGGCCGCTGGACGTCGTGGAAGCATGCAGCGGAATCCGATCTCTTCTAAGCCTGGTAACGCTGGCCATCATCTACGGGTATCTCCTGGACTCTCGGAAGTGGGTGCGGGTGGTTCTCGCGTTCGCAGCGGTTCCCATCGCAGTGGCGGCTAACAGCTTTCGAGTTTTTGGCACAGGGCTGCTGGTGCAGTCCGGGCATGCGGATTTAGCGGAGGGGGTTCCCCATGCCCTCGCAGGATTGCTGGTCTTCGCGGTGGCACTGATCCTGCTGTTTGCTGTGCATCGCGCGATCTCGCTCGTCTGCATTCCGAAAGGCGGTCCAGCTGCACCGCGTGACGTTGCGCATCTGGAAGAACAGCCAACTGGGCGAGTGCGCGTCGAGGCTGGGGCTTCTCGCTTTTGGAGTGTGGCTGTGCCTATGTTGGCCGCGGCGATCAGCCTTCAGGCTCATTCGAGCACAGAGTTCATTCCGAAGCCACCACCCCTGAGTTCCCTGCCCTCGCAGATTGATGGTTGGACGGGAACCGACGAGGCTCTTGACCAGCAGACTCTTGACATCCTCGGGCCGGGCGATTTCCTGGTACGCGACTACGAAGGCGCGAGCCAGCCGCAACCTTGGATCAATCTTTACATCGCCTACTTTCAGTCGCAAAGAGCCGGCGACACCATCCATTCGCCGAACCACTGTCTGCCGGGTGCAGGATGGATTCCGATTTCGCGGGAGCGGATTCAGCTTGCGCGTCCGGATGGATCTTCCATGCCCGTTAATCGTTATGTGGTTACTAAATCTGGAGATCGGCAATTGGTGCTGTACTGGTTTCAGGCGCATGGCCGCGCGGTAGCCAGCGAGTGGTCGGCCAAGTATTATCTGATCTCCGATTCGATTCGCATGAATCGCAGCGACGGCGGGATGGTGCGCTTGATGACTCCGATGCTCGACGGTGAGTCTCCCGATGCGGCCCAGGCTCGCATGATGAAGCTGGGGTCGCAGTTGCTGCCGCTGCTCGACAGCTACATACCGCGGTAGTTCTCACCCCGTCCTCAGCGCCTGAAGGCGCCTCCGCTACTCAGCCCTTATGGCATGCCTCAAGGCATGCCCTGATACGAACCTACTTGCACCATGCGCTCTTAGGCGTGAATGCGGATTCCCTCGAACTTCTGCTTCCGCATCTCGGCGAACGCTTGCGGCAGGAAGCGCACCAGGTCGGTCGCCACCAGAGAATTCTCTCCGACGGATTCACCGGCGAGGTCCCCCGCCAATCCATGCAGATAGACAGCGAGAGCGGTGGCTTCGAGCGCATGCTGCGGATGTTGCGCGATCAGGCCGGCGACCATTCCGGTGAGAACGTCTCCCGTGCCTCCAGTCGCCATGCCGGGATTGCCGGTGGGATTCACCCAGACGGTGCCATCGGGGGCTGCGATTAAGGTGCGATGTCCCTTGAGCACGACGATTAATTCGTGCTCGCTCGCGAAGTTTCGTGCGACTTCCAGGCGGTTCGCTTGAATTTCGGCAATGCTCATGCCGGTCAAGCGTGCCATTTCTCCCGGATGCGGGGTGATGACGAGGGTTCGTCCGCGGCCGTTCAACTTGTGAGCCACCCTTTCGAAGGCGTTGAGCGCGTCCGCATCCACAACGATGGGCGTAGTGTCAGCCGTGCGGTTCACGATCTCGTATACGACTTTGGCGGTTTGCGGATTGCGCGAGATACCGGGACCAATGGCGAGCGTCTTGCGATCCATCAGCGCATCAAGTTCTGATCCGAGAGCCCGCAATGAGATCGTGCCCTGTTTCGTCTCCGCCAGCGGCTCGGTCATCAGGTCGGGATGAAAAGCCGCCACGGTTGCGAGCACAGATGTTGGCGTGGCGACTGTCGAAAGGCCCGCGCCCGCCCGCAGCGCGGAGAATCCCGCCATCGCCGCCGCGCCGGCTTTGCCGAGCGATCCGCCGATCACCAGCACGTGTCCGTAGCTGCCTTTGTTGGCGTCACGCGCTCGGGGCACGAGCAGCGGAGCGAAGTCGAGAGGAGTACTCAGATGCAATCCGAGTTCGGAGACGATGGCTGCGGGCGGCGAACCGATGGGTGTAATCACAGTGGGCCCGCCAGTCAGCGCCGCGAAAACGTGCGCCGGACGCGGCGCGGTGAAGGTTACGATGGCATCGGCACGGCCTTCGTCGCCTGCACCACTGCGGGAGCGCATGGCATCGGCATCGGCGCCTGAGGGAATGTCGACGGCAACAATCGGGGCCGCCGCTCGGTTCATCCTGGAGATTGCCGCGGCATAGAGCGGACTGACCGGCGGACGAAAACCGGTGCCGAGGATGGCGTCCACGATCACGTCGGCGGCGAAGATTTCCGCCGCATCCGACGAATCGAGTCCACTCGCCTCGCGCACAATCAAGGGCGCAATTTTCAGCGGCTGGAGCTGCATCTTCTGAGACATGGATGCCGCATCTCCGCGCAGTTCTTCGGGGTCCGACAACAGCATCACGCGCACGGCTCTTCCCGCTTCTACGAGCTTGCGGGCGACTACGAATCCATCGCCGCCGTTGTTGCCTTTCCCGCAGAGAATGCCGACGCGCTCCGCTCGCGGGTACTCGGAGAGGACGAAACGGGCTACGGCCAAGCCGGCGTTCTCCATCAAGATGAGGGACGGTACTCCGAAGCGCTCCGAGGTGGCGCGATCGATCGCGCGCATTTCCGCCGCGCTTACGATTTTCATGGTTCGAACCCAGATGGTTTCGACCCGGCCGTCTGTTCCAGTTCGCGCAGTTGTTGCGGCTCGCCCATGGCAATCAGAAAATCGCCGGCTTCGATGCGATCGTCGGGCGCGGGGTTAAAGCGCATGCCCGCCTCGCGCTTGATGGCGAGGATGATGACGCCGCTGTCCTGGCGTATGCGCGAGTTTTCGATGGTCTTGCCGGCAAACGGACTGCGCGGAGTGACTGGCACTTCGCCGATCTCGAGATCCATGCCGAGATGGGTGGTGGCGGTATCGAGAAAGCTGACCACGTGCGGACTCAGGAAGGAATGGGCGATACGCTGTCCGGCAAAAACGTAGGGGCAGACGACCGCATCAGCGCCGGCGCTGCGCAGGTGCTTCTCGGCCATGTCTTCACTGGCGCGTGCGATGATGCGCAGACTTGGATTCAGGCTGCGGGCGGTCAGCACGATATAAAGGTTGGTGGCGTCGGTGGTGGTGGCGGCGACCAGACCGCGCGCGCGGTCGATTTGGGCGTCGCGCAGAGTCTGTTCCTGGGTGGCGTCACCGATTAGCATGAGCCAGTTCTCGTTGCCGAATTTCTGCGCCTTGGACTCGTTGCTTTCGATGATCACGAACTGAGCGGGCCGGCGGGCCAGTTCGCGGGCGGCGCTGCGGCCGACGCGTCCAGCGCCGCAGATGATGTAGTGACCACTGAGACGGCCTATGTCGCGCTCCATGCGGCGCCTTCCAAAAAAGTTCTGCAGCTCGAATTCTAACAAAGCCTGGGTAAGAGATCCGATGGCGAGAAACACCAGCGAAACTCCACCCAGAATGATGATGACGTTGAACACCCGCCCGGCATGCGACAGGGGATGGACTTCCTGATATCCGATGGTGGTCAGCGTGGTGATCACCATGTAGAAACCATCGAACCACGGCCATCCCTCGATGTAATGAAAGCCCAGCGTGCCCAGGCCAATCACGAAGGCCAGCGCGGCCGCGATGAATTTGAGATTGCGGAAAGTCCTCATGAGTACATGCCGGGCGGGCTGAGTGATATCGTTTCCCGCGCGACAAGTGAGTATAGCTCTGGCCGTGGTTGAGTTCAGTGACGATCAGGTTGGAGTATCAAAAACGCGGCAAAGGCTTGCGGCTTATCACAGACAGTAAAGCTGACCGAAACCGGGGAACGGTTTCGGTCAGCGGAAATCACATCTCGACCGCAGATGCTTGTCAACTTACCTATTGTCTTCTCTTGCTTCCGCGATGTGAGCCTGGTGTCCGGCTTCGGAGACAGCCCTCAAGAACGCGTCTCCGCTGGCGGGAGTTGACGCCTTGCCGGAAAGGATGTTTCGGAAGCTCATGTGCTTGCCGTAAATGGCACGGGTCGAGTCGTTGTCCTGCTCCACTACCGCACCTTCAAGGGTTAAGCCGGCAAACACGCCCTTCGAGCGCGAATAGGTCAGCAATTCCGTGTTCATCTTCCAGTCGGTTCCGGCGGAAGCATGACGGCCTATCGGGCCCGCTGCAACCGATCCTTCACCAGTGAGTTCGAACTTGCTGGAGAGCAGATGTTGTAAACCACGGTCGTTCATGACCAGCATGACCAGGTCCACGTCCTCGATTCCGATCTGCAATCCCCAACTTCCGCCGCCAACGGAGACGAATGCGGGCGCGCTCCAGCCTTCCGGCGTGCGGCACGTAGCCACACCACGTCCGTGTTTGCCGCCAAAGACGAAGCCACCCTTGACCAGGTCTGGGACGACGACGATGCATTTTGCGTCGCTTAACACTTCTTCCGGGATACCTTTGTCGGGAATGGACATGACCGCGTGGAGAACATCCACCGATTTTTGCATGCGATCAACCGCGTCTTCACGGGCCGATCCTGCCCACGCGAAGGTTCCGACCAGACCGATCAAACTCATCAACAGCAGCGACATTACTTTTTTCATGATTGTTCCTTTAGGGTTGCGGAACTAAGAGGAGAAAACTTCAGATGGGCTGACTTAGCTCAGATAACCTGAAAGAGAGAGAAGAACTGCTCATCTCAGTTGTCATGATCGCTCAGCGGAAGGTAGAAAGATGGTCTACATTGCTCACTTTGGCCGAAAGCAAGGTGTCAGTGTCGGGTTTCAGGTCTCAGGGAAGGCATTCGGTTTTCCTGACACCTGAGACCTGACACCTTCCTCAGTGAGCAATCTTGCTCAGAATAGCTGGCCTGGGCATGTCATCGTCAGCATGACAGAGGCAGAGATGAAGATTGGTTCTGTATGAGAAGCAAGGATGAACGTGGGTCGCCGATGGAGGCCGTTCTTCGCCAGTTCCGCGATCGCTTCCGTAGACGCATCGCTGCGGTCACTGCGTCCCTCTCGAAGCTGTTCGCAACACTTCCGCCACCGGTTCGCGGCTACGCATCGCAAAGAATGTGCCCGTTTTGCGGGCTAATCACGCCGCGGTCGAAGACATCGTGCCTGGAGTGCGGGAAGTCGCTCGCGCCAGCCACGGCAAGATAGATGAGTTTTCGGGGCCCTTATTTTCAGGACACTCAAATTCGCGAAGGAGATCAACGTGCTCTGGACAATTTTCGTTGTGCTTCTAATTCTGTGGCTTCTTGGTTTCAGCCTCCACATAGCCGGCGGTCTAATTCACTTGCTGTTGGTGGTTGCGGTGGTGGTGTTGGTCATTAATCTGGTGAGCGGCCGGGGTTAAGTGTAAGGCTGCGGCTCGAGCTTGCGAATAAGCAGCCACTCGCGAACCCGCGTCAGTTTCGCCCCCGTGTACCCGCAATGCTCAGCGCGATCCCACCCGCGATCAGCACCCCACTGATGAGTGGCGAAACCCGCTCACTGTGACTGGTCTGAACGCCAAAGTTTTTACCTCCGACCTTAATGCCTTCCGTCTCGGTTTGAGGGATAGGCACGACCAGGGAGGCGATGCCAAGCACAATCAGGAGCAGTCCGGCAAACAGCATAATCTTCATATCAAGTCCTCGCTATCGTTAATAATGGGAAATTACGCCGCGAGAGCAGCTAGTCGTGCAGAACTACGCCAAGCAGCGAACTGTGCACCTGCAACCCGCCCTCGGGGCCGCCGGAGTAATTCACAAAACCGAGTTTCCTGAAGCGGTTCATAAAAAAACTGACCCGCGAACGAGTGGTCCCGACCATCTCGGCCAAACTCTCCTGACTGATTTTGGGGACGACGGTCTGGGGCACACCTTCCTTGCCGAAATGCGCGAGCAGAAGAAGAATACGAGCTAACCGCTTTTCACTGGAGTTGAACAACTGGTCGACCAGATCCTCTTCGTAACGGACATTACGCGCCAGTAAATACGCCACGAACAACTCGGAAAACGCCGGTTCCCGGTGCAGGGCGGCAATCATCGCTTTCTTGTCGATCCGCTGAACTTCACAATCCGTCATGGCCGCCGCAGAGCCCATGCGCAGGGCCTGGCCTGCCAGCGCACCTTCTCCAAAGAAGTTTCCGGCACCAAGCAGGCCAAGGGTAGCCTCTCGGCCAGTCTTGGAGACGACGGTGAG
>Ga0074044_10000921_pt1 | contig 27127 bp, 26 predicted proteins | sample BogForMeECP23OM1_FD_94443 | JGI IMG/M metagenome (GOLD analysis project Ga0074044, IMG submission 94443) | Bog forest soil microbial communities from Calvert Island, British Columbia, Canada - Bog Forest MetaG ECP23OM1 | ecosystem: Environmental > Terrestrial > Soil > Wetlands ... | reverse complement strand
TCCGCTCGAAGACCGCCGGGGTCACGTCCTTGGGCAAGGGGTCGGCCGTGGATGCCGAGAACAGCTCGATCTCGGTGCCCATGTCCAGAACCATGATCGTGTCGATCGATCCCGAGCCGTCAATTCCCGTCAGGCAGAGGATCCGGTCGCCAGCCTTGACCAGGCTCTCGGCCGCCGCGAGCAGCGTCGCCACCTTGACCTGTCCGGCGCGTGTCATGGCGATATCGGGAACATGCACGACCGAGCACATATCCTTTCGTTCCACGGGTGCAAGAAAACCAGGCCGGTGCGAGACGAGGATGACCCGGAAGTTCACGTCCTCGATCAGCGACGAAAGGTCGGCATCCTCCTCGATGACATCGGCATGGAGCATGATCACCCGCGCACCGACTTCGCGGGCGATCCCATGGGCGTGCCGGACCAGGCTTCGCGTCAACATTTTCATGAGACCTGCCGTCAGGGTTTCGCGGTCGAGCTTGGCGGCCGATCCGGCGAGGGATTCTCAGCCGTCGAGAACTGGAGGGCCACCTGAAGAATTCCCAGATCGTCGAACCAGGTCGGGTCACTGGCGATGCCGGTCTGTTCGATCCGGAGCAGGTTCTTGCCGGGCCTCAAGAGGCCCTGCGGGATCGGGATCCGGATTCGTTCGGGCGTCTCGTTGGACGTCGTGATGTATCGATTGATGTAGTCGATTCGCTTGCCGTTGACCACGACGTAGGTTCGCAGCTCACCCTTTTGAACGAGGTTGGAGTAGGGCGAGCCAGCCGTTTCACCGACCACCTGCGAAACATCAAGGACCACGAAGCCTTGCCCGGGACGGACGGCATCAAGCTCGAAGCTCCGCTCGAGGACTCCTCCTTCGGGCAGCGGAGGGTCGAGCAAGGGCGGAGTGGTCGAGATATTGTCTCCCAGGTGATGGGCGGACGGGTCGATGACACGCAGCCATCCCCGGTCGAGCACGCGCAGCCGGGCCAGCCGGACACGGGGAATGGTGAGCGTTCCGGCATACGGCGTCGCCAGGGTGATCCCAAAGTCGGAGATCGCGGTGATGGCACCTTCGGCGTGATCGCGGTCGCGGCCCTCGTTTGGCTCTCCCGGCACCGAGCGCCATTCCAGCCGGGCGAGGGCACCTTCGACGGGAGCCGCGGCGGCGGGGACGCGGCGGAAATAAATTCCTGCGACCTCGCTCCAGTCGAGAGTGACTGACTTGCCATCGATTTCGATCACGACGTGCTCGTGATCGGCTTGACGAATCTGTCCATAGAGCTGGTCGCCAACGACCAGCCGGACCTCATCCTGCGTCGGGTCGATTTCCAGGCTGGTGGGCGGCTCGGCGAACCGGACGATCTGAATTTCACCGAGGTATCCGGCAAGGCCAGGGGGTGCCGGGCTCGAACCTGTTGGAGCGGTTGCGATCCGTACGGCGTCGAGCGGCCCCGAGGGAGACTTGCCGTGGGCGAGTTCCTTGCCGTCCACGGCAATCTCGGTCTGCTCGGGACCAAACCGGAGGGTGAGACGGTGCCAGCCGGCAGCACGAGCGAGTCGCTGCACCGCCAGCGCGGGGCCGTCGGGAGATTCCACCGCCAGGCTTTCTTCCGCCCAGCCAAGCAGGATCCGCAGTGTCGCCGGCCCGGTCGGGCCGCGGAACGTCAGGTTAAGCGTCCAGCGCTGACCGGCGGCGACCTTGCCTTCATCAAAGAACGAGAGCTCGACCCGTCCGGATACCAAGGGTTCGGCCAGCCGGTGCTGCAACGACGATTCCTCGGCGGGCAGCCGTACTCTCCGGCCTTGATTCGATGTCTTCGAATTGTCGAGGAGTTCCGGCTTGCCGCTGACGGACCATCGAGCGTCGCTGATGCGATCGAACCGGTCGGCAAACAGACTGGCCTCGCCCGGACGCTGGAGAACGGCCTGGACCCCGGGCCGCGTTACCACGATCTCGGCCGCCTGCCAGGGAACACTCAGCGCAACAGCCTTGTCGCTCACCGCGTGGAGCATCCCGGAGATCCGGGCACTTTCACCCACCTGCACCCGGTAGAGCGGCGGAATCGAGACTGCCAGCGGCTCAGTCTCCTGAAAACTCAAGACCGAGCCCGCCTCGAGAGCCACCGGCCGCTGTGGCTCGCCAGCCCGCGGCAGGAACTTCAGCCCAGAGCCAAGGTCAGAGAGCAGAGATCCCTCCAGCCGCGGCTGCCCCCCGCGGTCCAGAAATACGGCACCCGTCTGGTTCTCGCCGGGTGCCCGGGCGAATCCTCGATCCACGCCCAGAAAGGCGACCAGAACCAGAAAGCCAACGGCCACGCCAGCTCGGTTCTCGATGTGCGTTTTCATGACATTGATTCTACGGACGGATTTTCCCTCGCGGCAAGCGTCCCGGCGGTGCACCCGTGACGACGCTTTCCAGGATGGTACCCTGATGGTGCAGCGACTGAACCGACAGGCAGGCCGGAACTCTTGTCCTGATCGTGCGTTCTGTTCCATTCCCTCGTCAACTCGCTGGAGTCTCGTCGATGCGGCACAGATCCGGAACGAATATGCCCTGGCTCACCGCACTCGTGGTCATCTTACTTCCTAGTATTGTCTCCAGATTGGCCGTTGCAGCGCCCGGCGCTGAAGAATCTCGCCCGGCCGCCGAAAAACCGCTCGGCCGACAGCTTTCGGAAGCCAAATCCGTTCAAGCCCGACGTGGTCGTGCCTATCGACACTGTCCTGGACCAGAAAGCGGCCTGCATCGACGCTCTGGAGTCGCAGTTCTACGAGTGGAACCCCTGGCTTTTCGACTATCTTGAAGAGGTGCCCCAGGACAAGCAGGCGCGGTTGGCCTGGACCCGCAAGCGCGCGGAGCAACGGTACGGCGATGAGGCCCAGCGGTTCCGGGCCGAATTGATCGCCGAGCTTGGTGACGTGGAAGGCAAGGCCGTCAAGTGCGCCGAAGCTTTTGAAATCTGCGAGTACGGCACGCAGCCCTCGCGCCAGGAACTCCTTGCCATCTTTCCGTTCTTCAAGCAGACAATCGAGCGCAAGTGACCCGGCAAGAACGACCACGAGCCGGCGAACTGCACCACGGTGCAGTTCGCCGGCTCATGCCCTGCGCCGGTTGACCCAGCGCCACGGAGAGGGTGCGTGGCGCCAGTTCATCTGACCTCTTGATTCACGCGGACCGCTCCTGGTTCACGCGGACCAGCTTACAGTGCCGGAGTCGCGGCTTGGGCTGGACCGCCGCAGCGGCGAAGGTGGTCCTTGTCGATGTAGACGACCTCGACCTTATGGTCCACATGGTTGAACGGAATGGGATAGTCCGACCAGTAGAGCTCATCGTAATACACGGTGCACTTGTAGTGGCAGTGCACGAGCTGGCAGGGGCCGGCCAGCGGATAGATCCGGCACGGATCGACCTTCTCACCGATCTTTTCGATCAGGATCCGGACGTTGTTCCGTTGGGTCTCGTAGAAGAAGTAGGCCCCGTTCTTGAACTTGGGCACCTTGTTCCACACCTCTTCCTCGTTCGGCGGATCGAGGCAGGCTGCGCCCAGTCCGTCGGCCGGGATGGGGTCGAGGATCGGCACCTTGTCCCGGTCCTCACGCTTCATGTCTTCCTCGAGCCGCTGCGACTGCGACGGCAGGACCGGCCAGGCGAAGGACCACCCCGTGGGATGCAGGGGCGAGATATTGCGGAAGACATAATCGAGACCACAGCCGAGATGCGTCGTGGAGATTACGGCCAAGAAGGCACCCGTGATCAGGCCGCGAACCCAGCGCGGGGTCTTGGGGCTCCTGTGCCGCGCGGATTGGAACATTGTCTTTCCCCCTCCTTGGGACGTGCGCGAACGCGACGAGAGGCTCTCCAGCCCTCTGGCCCTCCGGCCCTCCGGCCCTCCGGCGCCGGGACCGTTGTGACCGACAAAGAACCGATCGTTCCGGCGACTCTTTCACAATCAAGGCGACCAGTCCATGTGGTCTAGTTATCGTTCGCAACTGACTCAGGCTGTGAGGAATTTCCGGAATCCATCGACGATTTCTCTTGCCCGGCCTTGCTGCGACGACCATCAAACCCGTTGAATCCGGCTCTTCCTTCTCTCCATTCGTCTCGCCAATGCCATAAACTTTGCAGGAAAATCCATCGCTTGCAACTCACAATGCATTTACGCAAACATGCATAGCACTCGGCTTCTTCCCGCAGAGCGCGGCTCGATATTCGCCAGATAACTGGACGCTCGCCGATCGCAGCACGCTACAATTTCGTCAGAGCCAAGCGGACTGGCCCGCCGGATGTGCTCTTCGGTCCTTCTGCGAAGCGCCGCGGGATGCCGGGGCCGGGACGGGGCAAGGTTTGGCTGTGCACTCCACGTCTGCTTAGAGCAGCAGAGCGAATTCCTCGCGAGTGAGTTCGCAATCGCGAAGGATCTTGCCCATCAATCCTGGCCCGATCGTCTCACCCGCATGGATGGGAACCACCGTCGTCCGGCCGTCCGGATGTCGCATGAAGTGGTGGCTCGAACGGGTCCGGATGACCGATAAGCCGGCCCTTTCCAAGACGGCTACGACCTCCTTCCCGGTCAGTGCCCGTAGCTTGCTCATGATGCAATGGTAACCCGCTGGATCCCGACGAAATCCAGAGCTTCGCTGGTCTCGCCTTCCACTTCCAGGTACAGTCCGATCGCCTCCTTGATCCGCTCGGAGAGCTCATCCAGCGACTGGGCCTGGGTGTGGCAGCCCGGCAGTGCCGGCACGGAGGCCACGTAGTAGCCCCCCGAATCGCGTTCGATGACGATGTGAAATTCGCGGTCCATACGCCCTCCGCACCCGTCCCGTAGTCGAATGCCGGTGGCTCACCGGCCCACAGCAGCACAGCTTCCATCACCGCACAACACCCTGGGGCCAATCGCCGATACGGTACTGTGCGATACTATATTATATAGAGACAGCTTCGATCATCCCACAACACCCTGGGGCCGATCGCCAGCATAATGCGCTCGCGCGAGGCCTCGGAGCCCAGCGACCGGAACAGCCGACATGAAGCTTGACTTTACACGCTCTGGGCCGCGAACTGGCTGTTCCGCCGGCTCTTGGAGTAGCGGGACCGGCCTTCACGGTCTTCTCACTCGCGATCCCGCAGTGCCGCGATGATGGCGTCGGTGTCGTAGACGCAGCCGCCCCAGGTGCCGCCGGCGACTGCCTGCAAGGCCGCCCAGAGGCGGGTGTCGTCGGGCAGCTCGGGATCGGGCGAGAGCTGCGGGTGGGGACCGCGGCCGGCGAGGACGCGAGAACCCGCTTCCGATCCAAACTCGCACCCCTCGGCTCCGACCAAGTCGAGCGAGCCCCGGAGGATGAGCCGATCGACCTCGATCCGGATCAGGTCGCCGTCGCGGACCTTTCCCAGCGGGCCGCCGTCCAGGGCCTCGGGGCTGATCTGGCCAATGCAGGCGCCCGTCGAGACACCTGAGAAACGGGCGTCGGTCAGGACCGCGACGTGCTTGCCGAATGAGAGATGACGCAACGACGCGGTGATCTGGTAGATCTCTTCCATTCCGGCACCCATCGGCCCGCGACCCATCAATACCAGCACGTCGCCGGGCCTGATCGGATGATCGCCCTGCCCCTTGATCGCGGCGATGGCCTCTTTCTCCCGGGTGAAGACCCGCACCGGACCGGTCTTGCGGTAGACTCCGTCGGCATCGACCACGCTGGGGTCGATCGCAGTGCTCTTGATGACGGACCCCTCCGGAGCCAGGTTCCCGCGGGGAAAGGTCACGGTGCTCGTCAACCCCTGCTCTCTGGCGCGCGCCGGGCTCATGATCACGACGTCGGGATCGACCTGGTCCTCTTCGAAAAGCCGCTCGCGCAGCCGCTGGCGGCGGTCGCTGGCTGCCCACCAGTCGAGAGTGCGCTCGAGGGGTTTTTCCTGGAAACAGACCTAAATAGCCTTGCGCGATTCTGGGAGGGTTAGGAAAATGAGGAACACCATATACTTACGTAGTGCCGCGCGGCACACAAGCAAAGGGAGTTCCTTATGGGTTTTTGTACAAAAGTCCTCGTCGTTTGGCGAGGACTCAAGAGGCGAGAGCGGCCAATTCTGCGGGCCCTGAGCCGGGGATCGCCAGACGCCGTCTTGCGCTGTCGCTGTAAAGTCATTTTGGCTCTGGTCCAAGGTAAGTCTCCGACGACCATCGCCGCGGGCGGCTTATGCTCGGCGTCGCAGGTGTATCGGGTAGCGGATCGCTTCGTCGGCCAAGGACTCGCGGGGTTGGCTGACCGCCGCCAAGACAACGGCGAGAACAAGGTCACCGGGACTTACGAATCGGAGTTGGTGACCGTCGTGGCCGGCTCTCCCCGGAACCACGGTTACTTGAGGCCGACATGGACTCAGGAACTCTTGGTCCTCGTGCTCGCGGCGCGGACCGGGATCAGTGTGAGCGTGACCACGATGAGCCGACTGCTCAAGCGGCTCGGTGTGCGGCTGGGCCGACCCAAACCGACCGTGGGTTGCCCGTGGCCCAAGCCCCGCAAGATGCGAAGGCTGGCGAAGATTCGACGGCTCATCCGAACCTTGGCACGGGCGAGGTCGCCGTGTACGAGGATGAGGTAGACATCCATTTGAACCCCAAGATAGGGCCGGACTGGATGCTGACAGGCCAGCAGAAAACCGTGCCGACGCCCGGCCAGAACCAGAAGCGTTACTTGGCCGGCGCACTCGATGCCCGCACAGGCAAGCTCACCTGGGTCGAGGGGGAACGCAAGAACAGCACATTGTTCCTCCTCCTGATCCATCGGTTGGTGACGGTGACCTACCCACACGCTCGCCGGATCCACATCATTCTCGACAACTTCAAGATTCATGACAGCCGTCAGGTCCAGTTGGCACTGGCCGCTTGGGACGGGAAGGTAAAGCTCCACTTCCTGCCGCCGTACTGCCCGGATCACAATCGTATCGAGCGACTCTGGAAGGACCTCCACGACAACGTGACCCGCAACCACTGCTGCAAGAACATGGAGGAACTCATGAGGGATGTCTACACATACCTCCGTTGCCGAAGACGACGGGGAAAACACTGCTATCCCAGAAGGAAGACTGGTTGAGTAGAGTCTCCCAGAATCACGAAAGGCTATTTAGATCTTCGCTTTGCCTTTCTCCTTCGCGGCCTGATCAGATAAGACAAGTGGGTGACAGTGAAGACTCCTTTCTTCTCATAGCGCCTCGTCAGCTTCGGTGTCATCCTGTCGAGAAGCGTCAAAGAGTCCGACTCTTGGGCCTTGGCCAGGCATCCCTTGCGAAACTCGCAAATCCGACAGTGGTCGTTGAGAGCGAGTCGGGGCGGCGATGCGGACTCGCTCATCTCCCTCAGCTCACGAAGCATCTGCTCACCTTTGCGCAGCCCAGCACCAAACTTGATTCTCTTGAGTGTGCATGCCTTGCCGTGCCAAACGATTCCATAGGCGGGCAATACACCTTGAATCTTGGAAAGGAGCAGGCCGAAGACTTCCAAGAGCACTCTCTGTTCCTTGCCGACCTTGCGCCCCTCGTGGAACAGCATCGGAACATAGTGAAAGTTCCCCAGCTTCGACGGCCCGGCCAGCTTCTTCAGTCCATCGATCTTGAGCGACAGGAGGTCGTCTTCCAGAACGGCATCGAAAACGACGGAGGGTTCTGCCCGCAGGGCGGCAGCGGTCATGGGGATGTCCCTGGCCACTTCGTGCTCGGGGTATTCGGCAAGGATTCTGACGGTGGCCTGCTGTCTAACCTCTTGCCTATTTGCGACCAGCAGCATTTCGTAATCTGACCTACTCCCCTACTGACCGTCCAGCTTCAGAGAGGCCTCGGTCTTACAGTTCAGGTAGCCTTCCAACACTTCTCGGGTGATCCTCGTGGCCATGGCACCGTCCCTCCGGGATCCGCACTGGGCGATTCGGCTCGGCGGTCCGTCCTGACCAAGTGACCCGCGTCCGGCACGGGACACGATGAATGGACGTGCTCCGGCAGACCCGATTTGTCAGCTTACACTGCCGGAAACGGCAAATCTTGACCGTCCCGCCATCCATAAGAAGATTTGTCGCCCAAGGATTCGCATCCCAGCCGGGGACATTCAAGTCGCCGTAGTACGCCGCGCGAGAGTGCGAAAGGAAACAAACGTCCGGCAGCGGGCCAGTCGCTCCTGATGCGGGATGAGTTGGCGGACGGCCAAACATGTCCCGGAAACCGACGAACTCGTAGATGTCGTGGTGCATGCAGTTGCCAGTTAAGGAGATCGTAGCAATGCGTGCAAGACGGGTCAATACGAGCGACGCCCATCATCCGCTGCCCAGAAGCGATGGCTCGCTATCACACGGCGGACAGGCAACGAAGTCTTATCGAGACCGTCCGGTGTTCGAAATGAGGGCCCCGATCACGAGAAGAGGCGTACTGGCTTTGAGGCCGCGGTGGCTGGCAGAACGAATCCGAAGCAAGGATCCCAGTCGCTCGTGGCAGCGGATACGAATGGAAGCTAAGACTTCCGGCATGGGAGCACGTCAGGCCGCCGAGTTATCAAGAATGTGTCTTGTTCGACAGTCAGCAGAAGTGTCATTATTGAGCATGTATACATGAGCACATGCAGTGTAAAGCGCACAACAGTATTCTCGTCATGTCGCTAGTAAACGTTTCTCAGAACAAAGGGGAGCGGAGGGGGCCACCTACTTTCTAGCACCCGAGAAACGTGGGTGGCCCCAACGTCCCCCAACGTCCGCCCGAGAAAGGTGGGTGGCCCCAACGTCCGCCCGGCTTCGAGCACGTTGAGCATCGCTTCGCCATTGACGCGCCAGCATTCGCAAATGTGCCGGGATCACGCCTCGATCCCGGTGCGATCAAACCCGAGGCGAGGCTAGACTGCCCAATTCTCGACGGCCAAATTGGCAAGAGCTTCAAAATCCCGATCGGTAGTCAGGACGATGAGCTTATGCTGTCTCGCAAGGGCTGCTAGCATGATGTCTACCTGCGACAAAACGCGGCCCTGTCGGCGCAACTCGAAGTACACTGCGCCGTAGAGCCGGGTGGTCTCGGTATCCAGGGGCCATAGCCGCACGTGGCGCAAAAGTTGGGCCAGCCGGCGACGATTGTCGTCGGGATTCGGGGTCTGTTGAATTCCAACTTCCAGCTCGCAGAGAACCGGGTAGCAAGAAATGAAACGATGCCCGGCCCTGCGACCTTGGTGGATCCGCTCCCGCACCGGCGAAACCCTGCGCAACGAAGGAAGCGGATAGGTGGTTGCAGTCGAGCAGGTAGTCCGGCATCAGGCAAGCCCCATTTGCCGACGAACCTGCTCCTTGGCCTGGCGGCGCGCCTCGCGCAGCGCCCGCTCCAACTGATCCTCGTTCGCCGGTTCGCTCGCCGCGCACAGACTCGCCAGGACAGCAAAATCGCGGTCGATTTCCTCCACCGGCGTCTCGTCGCCGTCCGCCTTTTCGACTCGCAGAGGCTGGCCTTCTTGCCAATCGGCCGGCAACGGCTCGAGCGGACGGATTTCGCCACGACTCACGACGGCCTTCACCATGGACATCCCCTCGGGAATAGGACTTTTCAACCTCGTCATCTTAACCGTGAATGGCACGACCCGCCAACGCTATGTGCTGCGGACCTGCTCATCCAGCCCGTAACGACCGCCACGTCGGAGCGGTTCGACACCGTCGTCCCGACCCTGGAAGCTATTCTCCCAGGTTGCATCCATTCTACTGGTCGGGGTTAAAGCGGAGAGGGCCACCCACTTTCTAGCACCCGAGAAACGTAGGTGGCCCCGATTTCCTCAGGCGAACGACATCTTGCCCGAGTTTAGCTCACGTGATCGCGAAGAAACCCATAGATATTTCAAACCACCGACCTTTCCCAAACGTGAGTGCCTGGCCGCAAACGTCTGGCAGACGTCAGTACCCGGCCGCAAACGTGCGGCAAACGTGAGTGCCTGGCCGAAACGTGATTCCCGGCTACGGCCGGGGCCGTTTCGTCTCCGAGCTGCGGGCCAATGACACTGGAGACGTGGACCTTGGCCCCTTTGAAGCGTAGATTGGAGCGAGGACAGGCGAGCAGGGGGGACCCGGCGGAGAGCATGACATGACGACGGCAAGCACGAAAGCCGCGGCCATCACGGTCGACGAGTACGAGCGAATGATCGAGGACGGGACCATCGGTGAAGATGACCCCATCGAACTGATCGAAGGGCGATTGGTGGCGAAGATGACCAAGAAACCGGATCACATGAGCTCCTCGGGTCGAGCACGGCGGGCGATCGAGAGCGTCTTGCCGTCTGGCTGGCACGCTCGCGTCGAGGGGCCTGTACGCATCCCGTCGCGGGATAGCGAGCCTGAGCCGGATCTCGCCGTGGTCCGGGGCGAGATCGACGACTACGAGGACAGACACCCCGACCCTGCGGACGTCGCCCTGGTCGTCGAAATCGCGAAGTCGAGCCTGGCCGAAGACCGCAAGCTCGCCGAGACCTATGGAGGCGGGGGAATCCCCATCTACTGGATCGTCAATCTGGTTCACCGCCAACTCGAGGTGTATACCAGGCCGGCCAACGGCACCGACTCTTCGCTTACGATTCTCAAGAAGAACGAGCTTGTCGATCTGATCATCGATGGCCAGGCGGTCGCCCAGATCGCCGTGGCGGACCTGCTCCCAAGGCGGTGATCCAAAGAACAAAAGGGAACCCTCCCCGGGCAGCGGCGCAGCGTAGGAGACGAGCGAAAGGGGCCACCCATTTTCTGGCACCCGCCAGTGGCCAGTGAATTGTGGAGGAAGTGGGGAGTGGCGGGTGGGGAGTGGCGGGTGGGGAGTAGCGAGTGGCCCAGCGGCTCTGGAGGCTGGTCCTCGACGCCTGCCCGGGCGACGCCGAGGCCATGGCGCGCGGGGGAGGATAGCGGTAAATGGAGGGGCTTCCGGCCAGTCGGCGCCGGCCTGGCGCTCCCAGGTTCAGCCAGGGAGGTTTCAAGAGACAACGCCGATCCCGGTCCGACGATGAAACGGCCCTGCGGAGTAGCGGGCCCGGCACCCTCCCGGACCAGGCTCTGGTAATCGCCGTCGGGATCGTATCCGGAAAGGGAAAGATGAAAGCCGTTCTGACCGTCCGCTCTTCCATGGCAACTTCCTGTGTTGCAACCCAGGCGCGTCAGGATGGGAACGACATCGCTGGCAAAATCCCAGGAACGATTCTCGCGCGGCTCCACGTTGATCAGGGCCACGACCTCCTGGCCTTCGATCGCAGCCTTGACCACGACCTTGCCGGCGGCGAGCGGACGAAGATAGCCGCCCGCCTCGATCGCCGCGGACCCCGGCGGATCGACCCTCCAGCCTGCCAACCCGGTCAGGTCCCTGACCGTGCCGTCGGCAGATTGCCGGCGCAGCAGCAGTTGCACACCGGGGTCGTCCGCCGTTATCGTAGCAGCCTCGGGACTGATCGTGAGCACCGGCGCTCGTGAAGGGACCGTGGGGGCCTCGGCCTGGATGGGCTTCGGGCTCGCAACGCCTTCGATTGCGGGGCCGGCAAGGGCGGGACTGGCCGGCGAGGAGAACCCGGCCGCGGGCTTCGCCGCCGGCGTGGAACTGGAGCCACATCCGGCCGCCACGAGCCATGCCAGCAAGGCGCCGGCTATACCGATCAGACGGCGACGGGGCATCGAGGGGTCTCCTCCCGCCGAGAACCGGGAAAGATAGATGGGGCTCACGACAAACGTCGGACTGTACCAATCCTAATCAGCGACACCAAGAAACTCAAGGACAATGATCAATCTCCGACCGAATGATAATTGAGTGGCGCTTCATGGTCCGCCCGCATTGGTGCAAGGCCATGGACACTCAGGCACGATTCGTCGGGTATTCCTGGGAGAAACTGGATCATGGGCAAGGGTGACAAGCGGACCAAGCGCGGCAAGTTGTTCAAAGGCACCTTCGGCAAACGGCGGGTCAAGCCTCAGAAGGCGGCGAAGAAGATCCGCGACGCGGCTGCCTCCGGGGCCTGAGATGAGACACGACCGCGGAATTGGGTCAGGAGACCTCGAGCGCGGCGCCGTAGTCGTCTGGCTGGTCTTTGCCCCGTCGACTACAATAAAGTGATAATCAGGGCCGCCGGTGTTGTCTGGCACCGGCGTTCTTTTTCCATGAGATGGTTTTGCATCGTATCCTGAGTAGCTGCCCTGTCTGTCTCCAGAGGAACTAGCGCAAACCGGACTGTGAACCGAGAGTAAAGGAGAGCTCAGGCCATGGCCAAGCTGCGACTGCTCAAGACGGGACACGGCGACCTGACGCTCGCCGAGTGGGATAAGAACCGGCCGGAGACCGTTGCCGGCGCCCATGCGCTCTTCACCGAACACTTCACAGCCGGGCGGCTTGCCTTCAGGCTCGACGGGCCCGGACAGACCCGCGCGATCCGCCAGTTCGACGCCACCGCGCAGGAGATCCTGATCGTGCCGGCCATCCAGGGAGGCTGAATCGCCCGGGAGCGCTCATCGATTCTCGCGAGGTACAGGCCACGAATACTCGCATCGAGCGGCCAGATCATGATCCGGACCGGATACTTGCGCTGGGAGATCGAGGTCGACGACGTCCGCAGCCAGGTGGATGCCCAGGCGCGCGAAGTCGTTTTCCTGGCTCGCCCCACGCACCGGATTGTCCGGGTCAAGCGAACCGGGCATGTCGAGGCCGCCGAGCAATTCGTCCGGGGCGACACCTCGTATGATTCGGTCCTCCGGACACTCGACCGCAGCGGAGGCGAGGTCGAGCTGGCCATCCCCGACGTCGGTCCGCAACAGTTTCGCTACGCGGAAGCCGACCGGGCGCGCATGGTTCGCTACTGGATGGAAAAGCTCCAGCGCGAGGCCAGCGCGTTCGCCCACGAGGTGGTGCGGGTGGCCTCGTCGTTCCCCCAGCTCGTCATCACCAGCCCCGCGCTGCGGGCCGGCTATGCCCGGCTCGTCGAGACCGAAATCTTCCGGGTCATCGAGGGCAAGAGCACGCCGCAACCAACTTCCGACGAGCCGATCACCCTGGATGCGGCCGCCTACCAGCAAGGAGTGCCCGAGCTGGTCGCCGCGGAGCTTGTCCGCAACGTCGTCGAGCCCAAGGAGTTTCACGAGTTCTGCCAGTTCGACTGCGTGACCGTCAAGAACGGCGACAAGTACTACCGCATCCCACGCCGGCCGCACAGCCTGATCGAAGTCTGGGACGCCTCGACCCGCCGCCCCCACGCCCGGCTCTGCGTCGTCTTCGAAGACCCGGGCATGCCCCCTTCCGACGAGGTCGTCATGAAGTACCTCCTGGCCAAGCACCAGCCCGACCTGCTCTGGCAAATCGGCATCCGCTTCAGCCCCCCCACCGGCAGGTTCGAGGTCACCCCGCCAAGGCGGTGGACGGTGGATTGACGCCGGGACTGCGCTGTGATCCTCGACCACGAACGATGACCCCCACGGCATGGTCCGTGTATGTCTCTTCCGGCCATGCAGGCGTTTCAACCGCGAAGCGCCGGCATGTCGTAGCCTGGCGGCGTCAGACCCAGGCAACCGCGATGGTCACGATACCAATACTCCGATACCAATATTTCAATATTGGCCATGCACCTTCGCCCGGGATCTATAGGAGGGTTGGGATGCCAGCTCGCTCTTCCGCATCACGCCGCCAAGGCGCCTACAGATATCTCAGACCACCAGTCTTCCCCGGTCGCTGGTGCGTGGCTGAAGCTTTGCTGAGCTATGGCGAAGGCCAGGTATGTCACCGAGAGCCCGCCCAGCCTGCCCCGAATCTCCTTCGGACCATCGACTTGACCGGCCTGGGAAGCAGTCGCCACGCCAGGGAGACGCCCGCCCTCTGAATCGAGGATGGTCGTAGTAAACGTGCACGACGCCGGAATCGAAGGACGCGATTCCGTGCGTTATCGTGCCTCTCTTTCCTGGCGACGACGGTGTCCTGGAACTCTTTCAAATCGCCTGATCGCTCGCACCAGTTTCCGAAATGGAGGGGACCATCGATCTCCAATCCGTTCTCGCGATACAGCGTGCGTATATAGTCTTCTCTGTAACAGACCGCCATCTCGGGTTGTTGGGGATTCATGACGTAGTACTTCTCGTCCACCTTGTGCGCGAAGCTCACGTCGTGCGACCTCCCCGCTCTCATGAGCTTCTCGGTTTCATCATCGAACAGGAAATACGAGATGAAGCAGCGCCCCCCCGTCTTCATGACGCGGCTGATTTCCGAGAGATAGTTCTCCATCCCGGGAGGCAGGATGTGGGTGAAGACCGAGATGAGGAAGACAAAATCGAACGATTCGTCTGCATAGGGGAAGGTGTACTCGTCGGACTGGAGCCACCCAGAGGGATGATATACGTTATTATGTACATTTGACAATTGAAAGTTAAAATTATTATATCTATTTGATATTTTATCTTTGCACCAATCAATCCCGGCTGGCACGATGTCGAACCCCTCGTATCGCCCCTTCTCGCTCAGGAACCGAGTCAACGGTACCGCCGCGCGGCCGATACCGCAACCGACATCGAGCACATTATCGTCGGGTTTCAAGCCGCCGGGTTCGATGAGTTGGCGAAGGATTCCCTCGCCAACCCTCTCGAAGTCGCCCTTGCCCACGAAGTTCAGCTCCGGCGGTGGTATCAACTTATCTTGTTCTTGTGCCATACGTCGGATCCATGTCGTAGAAGCTCAGAGATTACTCTGCATATCGAGACTCCGCACCGCTCACAGCAATCAGGGATTGGAATTCCCTGATCTTTCGGCTTCGGTCACGATACGGGCCCCGTTCATCATCTTGTCGCCTGAGCAAGGAGGATCCGATGCATGGCCGAAAAACCTCGCAGAAGTTGGCCGAGCGGCTGTTGGCCTTCATCGACCAGTGGAATGAAACCGCGAATCCGTTCAACTGGACCTCTAAGTCGGTGGCAAAGGTCACGGCCAAGTGTCAGGCCCAGGCCTCCAAACCCTTGCCCATGGCTGCCCATGGCCGCGTGGAATCTCCGATCATGTCTTGCCGTGAGCCGTGCTAAACGCACCTAATATGAATTCTACGCATTATGCATGCTGACCATCCGCATCGTCAAGGCTAAGCCTTGGCCACGCACCTTTGTCGGGGATAAATGGGGGGACTGGGATCTCAGCTTGCGCTTCCCGGTGAGAATTCATTTCAGGCTATCACACTGGAGCGTTCATATGATATGGAACGGCATTCAATTCGCTGACGGGGTTTCCATCCCGGAGATCGTGAGCTTCCAGGACGAGGGGCCCTGGCTTCACCGGATCGTGCCGGACGTGGTGGCGGCCCCTGACGTGATTCACGCGGTCCCGACACTTCCCGCCGGGAAGGCAGCGATACGCGAGGAGACCGCGTCAGGGCTGAAGATCCGCTGCGACAAGCAGGGCGGGATCCTGGAAATCGTCGACCCCCGGATGTTCCGTCCCGCGAGCGAGACGTTCTGCCGGGGGTTGAGCGCAACGGCCATCAGCTTGGGCGGTGCATCGGGCGTCGATCTGGACCTCCCGACCCGCTCGTGCCGATTCCATTTCGAGCCGGACAGGTTCGATGAGGCCGAGCTCGCTCGTCGTGTCTCGCTGGCCATCGAGGCGGCTACGATGGCCGTGCAACTGGAGGCCTCGGGATTCGTCGATGGGCGGATCACGAGCGTTTTACAGGAGCCTGCGATCACCAGCGGGGGACGGGACGAGCTGCCGGTCACGACCGGTTCGGATAGCTGCTGCTGCATGGCTCTGGGTGGCGGCTCGCTGATGGCAGGCATTGCGGGACTGGTCCTGCCACGCGGGGGCAAGGGAGTCAGGAACCACAAACGACAAGGAATACTTGCCGCACTGGGGAAGCTTGGCCCAGACTCCCTGTTGCCCGGGCTTGCAGACATAGACAAACCCCCGGGCGAAGTCCGGCCGCCGAGAGCGATTACGGCCGAAAACGCGGGTTATCTCACCTCGCCGGACCGTGTCCGGTCCGCACCACCAGGGCTCGGGTTGGTTCAGAACGACAGGTTGTGAAAAGCCGGTGGAATTCCTGGCCCAGACCAGGAACAGGCCGTCGGGCGCCTGCTCGGGAAGTGTTGCCGACAGGTATGCCCCCTTGTGGAGCTGGATCCTTGGCTTCCACTCCTGCCCACCGGGCTTGTTAGCACTCGGACCCCAGGCGACGACATCGCCCGTGAACCGCTCGCCGACCATGAAGAACGTCTGGTCGGGCCCGGCCTCGCGGCTGTATTCAAAGACGACGGGGCCATTCGCCGCCGAGGCAGGTGTCGGAGGCAGGAACTGCTCACCTGGTGCCTTGGCCTCTGGCTGCGTCTGCCCCAGGCCCCCCTTGCTGATCGTCATCAAAAGAATCAACGAGGTCAACATGCGAATGTTCATTGCAGCTCGGACCTCTTGGTGTGATTGCGCCGGTACTTCGACCGGGTGGAGGATCGAGTCCATCAGGCGGGAAGGATCGGACTACACGACCCAAGCCGTCTCCGGCAAGGAGGGCGACGATGCCCCAGGCTGCATGAAGGTGGATTGCCGAGAAGGTCAAAGCGCTCCACGAATCCGACGTCCTCCCCGCACCAGGGCGAGGCGGGGCGGGGAGGACGTTTTCGGTCCACCGAAAGATTGGGAACGGTTCAGTACGCTTCGCTGTTGATAATTTCGCCCTGGGCCATCGATCCGAGCGCCCAGATCGTGGTATAGGAAATCGAATTCTTGAGGAAACGAACCGAGCCGTCCAGCATGGCGACGTTGGCGCCGCCAGGGTGGTAGCTGGTCAGGCCGATGATCGTGCCGGTGTTCATGTCGGATTCGCCGTTTTCGAACTGGCAATAGGGATACGGCGAATTGGGGGGGACGATCATGTTGCCCAAAGCGTGACCGTAGATCCCTTCGGCCCAGAGCCGGCCGACGAAGCTGAACTGCGTATAGTAGTTCCCCGGCGGGTTCGACCCCCAGTGGCTCGGGCAGTTATTCATCTGGAGGCACTGAGCGCAAGCCTGGAGGTTGGCCGTGAGGTAGATCGCGCCCCAGGGGAAGCTCGTATACGGGGAGGACATATTCTGATCTATATACCCATTCGCCCCCGCCGGGAAGGTACCGGGGTACGTGAGGCCGGCGACGTCCTGCATCGAGATTTTCGAGTCGTCGTAATCGCCGGTCTTCCACTCGCCGAAGCCCACCGTGTTGCTGCTGCCGTCGGTGACATCCCGGATTCCGATGGCGCTGCCGCCGACCATGAACGGGCCGTTGGGGGTGTACTGGTAGCCGTTGGGGGTGTACTGGGAGTTGCCCAGCCTGGGGTCAGTCCCGTACCACGAGATGCTTGAGCCCGTGCTAACGTAGTAATTGTTGCCGGGCCATGTCACATAGTCGTACCACGTTCCCTTGGGAAGGGGAGACGACGGGCAGAGGAATGCTTGGATCCGGGACTGCGTCGCCGTGGTGTTGATGACCTCGCCCCAGTAGTCGCCACGCATGTTCAACGCGAAGTTCTGGGCGTTGTAAACCGCTGTCTGCTCGAGGTACGGCAGGAGCATCGACTGGGCGCTCCAGGAGCCCCAGCCCCCTTGCGGACAGCAGACAAAATTATTGTAATTTGCCGGGGTCGGAGATCCCCCCAACGGGAAGGCGTTTTGACCTGTGTGGTAGTTCTGCAGCGCGAGGCCGAGCTGCTTCATGTTGTTCGTGCACTGGGCACGCCGCGCGGCCTCCCGTGCCGCCTGGACCGCCGGCAACAAGAGGGCGATCAACACGGCAATGATTGCGATGACCACAAGAAGTTCGACGAGCGTGAAGCCACGGCGCGCCATCGAAGACGCGCGAGTCGTCTTGGAACGCATACGAATGTCCCTCTCTCGAAGAGACTCGATTGGTCAAGATTGCAACGGACTGGAAAAACAGGAATGACAACGATCAATAGGGAACACGGAACGGCCAATGCGACGTGGTGTTTGTCGACGTTGTCGACGCAAACCACCCGTTGATCAAGTGGCGGCAGCCCGGTCCGCCTGGGCCCGCACAAGGCGCGAGCAAGTCACTTGGGCGGCCTGTAGCCCCGAGCGGTATCCTTGGACGCGTCAGAGATCGGAGCAACACGTTTCGCCGTATTGTCCTTCTTTGCGACAGCCGCCGCGGGTGGTGGCGTCCCGATCGGTGGGGGTGGCGGGGTCGTGGATGTCTCCGACTGGCAACCGGCAACCAGGCCCAGGGAGAGCATGACCACGGAGAGCACGAGAGCACGAGAGCGAATCAAGATCACTGTCATGGAAAACCTCATGAAGTCTAGGTTCGGGCAACTTCGGCCAAAGCCGCGGCTCACGCCTTCGTCCTGAAGCGATCCGAATCATTGCCCCACCAGAACACATCGAGCGACGATCCGATCCCACGAACGCCGCAACCACAGACCCACGCGCGGAAGGACCGCGCGGGCACGTCGTGGATCAGCCTTCCCTGCGTCCGACCTTGTTACTTCCTGAATCGCCGTACCCGCACTCTGGGCGACAGACTTTTAGCGCTCATTTGCTCACGGTTTGCTACAAGCGATCGGATAGGCGTTCACGTCCATCGCACCAGGCGAGGCGCGATGCCTGGACGTTGCTGACCACTTGAATTCAGAGCTGGCGGCAAACGCGTGCAACCCAAACACCCCAGCCAGAGGCCAATCCACTTCAACCGTCAGTTTCCTGGCGAAACAACTCCCCGTGCAGTACGCACACTCTCTAATACAAAATTAAATAAGCGACAGCAAGGGACGACTGGTCCGGAGTTTCGCGCTCAACCGATTTCTTGTTCCCCTCCGAAGCGCTGCCAGCGCTTCGGAGGGGAACGCCAGCGCTTTTGGAATAATTCAGAACCTCAGGGGCCGAGTGAGTCAGGCTCTGCCGGCACGGAAATGGTGTCGGGAAGCGGTCGAGAGAGTGTGTCGGAAACCGATCGCATTGCTTCCTGACTCCTTTCGGAACAGGTTTGTTCAGAACGACAGGCCGTGAAAAGCTGGCGGAATTCCCGGCCTAGACCCAATGCCGTTCGTCAAGTAATAAGCACTGTCTCAGCAAAGGTTTTCTTCAAAGGCGGTCGGCCTCGATGTTCCGGACGTTTCTTGGCGAACTTGGACATCTTGCGTTTGACCGCGCGCGGGTTGACTCGGTTGCGGCGCGGCTCGAGCCGCTCCTGGATCAACTCCGCCAGCAGCAGTTGATACCATTGGTCCAGACGCTGTGGAGTGGTGCTGTCGCACTCCGGCAACCGCGCCTGCAGGATTTGCAGGCAACCCGTGAACGACAACCGGTCCACATCGAGATTCTCCCGCTGGGCCGCCTCCAGCATCAGCGCTCGCACCACGAAGTGGCCAAGCGACAAGGCGTACAACTCCTGCTCCACACCCGCAGGCGTCTGGCTGCGCAAATGCGTGGGCTTGGTCGGGCGCCGGGGATCCTGGTGCGTCCTCTGCTCGTCAAAGACGAGTTCTTCTTCCCAACGCTCCTTGTCGGGTCGAGAGCGAATTTCTATAGTGCTATTGAGCTTCGGTGGCGCAAGCTGAAGGGTGTCGGGCTCAGTACGCGGGGGCGTGGACGCGAGACATCCCGATCCCGGAAGGGGGCGGCACCTGCCGCGGCAGGTGCGGAGGCGGCACGGCAGGTGCCTTGCCCTGCATGGGCCGAGCCGGATTGAGGACATCCGGACGTCAGCACAAGGGGTCCGAACTGTTGATGAAGACCGGAGACTCGCTCACTCGTGTCGTCATCCTGGGCTCGACCGGTTCGATCGGGCGAAGCACGCTGAATGTGGTCGAGCATGACGGCGGGAAGCGGCTCCGCACCTGGGGGCTCAGCGCTCACACCAGCGGAAAATCGCTGATCGAGCAGGCGCGGAGGTTTCGGCCCCGGTTCGTGACGGTGACGGACCCTGACTCGGTTGAATCGGTCCGGCGCGAACTCCGCGGATTGGACGTGGAAGTCCTCGAAGGCCTTGAAGGCGTCGTCCGGATGGTTCAGGACCCGGCGACGGACCGGGTGCTCAGCGCGATCGTGGGCGCGGCGGGCCTGGAGGGAACCTGGGCGGCGCTCGAGGCTGGCAAGACAGTCGCCCTGGCCAACAAGGAAACCCTGGTCGTCGCAGGATCCCAGGTGATGGAGCTGGCACGGAGCCGGGGTGCTCGCCTGCTTCCTGTGGACAGCGAGCATTCGGCAATCTTCCAGGCTCTTCAGGCCGGGACGCACACAGAGGTCAGGCGCGTCATTCTGACCTCCTCGGGCGGGCCCTTTCGCGGCAAGACGCGCCGCGAGCTCACCGGCGTGACCGCGGACGAGGCGCTCAAGCACCCAACCTGGCAGATGGGGCCAAAAATCACGATCGATTCGGCCACGCTCATGAACAAGGCGCTCGAAGTCATCGAGGCGCGGTGGCTGTTCGGGCTGGATCCGGAACAGATCGAGGTGGTCATTCATCCCCAGAGCGTGGTTCATTCGATGGTCGAGTTCATCGACGGCAGCGTGGTCGCTCAGCTCTCTCCGCCGGACATGCGGCTGCCGATCCAGTATGCTCTGACGTATCCCGACCGTTACCCGGCGCCGGGGCCTCAATTCGACCTGACCCGCCCGGTCGCTCTCCACTTCGAGCCCCCCGACCGCGAGACGTTTCCCTGCCTCGACTTGGGTTTCGAGGTGATGCGGCGGGGAGGAACGGCCGGTGCCGCACTGAATGCCGCCAACGAGGCCGCGGTGGCACGGTTCCTCGGTGGCGAGATCGGTTTTCTGGACATTCCCCGGGCTTGCCGGGCCGCACTCGACAGTCACGCATTTGATCCCCACCCCTCGCTCGATCAGTTATGGAAAGTCGATGCGCGGGCTCGCCTGGAGGTGCAATGTTGGAGACCCTGAGCTGGTTCTGGAACGTGGTCAACATTCTCAAGGTCGTGTTCGGCTTGGGCTTCGTCATCTTCATCCACGAGCTGGGCCACTTCGTGCTGGCCAAGTGGAACGGAGTGAAGGTCGAGAAGTTTTCGATCGGGTTCGGGCCCACGCTCTTGGGCTTCAAACGCGGTGAGACCGAGTATGTCATTGCGGCCGTCCCGCTCGGCGGGTTCGTCAAGATGCTGGGAGAAGAGCCAGCGGATGAGGCCAGCAAGTCAACCGATCCCAGGGCCTACAGCAACAAGAGCGTCGGAGCGCGCATGGCCATCATCTCGGCCGGCGTGATCATGAATGTGATCCTCGGCCTGGGCTGTTTTGTGTACGCCTATGGTCAAGGCATGGTCGAGATGCCCGCCAAGGTCGGCGGGGTCGAGCCAGCGTCTCCCGCCTATGATGCCGGCATGCGAAACGGCGACGAGATCGTCGCGATCGACGGCAGGGGCGACCTGAGCTGGAACAGCATGACGTTCAAGGTTGTGCTGAGCGGGCAGGGACAGGCCCTCCACTTCGAAGTGAAGCGTCCCGGGCACGAGGGATTGGTCGGGCTGGACATCCAGCCCCGCCGCGAGACGGGTTCCGATAGACCCACGATCGGCGTGCATAGCAGCTCGAGCCTGAATGTCGGTCTTCTGGTGCTGCCCGCCGGCATGAAGAACCCTCCCGATTACCCCCAGGCCGAGGCCACGGAAGACATGGGTCCCATCGACACCCTGGTCGCGGTCGGGCCGCCCGGCCAGGAGCCGACCCCCGTCGAGGACATCCGTCAGTATCACGGTCTGCTCGCCCGCTTCCAAAACCAGCCTCTGGTTCACGTGATCGAACGCCGCGAAGGGACCGTGGACGCCCCTGGAAAGCTTCTGAACCGTTTCGAGATCACCTTCCCGCCGGCGAATTTTGTCGACTTCGGGTTACGCTTGAGCTTCGAACCTATCGCCGCGATCCGGAAAGACTCGCCAGCGGATCGGGCGGGCTTTCGCAAGGGAGACCAGATCGTCAAGGTGGAAGGCAGCGACGACATCGACCCGGTCCGCTTGCCCAGCCGCTGTTACGAGAACGCGGGCAAGCCGATGACATTCGAGGTGGAGCGGATGGCGGACGAGGTGGAGCGGATGGCGGACGGATCGAAAACGAGCCGCACCCTCACGGTCACTCCCGATGACACTCCCCCATGGACCGACATGCCCGTGGCCAGTGATGCGCTCGATGTTCCGGGCCTGGGACTTTGCTACGCCATCCGGCCCCACATCGCGGCCGTCGCGCCGGGCTCGCCCGCGGCCAGAGCGGGGCTCAAGGCCGGTGATGTCATCAGCGCGGTCACGATTGCCCCGCCCCGCTACGTCGAGATTGCCAAGGTCAAGGGAAGCAAGTCAGGGACCCCGGCGCCAAAGCCCGAGACGATCAGCTTCGACGAGGCATCGCCGGCCTGGATCAAGGCGCTCTGGAACCTTCAGTACAGCTCGGACACGGCGGTCTCGATGGTCGTGAACAAAAGCTCCAGACCGATCGAGATCAAGGCCGAGCCCGACCCCAACTGGTCCTTCCCATCGCGGGGTCTGGTGTTCATTCCCCAGGTCCAGAAGCTACCGCCGCAGTCGATCGCCGCGGCCTTGCGACGCGGTTGGGACGACACGATCGAGAACATCTTCAGCATCTACGGCACGATTCGCAATCTCGTGCTGGGACGGCTGGGTCCCAGGGGGCTGGCTGGCCCGATCAGGATCGTCGGAATCGCGTACAAGACCGCTCGCTCCAGTATGAACGAGCTGATCAAGTTCCTTGGCTTCCTGAGCATCAACCTGGCCGTGATCAACTTCCTGCCGATTCCACCGCTGGACGGCGGCCAGATGCTCTTCCTGATGGCCGAGAAGATCCGCGGCCGCCCGCTGCCCGAATCCGCGCTGGGCGCGGGAATCGTGGTCGGATTGGTGCTGGTCGTCTGCCTGATGATCTTTGTCCTTTTCCAGGACGTTCTCTGGAGCATCGAGAACTGGAAAGGTTTCTGAGCGTCCGGCATGATTCCTCCGAGGTGCCGCATGGGATCACTCTGGGAGCGACTGAATGGCGGCGGCGAGGCACGGCTTCGCGGTGGAAGCGCGCTTCCAGTTGCCGAGATCATCGAGCGGCTCGAGACTGGGGACTCTGCCGGCATCAGCGAACTTACCTCAGCCGATCTGCTGGCGAGCCTGGCCTTCGCGGCCCTGGGCGGTGACGATGCTCTGGGGCCTGGCTTGATCCAGCAGTCCCCTCCCCGTCCCAAGCTCAGGACCGCTCTCGAAGAACCGGCGATCGCGAAGCTGCTGCCGGGCTCGAGCCGGCCGGCCCGGCTGGCCCTGGCCGCAGGATTGCTCCAGATCCATGACTTCTGGGATTCCAGCCACCAGGCCGCCCAGGCCGCTGATGACCTGGGCGAGCGCGGGTTCTCAGCCTACTGGCACGGCATCGCTCATCGCCGCGAGCCCGATGCCGGCAATGCCGCCTACTGGTTCCGCAGGGTCGGCCGCCATGCCATCTCCGGCCCTCTTGCCCAGGCGGCCCGGCCGGTCCTGGAACTTCATGGCGACGACCGCTGGACCGCGCGGCTCGTGGGCCGCGACGCCTGGGACTGCCAGGCCATGATCGACCTCTGCACCGGAGCCCGGCCGGGAAGCGATCAGGAACTCCTGGCCCGCCGGCTCCAGCGCCTGGAGATGCAGCTCTTGCTCGACGCCACTGTGGACGCGATCGTCACCGGCCGATAAGCAATGAGTTGCCGGCCCGCACGGCAGCCGTAATTCCCGATGATTGACTCACCGCCAGGGTCGACTTAAGATCCTTTCAGCTCCGGCACCGGGACAAGCCCGCTTGACCTTCCCGGGAATGTCCGAATCATGCTCGGATACTTCAGATCGGATAGAGGTTTTTGAGCCTCTTCCGAGCTTCGGCGCTGCCCTTGGACGCCTTGATGAGCGGGAAGGTTTGCTCCTTGCCGTCAACCTCGAGTGTCAACTGGCCGGAACGAATCACCGACGTGGCCACCCGGACATAGCGGGTCGTCCCGTTGGGCAGCCAGACATGAATCCACTGAAGATTCGGCTTGAACGTGCGGCGGCTCAGGCCAGTGGTCTTCTTGCCGACGCCGCCCAGGTACTTGGCCTTGCCGCGCTCGGTCTTGTGATTGCCGAACGAGGTCTTCTTGCCGCTGACTTCGCATTCACGACCCATTGAATCCTCTCCTCGCGACCGCGCGATCCGCCACGGATCGATTTCCGAAGGCTCGATGCCCGCGTCGTCATGGAAGCTGAAATTATTTCTTGGCCTTCTCTTTGGCGAGCGGATTGTGCGGCTTGCTTCGTTGCACGTTGCCGCATTCCTCGACCAGTTCGCAAACTTTGTGGGGCGGGACCGCGAGCTTGCACTGGGGGCAGACATTCAGGGCCGGAGCGACCAGAAAGTCGTGGCTTCTCCGATTTCCCTTTGCTGATATTGATTTACGTCTCTTTGGTACAGCCACGAACGCATTCTCCGGGAGGGAATCACTGGGGTTTCCACAGTGTGCAAAATTCTATTATCCTTTTCTCAGCTTCGCTTTCAAGACAGAGTTGCGCATCGCCCTCGGAATGGGATTGCCGACCGACGCGTCTGGCGGCCCGATTCCGGTGGTTTCGGCTTGTCGGTTTTCGGCTCACCGACCAATGTTACAACGTCCGCGAGGAAGAAGACTTCTGCTCGGCCGCAGGGCAAGGAGGCCAGGCACCGTGGGATCGTTCCGAGAAACGCTTGGCTTTGCCTTGATGCTGGCCGCTTGCCTGACTGTCTATTTTCACGAGACGCTGCTGGGCGACCGCATTCTCAGCCCGGCTGATGTCTTGCTGGTGGAGGCAAGCTTTCGACCTGGTGCCACTGGCGATTACGAACCGATCAATCGGCTCCTGATGGATCCCGTGCTTCAGTTCCAGCCGTGGCTGGAGTTCAACCGGACGATGGTCCGGCAAGGACGTCTGCCACTCTGGAACCCGTACGCCGGGTGCGGAGCGCCCCATCTTGCCTGCGGCCAGAGCGCGGTATTCGACCCGTTCCACCTGATCGCCTATCTGGGCATAGTGCCTCGCGCCCTGGCATGGATGGCCGCGGGACGGCTCTGGGTCGCTGGACTCGGGATGTTTTTTCTCGCGCGGTCGTGGGGGTGCGGGTACTGGGGGCGTTGGTTTGCCGGACTGGTCTATCCTTGCTGCGGGTTCTTGATCGTCTGGTTGCTCTATCCGGTGACTCCGGTCGCCATCTGGCTGCCCTGGCTGTTGCTGGCAAGCGATGGGGTTCTGAACCAACCCCGGGCCAGGCGGGCGGGGATGCTCTCGATCGTGGTCGCGCTGGTGATCGTCGGTGGGCACATTCAGACCAGTGCCCATGTCCTGCTGGCCACCGGCCTGTTTGCGTCCTGGCGCGTCGTGGCGGCGTTCGCGTCGTGGCGCGATCGTGGGCGCCGCTTGCTCGTCTGGGCAGCGGGGATCGTTCTTGGCCTGGTCCTGGGCGCCGCACAGATCATTCCGCTGGGTTACTATCTTGCGAAGAGCCCGGTCTGGGGCGATCGCCAGCGCGAGACGAAGGCATGGTGGGCACTGGCGCGGCCCCGTCTGCCGGATGTCGTCTGCACGGCGTTTCCGTACATGTATGGCAGCCAGCGACGCGGCCATCCCAACCTGGCACGGGGCCTGGGCGTGCACAACCTGAACGAATCGGCCGGCGGTTACGCGGGGCTGGCAACCTTGATCTGGCTGGCGCCTCTGGCGCTCGGCCAGCGCGGCCGCCGGCCCGAGGTCGGCTTCCTGGTGGCGCTGGGCGTCGTTGGGGCGATGGCCGCATTCCGGCTTTTTCCGGTCGACAACCTGCTGCGCGCCCTGCCCGTTCTCGACGTGACCGACAACCGCCGGCTCTCGCTCTGGGTCGCATTCAGTTTGAGCTTGCTGGGAGCGTTCGGGATCGACGGGCTGGCCCGGGGCGAGCACCTCGCGCGATCCTGGATCGCCGCGTGGCTGATGATGGCGGGGCTTCTGGGCGGGATCGCGATTGTCGTTCCCCGGCTCGAACCGCTGCTGCGTCAACAGGCGGAAAGGCACTACAGCGACGCCGCCCGGGTCGCACCGCAATCCGACATGGCGATCTACCAGGCGCGTGGCGAGGGGCAGATCCGGGCGGCACTGGCGTTCCTGCCTCGCTACTACGGCCTGGCAGCCTGCGAGTTGCTTGCGCTGGCTGTTCTGGCCCTGCTGTCAGCGAGGCAAGGGCCGGGCCTGGCGAGCAGGCTTCCTCCCGTGGTGATCGGCTTGACACTGATCGAACTCGCCCACTTCGGCATGGGCTTGAACCCGGCCATCGCGCCGGAAACCCAGAGCTTTGAGCCGCCCTTGATCACGCGGTTACGCAGCGGCCTCGAGCCAGGTCAGCGTGCGCTGGGTATCGGCGAGGAGCTTCCTCCCAACGTACTCATGCGGTTCGGGCTGTGCGATCCCCGCAACTATGATTCGGTCGAACTGGCGCGGAGCCTGCAATGGTTTGCACCGCTGTTCGAGCCCGGATCCGAGAGTCTCTCGAGTCGCAGTCAGATTACGTGGGAGAGCGTGCACCGAGCTCGCGACCGCCTTGAAGCCGCATGCGTCAAGGCCGTGGTGGGGGCATCACCACCGCCCCCGGGCCGCTTCGCTCGGGTCGAGCGAACGGGCGGTGTCTGGATCACCTGGCTGGGCTCGCCGGGCTGGGCCAGCAGCTTGGTGGGGGCTGCGCTGGTTTCGATCCAGCGCGATCCCGGCCGGTCCGTTTTGAAGACTCACGGGCCGGCCGCCGACCAGATTCTGATCCGGGAAACGTGGGATGCTGGCTGGACCGCGCGGATCGATGGCGGCCCCGTCCCGATCAGCACGTATCGAGAGACATTCATGTCGGTTTCAGTCCCGGCAGGAGATCATGTAATCGAACTGGAGTACCGGCCAGTGGAAGTGATTTACGGGCTCATGGGCTCTGCCCTGGGAATGGTCGGCGTGATACTCGCCTTGACAGAACCGACGCGTTTCTGGATTCCTGGAATAACCAAGACAGGGCTTGGACGGACTCTGGCCCCGAGGTTAGAATTGAACCTGTGAACTTGACCGGACACTTGGGACCGGCTCATCAATTCTGAGGGATGAAACGCTGATGGTCCACTTCACGTGCGATCTCTGCGGCAAGGACTTGACCACGTGCACAGATGGTCGGTTCG
>Ga0074044_10000920_pt1 | contig 27175 bp, 25 predicted proteins | sample BogForMeECP23OM1_FD_94443 | JGI IMG/M metagenome (GOLD analysis project Ga0074044, IMG submission 94443) | Bog forest soil microbial communities from Calvert Island, British Columbia, Canada - Bog Forest MetaG ECP23OM1 | ecosystem: Environmental > Terrestrial > Soil > Wetlands ... | reverse complement strand
TGATCGATTCAGCATTCATATTGATTTGCCTCAGGCGTTTTGTCCTCAGCGAATTCGATCGCAGAATTGCACATAACCCAGCGCTAGCGCAAAAAACGCTATCGTGACCACAACAAAGATCAGATCTTGCACACAACCTCCTTCAAGTTCGGACTAATTGGGCACGAGTGAACAGGGGCGAACTGATAGGTGTCTTCCGACATCGCCAGTAAACAGGTTTCCTCATAAAAGTGAGGTAAGCAGTTCGTAAAGAAGTCATAAAGAAAAAGGGCGATCAATCTCCAGGCTCGAAGCGATAACCCACCCACGGGTCGGTCACAATATAGCGCGGAGAATTGGGCGAGGGCTCGAGCTTCTTGCGGAGTTGCGCCACGAACACGCGCAGATATTCGACCTGTTCCGTGCTTTCGCCACCCCAGACCGCGCCCAGCAAGGCACGATGCGTTACCACTTTGCCGGCGTGGCGGGCGAGAAACGCGAGCAAGTCAAATTCCTTCGGGGTGAGATGGACCGTCCGTTCTTTCACAAAAACGGTGCGGGATCCGGGGTCGATCTTAAAGTCGCCGGTTTCGATCGGCTCCAGTTCCGACGCTTCCTTCCGCGCCCGGCGAAGATTGGCGCGGACGCGCGCCAGAAGCTCTTCCATACCGAAGGGCTTGGTCACGTAGTCGTCGGCGCCGGCATCGAGAGCCTGAACCTTGGTTCGCTCCTCTCCGCGCACCGAGAGCACGATGATGGGAATTTGCGTCTTGGTCCGCAGCCGCCGACATAACTCCAGTCCGTCCATGTTGGGCATCGTCAGGTCGGTAATGACCAGATCCGGCGACCAATCTTTCATGATCTCCAGCGCAGTGTCGCCGTCGTTGGCCACACGAATGTCATATCCGTGACTGGACAGGGACGTCCGCAGCACCCGCGTGATCTGGGATTCGTCGTCCACCACAAGAATGTGTTTATGATCCAACGTTTTATACTCCAGCCGGCTCGATCATCCCGGTTCCTGGGTCACGATGTGCACGTCGACCGCAGGGGCGTCACGCAAAAATTGATGGATCGCCGAAAGGTAGAAGTATCGCTTCCATCCCCGCGTCGCCGAGCGTCCGAAAACAACCTGGGTGATGTGTTTCTCGTTGACGAATTCTGCGACCGCTGCGGCAACGTTCTTCCCCTTCAGCCGCACAATCGATGCTCCAACATTTTCCGCGAAACGGACGTTCGCGGCCAAGGTCCGCTGATTGGCTTCGCTGGCATCCTGCCCGAGGTCGATATAAACGACGAAGAGCTCGGCATTCATGGCCTGGGCCATGCGAGCGCCGCGTGCAATCAGATACTGCGCTGCCGGGTTCGAGCTGATGCACACCGCGATGCGTTCGCGGATCGCAACCGCCCCTCGATCTTCCTCTTCCTCTCCGCGGTGCTGTTCGAGGCTTTGATCCACCTGTTGCGCGACCTGGCGCAATGCCAGCTCGCGCAGAGCGATCAGGTTCGTCTCGCGGAAGAAATTTCCCAGCGCCCGCCCCACCCGCTCCTGCGGATAAACATCTCCGCGCCGCATGCGGTTCTGTAGCGCCTCCGGAGTCAGGTCGATCATCACCTCTTCGTTGACTCTTTGCAGCACCCAGTCCGGAACCGTTTCCCGCACCTGGATCCCAGTGACTCCCTGCACGGTTGGCGTCACGCTCTCCAGATGCTGGATGTTCATGGTGGAGAGAACGTCGATGCCTGCATCCAGCAGTTCCAGCACGTCTTCATAGCGCTTGCGATGCTTGCTGCCCTCGATATTGGTGTGCGCCAGTTCGTCCACCAGGACGACGCAGGGCTTGCGCGCGAGAATGGCATCCACGTCCATCTCTTCGAAGAGCGCGCCCTTGTACTCGATCGCCTTGCGCGGCACCACCTCCAGGTTCGCGATCAGGTCCCCCACCGCTTTCCGGCCGTGGGTTTCCACAACTCCGATCACCACATCTTCGCCGCGGGTGTGCCGCCGGATCGCTTCGGTAAGCATGGTGTGGGTTTTCCCCACGCCGGGAGCATAGCCAAGAAACAGCTTGAACCTGCCCCCCTGCTTCTTCGTCGGCGAACATTCCTCCAGCCACTGCTCGGGGGTCTTAGGCATCGCGATTATTGTCGTTGAGACGTCGGACTTTGTCGATGTGTGTCAAACAAGTTTCAAAGTTTCAAGGTCTCACGGACAGAGGCAGTGGTGAAACGCTCGCAGGTAACCCGAGAGCTCTGAAACTTTGAAACCTTGAAACCTGATCTTTGTCGGTTACAATCGCCTCGTGAAAGCCATCGCCAGACCCGGAACCGGATACGTGATCGCGGCGCTGTCGGTGGCCGGAATAACTATCATCGGCTACCGCTGGCTCCATCTCAATTCGACCACGATTGCGCTCTTGTTTTTGCTGGGTGTCCTTGGGATCTCGGCTTCCTGGGGCTTGCGGGAAGCGGTTTTCATGTCGGTGGCTGCCACCGTCGCTCTTGATTACTTTTTTCTGCCTCCCATTGGCGTCTTGGCCATCGCCGACCCGCAAAACTGGATCGCACTCTTCGCCTTCCTGGTCACCGCGTTGGCGGTCAGCCAACTATCGGAGCGCGCCCGGCGCGGGGCGCGCTCGGCCATCGAGCGGCGGCAGGAACTGGAACGCCTCTACGCCTTCAGCCAGTTGCTGCTTTCGAGCGACAGTCCGGCCGAACTATTGAATCTGATCCCGCGCTACATTGTAGAGTCATTCGGCATACGGTCAGCGGCAATTTCGCTGTCCAGCCGCGGCGACATTTATCGCTCTGGTCCCACTATCGACGGATTGGAATCGCGCGATCTGCAATTGACTTGCATGCGCGGTGAACCTCGATTCGACTCTGTCCATCAACTGGCATTCATGCCGCTACGCATGGGCACGCGGGTGGTGGGCGGCATGGGCGTCTCCGGGTCGGTGCTTTCGCGGCAAACCCTGGAGGCCATCGGCAGTCTGGTGGCCATCTCCATCGAGCGCGCCGGCGCCGTCGAAAAACTCAGCCGCGCCGAAGCTGCCCGCGAAAGCGAGCAATTGCGTTCCGTCCTGCTCGATTCGGTTACGCATGAGTTTCGCAGTCCGCTCACCGCCATCAAAGCTTCGGTGACGTCGCTGCTCGGCAGCCCCGGTCGTTCGCAAGAAGGTCATTCGGCGGAGGAAAGACGGGAGTTGCTGACCATCATCAACGAAGAAAGCGATCGGCTGAACCGGCTAATCGGAGAAGCCGCCGAGATGGCGCAGTTGGATGCCAACAAAGTGGAATTTCGTTTCGTATCCGCACCCATCGGCCCCGTGGTCGAGGAAGCGCTCGACGACCTGAAGCAACTCCTGGTCCAGCATCCCGTGGAAGTCAGAATTCCCGCTGGCCTTCCCAACGCGCGCATGGATTCCGCTCATACCAAAGAAGTCCTGGTGCACTTGATCGAGAACGCCGCCAAGTACTCACCCGCCGGTGCTCCGATCCGCATCACGGCGGAAGCCAAGGACGGGGACCAGATGCTCACCATCAACATCGCGGATCGCGGTCCCGGCATCGACGATTTTGAGCAATCCCTCGTCTTCGAAAAATTCTACCGCGGACGAAACCAGCGCGTGCAAGTCCACGGCACCGGCATGGGACTGGCGATCTGCAAAGCCATCGTGGAAGCCCATGGCGGACGGCTTGGCGTCACCAGCCAGTTGGGGCACGGGTCGGTTTTTTATTTCAGTTTGCCGCTGGGGTGATGCTGACGGAGATGCTGAGATTTTGGTGGGCCCGCCTGGATTCGAACCAGGAACCAACAGATTATGAGTCTGCTGCTCTAACCGTTGAGCTACGGGCCCCCGCTTCCATATCTTAATCTTACACATTCAGCGGACGACTTTGCCGGTGGAGAGCCGGGCGTCCCCGCCTGGCCCGCACCCAACTGGACGGGCGAGGATGCCCGTCGCTCCACCAACCTGCTTTCTACCATGCGCGTGGGATGAGGTTCAGGGCGTCGGCGGGGCGGATAAATCCGGGTGACAAAGATGCGTCAGCGCCTGCCAGAGTTTCGATTTCCCGTTCGAGAACTTCGAATTGGGCAGCGCTCCAACTGAGATTCTCATCATAACGCTCGACCCGGCAGTCGGCGAACGAGATGGCCATACCAACCAGATCGCCAAGATGACTTTCGATCTCGCGGCGATAGGAATGGTCCAGGCTGAGGCGGTCGATGTCAATGACCAGATGGCATTGCGGCTCGCCGAGCCGCCTCGCTAGCAGCCACATGAAATAGAAGATGAAGTAAAGCCGGCGCAAAACGGTCTCGTCCACGAGCCTGCCCCGGAAGGCCTCGCGCAGACCGGAGGACTCCAGCAATGCTGGCAATTCAATGGCTGAAAGCAGCGGCGCGAAGGCAGACGCTTTCATATTGTGACGGAGAATGATCACGCCGCGTTGCAGGAAATAGGGATTACCCTGCACCGCTTGGCGCAACATCGACATAAACTGCCGGCGCGGCCCGCGGCGGATGAAGATATGCGTGCCGGGCATCCGGGCGCGGAACCAGCCCACCCTCAACTCGGTGCGTACGAAGCCGTAGACCGGGCGGCGGCCGAGCCGCGTGGCAAGCTTCGCCAAATCGGCCAGATACGCTTCCAACTCCGGCAAAGAGTCATCGCTGCCTGCGCAGTATCGCCCAAAAGTGAGATGGGCGGGAAAACCTGGTATGCCGCCTTTGCCGTCCCGGCCGATCAGCGGAAGAAACTCTTCCAGATAGGGAGCGTCGAGCGCCGGGTGATTGGCAAAAGACCAGGGGACAAAACGATCGACAATCTCTGCTGTCAAGGTGAACAGATGTTCGTTGAGCGGTTCGAAATAACAGTAGGTATCGGGCCGCTGCCGAAACTTCGACCACACATAGGTGCTCGCTGCGCGCCAGCTCGAATGCAGGAAGATCGCTTCTTTTGCCTGAACGCTGGCCTGGACCTTGACCATCTCTTCTCCACCGGCATCTAGCAACACAAAAAAGGGCCGCGCATGCCCCGGACGGTACCCAGGCGAGGGTAAGTCCCAATGATCTGAGCAAGTCTTGTACCAATGCGCGTTCACCAGGCGCCCATCCGTCGTTCCATTTTGGAACCGGAGGACCGACTCCTCAAAAGGATGGGGCGATTCGACTCATGTCTTGACTCTGGCGTGCCGACCTTTCTCTGTGTAAGAGGAAAGGAAGCTTCTTATGAGTATTTCAATATCCAACTCGTTCTCACCCACGCCGTTCGCCGCTGCAAATTCTTACTCGAATTCGGCGGCCGCTCAAAGAACCCAGCAAACCACGAACGACTCAGCGGACACGGTCAAACTGTCTGAGTCACAACAGGTCACTCAACTCTATCGGCAGGGCCAGCAAGTCTCCCAGATCGCTTCCAGTCTCAGCCTGACTGTCGATATTGTGAATAGCTATTTAGACATTTCTAACGCCCCATAGACCCAAAAGAGCGGACACGCCCACTCGTGGTTGAAATCCAGTGGGAATTATCGCGGCTTCGGCGTCGCTCCCGTCGATCCTGCCGCTCGATAGAAGCGCGGGGCGTGGTCACCGACGAATTCGTAAGGGCCAGAGTGGGTTAGTTTGCTCGCGGCATCGATCCAGATCTCGCCGCCGATTCGCCGCCAGCGTAGACAAAAGGAATAATCCTCACTCAGATAGACGCCCGTCTCGGGGTCGATGATGCAATCAAAGAGCGCAAAGAGATTGGAACTCTGTACCGTCTCGCGCCGCAAACCAGATAGCGGCATGCTATGCACGCGGTTGAAATGAGTTTCCGGATAAGCGGCAATCATTTTCTCCAACGCACTGCGGCGAATCATCTGAAAACCTCCGCCGGCATAAATTCCCGTGACAAAATCTCCCTCCTGCTTGCGCTCCTTCTCGGTGCAGAAAGTCCCCACATAGGACAGGGCAGCCTGTTGGACGCTTTCGCCACGCTCGACACAGCGTTGCGGGATGAAATCCCAATCGATCGACTTGAGTGGATACAGCGCTCCTGTAAAGTCCTTGTCAAACCGCAGCAACCGCTCGACCTGCTGCGGCTCGAAGCTGATATCGGCATCGACGAAGAGCAGATGCGTGGCCGCCGAATTGTCCAAGAAAGCAGCGACCAGGGTGCTGCGCGCGCGCGAGATCAGGGCGTCACAGCCAAGCAGCGATAGCGACACGTCGAACGCGGCAGATTTCGCGTGGCTCATGAGCCGTATCACCGATAACATGTAATTTTGCGAAACCATGCCGCCAAAGCATGGCGTGGCGATGAGAATCAATGGCTTGAAGACCGGGGGCTGGGACATGGTCTCACTCGAAGAAACTCTGCCGCGAACTCGATAACTTGGTACCGGGTTCGGGCATTTCTTGATGGCGGCTCAGTTCACCGGACCCATGAGCGACGCAGAAACCCGCCTGCTTTTCCAGCCCCTCTAGTGGGTGCTGGGTGCCGCGGACGGTGGGGGCGGCGCGGGAGCAACGTCCGCTGTCGCGCTGCTGTTCACCAGATCTTTCAATTCCTTGCTGGGCTTGAAGAACGGAATCTTCTTTGCCGGAACTTCCACCCGGTCGCCCGTCTTCGGGTTCCGGCCCACGCGCGGCTTGCGCTGGCGCGTGCGGAAGCTGCCAAAACCGCGTATTTCGATCTTGTCGCCAACTCGCAGCGAACGCACCACGCTATCAAAGATCGTGTCTACAATCACTTCGCTGTCTTTGCGGGTTAGTTCCGCCAGCCGGGAAACTTCTTCGATCAGGTCAGCTTTCGTCATAAGCCTCTTTGCTCCCTTTGGGGCCAATTCCCTTGCAGGAATCCGCGTGCCCGAGGGCCTAGCCGCCCCCGCCTGCCTATAACCTTCTCAAATTTAAGGGGTTCTGCGCAAGTGCAGTTCTCAGTTCCCGGTTCCCAGTAAAGCACACCCGGCCTCTTTCTGAGAACTGGGAACTGAGAGCTCGGAACTGAGAACCAGCTATTTCCAAAGATAGTAAAAGCCAACCTGCTGCTCCAGTAGCTTCTCCCGCGTGGGCAAATAATCGGAAACATCGCCAAACAGCAGATCCAGCCCCGACCGCCGCTCTTTCGGCGGCCAGACCAGCGTCGGTTCGCCCGAAATATTCACCGCCCGAGCCGTATCCTTCACCGCGCCTTCGAAATCGGCGATCTGATCCACCAGCTTCAGTGAAGCCGCCTGCTCGCCGGTCCAGACTTTTCCGTTCGCGATGGCGCGGATGTCGGCTTCCTTCGCATGTCTTCCGTCGGCCACCGCCTGAATGAACTGGGCATGCATGTTGTCGATCAAGCCCTGCATGTACTCGCGTTCCGCGGGCGTCATTTCCCGCGTCGGGCTGCCCGTGTCCTTGAACTCTCCCGCCTTCATGGTGATGGCGTTCAGCTTCGCCCAGCGCAGCAGCTCGCCGTAATTCACCCACTCGGCAATCACGCCGATCGATCCCACCACACTGCCCTTGTCCGCATAAATCTTGTTGGTGGCGGACGCCACGTAATAAGCGCCGCTCGCACCCACCGTTTCAATCGAAGCCACAATCCGTTTCTTCTTTTCGTCCCGGATGCGCCTGACCTCGCGGTAAATCTCCTCGGACGCGGCCACGCCGCCTCCGGGTGAATTCACATGGATGATGATGGCTTTGACGGAATCGTCGTCGGCAAACTTCTTAAGCTGGGGGACGATTTGCTTGGGAGAAAAAATTACGCCATCGAGTTCGACGACGGCGATCTTGGGCCCGAAGCCGGAAAACGCTTCTTCATCCTGGCCGCCAAAACTCAGGTACACCAGCGTAAACACGGCAACCACGAACAATGCAAACAGTCCGCCACCCACTAGAAACCATATCCAAATCCGCGAACGCCCTTCAGCCATAATCAGAGCAGTGTAGCACCGGGCGCAGCGAGAGGGGCTTGGATCACGTCGAAATTCTTTGGGTCATTTTTCGGGTCAAGGTGTCGCCCGAAACCACCTTCCAGCCCCGTGCATCCGATTTCATTTCACTTCGAAATTCCGCGCATCAACCCCGATATTATTCGATACGTCGAGCCCCTTGATGTCCCAGTCCCACAGCGTAGTCCGGCTATTTTGGAGTTCCTGCGAAAACTGGATATCGTAGTGAGTCGGCAAGGTAACGCCATCCACGGTCTTAAAGTCGCTGAACTTCTCTGTCAGGCGATAACGGTTTGGCGTCAGCCGGGCCTGAGCAGTTTCTGGGGTTTCTCCCAGCCCGACCGAGTGGCCGCGTGTCGAAGAGGGAGACTTGCTACCAATGAGGCTCTGGGAGACACCGTAGCTATAGATCGTCTCCACGTGGCGGTAGGTTTGCGGGTCGAAATAGAGGTTGATCTCCAAATCAGTATTCTTGCGGGGGCGATAACGAAGCTCGTAAAGCTCCTGGCCATCCATTTTCTTAAGGCCGTCAAAAATCAACTCGGCTTTGCGCTCGTCCAGGTTCAAAAGGGGCCACGCCGTGGTTAGCGCGCCGCCCAGCAGACCCTCTCGAATTACCGCATCTTGCACGAACACAAAATTCCCAAGAGCAGAGCGGGCTTGTCGATCGGTAGAGAAGGCAACCTTATCTTTCTCGCCATCGAAGATGAACTGTTCGCCGTGATACTCGTTGTTTGGCAGTTTCATCATGAATTGAAGTTTCATGCCGTCGGAAACGAGGACTGCCTTCCCGTCCAAAACTCCTGCGCCGCCGACCATGATCGTAAAACGCACAGGCCCCTGGGCCACGCGAGTCTTAAACCCAGCTCGAACGGTGGGGCTTGCAATCGCCCCCAGATGTTGGGCCACAAGTTCGTCAGCATTGGTGGGCGGGTTAGCGGCCAGAGCTTCGCTAACCAGCACGAAAGCGGAGCAGATGAGGACTAGCGCCGCGCTTGCAGCGTTCTTCTTCATGTTCATGCTCATAACACCCTTATTCTCTGAATTTCAGGAAAGCGGCTGCGGCCGAGCCTGCTCCGTCCCAATTCAACTGCCCGTTGACGAAATTATCGGCTTGAAACTCGCCCTTGCCTGCGTCACCCGCCAGCGTAGCCACCATGCCCAAACACCAAGGTATCTTGTCGACAACCTCCAACCGACGTTTCTCTACGCTGGGAAGCTCGCCAGTATAGCCCACAATTGCCTCCGCGTAGCGTACACTCGTCACGCGCATGCGTGATCCCGTCGAACTCGAGGTTTTCAAGAGCCTCTACCACTCCATCGCCGAAGAAATGGGAGCTGCCCTGCGCCGCACTGCCTTTTCTCCCAATATTAAAGAGCGCCGCGACTACTCCTGCGCCGTCTTCGATTCCGCAGGACAGGTCATCGCCATGGGCGATCACATGCCGGTACATTTGGGCTCAATGCCGATGTCGGTCGCGGCGGCGGTGGAGCAATGCGAACTGGAACCCGGCGACGTCGTCATGCTCAACGATCCCTTTCGCGGGGGCACCCATCTTCCCGATATCACGCTGGTAATGCCGGTGTGTATTAGCGGGACGAAGAGTGGCGGGCGAGGGCGCCCGCCCCACACAACCCCCGACTTCTACGTCGCATCCCGCGCTCATCACGCCGACGTTGGGGGAACTTATCCCGGCTCCATGGGCCCCTGCCGCGAAATCTACCAGGAAGGCCTTCGCATCCCGCCCGTGAAAATCATGCGCGGCGGAAAACTTGTCGCCGATGTGCTGGCCCTCTTACTCAACAACGTCCGCACACCTGAAGAACGCGAAGGCGACCTCGGAGCTCAGATAGCCGCCTGCCAGACAGGCGCCCGGCGCCTTCGTGAAATCTGCGACCGCTACGGAATCGCACGCACCAAGAAAGCCGCCGCCGAACTACTTGTCTATTCCGAAGAAATGATGCGGGCCTTTCTGCGCACCATCCCGCCCGGCCACTACCAGGCCGAAGACTTTCTCGATGACGATGGGATCGAAGAAAAACCGGTGCGCATCGCCGTGACCATCCAAGTCGCAGATTCATCCGCCAAGAAGAAATCCGCAGTAGAGGCGCGGCTTGCCACGTTTCCGTCCGCATCGAGTCGCAAGCAGCCCCCTGCCCACGTCTCCATCGACTTCACCGGCAGCGACCCGCAAGTCCAAGGCGCGATCAACGCGGTAGAGGCCATCACCTACTCGGCCTGCTTCTACGTCTTCCGCTGCCTGCTCCGCGAGGACGTGCCCGCCACCTCCGGCCTCATGCGCCCCATCCGTGTAATCGCGCCATCGGGAACCGTGGTCAACGCAAAGCCTCCCGCCGCCGTCGCTGGAGGCAACGTTGAGACTTCGCAGCGAATTGTCGACGTACTTCTGAAAGCGCTGGCGCAGGCGATTCCCGACCGCATCCCCGCCGCTGCCTCCGGAACCATGAACAACCTCACCATCGGCGGCTCTGATTCTCGAAACAATGATTCTCGAAACAATGACCCGCGCACCCAGCAGCCCTTCGCTTATTACGAAACTATCGCCGGTGGCATGGGCGCTCGCTGCACTAAGGACGGAGTCTCCGGCGTCCACACCCACATGACCAATTCTCTCAACACTCCTGCTGAGGCTCTCGAATACGCTTACCCAATTCGCTTGCGGCAGTATTCTTTTCGCTCCAACAGCGGAGGCGCGGGCCTCCACACAGGTGGGGACGGAATCGTGCGTGAAATTGAAGTGTTGACCGACGCCCAGGTCACCCTGCTCGCGGACCGCCGTTCCCGTGGACCCTACGGCCTGGCCGGCGGAGCCGACGGCGCTCCCGGCCGCACTTTGATCATCCGGCATGACGGTTCCGCCGAAGAGATCCCCGGCAAGACTAGCGTTCGTCTGCGTTCCGGGGAAAGAGTCCGCATAGAATCCCCAGGTGGCGGCGGCTGGGGCAGATCAAATCGCTGAACCGCAGAGAACGCAACCCTGCATTCTGGGTGCACACTGTGCGGCAAATCCCACTTTTTCGCTAGAATCAAACTGCAAGCTAACAAGGATTAAACACGATGAGATTCTTGCGCACTCTTATCTTCGCAATTGTTTTGGCGTCCGCCTTCTTCTACTTGACCACCTATCGCAACGGCCTCCATCCGTCCAACTGGATCAGCCGTCCGCAGCACGTTGAAATCACCGAAGCCGCCGGCGGCGAGTCGCTCGACGCCGAAGAGCAGAACAACATCAACGTTTACCGCAAGAACATCGCATCCGTAGTCAACATCACTTCGCGCGTCATGACCTTCGACTTCTTCTACGGCCTCGTCCCGCAGGAGGGCCAGGGCTCCGGTTTCGTCATCGACAAAGAAGGTCACATCCTCACCAACTATCACGTCATCGCCGAAGCGCGCCAAGTGGAAGTCACCCTCCACAACCGCAAGAAATATAAGGCCACCATCGTCGGCACCGACAAGTCACACGACCTGGCGATAGTCCAGATCAAAGCCCCGGACCTGCAGCCGATGACCCTCGGCGACTCGACCAATCTACAGGTCGGCCAGAAGGTCTATGCGATCGGCAATCCTTTCGGCCTCGCCGGAACATTGACGCGCGGCATCGTCAGTTCCATCCGCCAGGTGCAGGAGCCCGACGGCCTGGTCATCGACGAAGCCATTCAGACCGACGCCGCCATCAACCCCGGCAATTCCGGAGGCCCGCTGCTCAACTGGCACGGCGAAGTTATCGGCATCAATACAATGATCGCCTCCAGCGTCGGACAAAGCGCCGGCATTGGCTTCGCCATCCCCATCAACACCGCGAAAGCTGTGGTCAACGATCTGGTCACGCTTGGACGCGTGCGCCGTCCCGCGCTCGGCGTGCGCACCATCCCCATCGATTCCGAAATCGCCGAAGAGCTTAGCCTCGCCGCCGACTACGGACTCCTCATCGTTCAAGCCGTCCCCGGAGGCGCCGCCGACCGCGCCGGATTGCGTGGTGGCTCCGAACGCGCCTACCTCGGCAACATCCCCATCACCATCGGTGGAGATTTAATCGTCGCCATCAACGGAGAAAAAGTCGAGAGCCAGCAAAACCTCGCCCAGATTATGAACAAACACCGCGCCGGGGACACGGTGAAGGTGACCATCTTCCGCAGCAAAAAACAGTTGGAAGTGTCGGTGGTGCTGGGCGAAGCAAGAGACCAGGTTTAGCCCATGTGGCGCGGGCGCCCCGCCCGCGTGCACTTGCCGTTTCAGTGATCCGTCAGGATTATCCGCGCAGCGGTCTCATTCGCATCAGCAGCCTGCTTCAGGGTTTGATTTCGATGGGAGTGCCGACGCGAACCAGTTTCCAGATTTCATCCATCTCTTCATCCGTAACCGCGACGCATACATCCGTCCAATCATGCAGAGTATGAGCCTTCCCCACCCATGCATACTCCTTCGGAAGTCCATGCAGCATAATGTCACCGCCGGGACTGACGCCTAACTTCTTGGCGGCTGCGATGTCCTGTGCGTTTGGATACGAGATGTGGAAGGCCTTGTAGAAGTGGCTATTAGGGTTCCGCGAATCGAGTGTATAAAGGCCCTCGGGAGTTCGGTGGTCGCCCTGTCGAGTCTTCGGCCCGACGGGCTCGCCACCTAAAGGAATCTTGTACGACCGTAGTTCCTTTCCTTGTGACAAGAGCACGAGTTTTCGCTCCCGTTTATATACTACAAGGTGATCTGCGCCGAAACTGGGGTTTTGCGCAACCACGAAGAGCGCGGATGTGAGCAGTAAGAAGCCTGTAACAAATAGTCGCACTGGGAAATGATTTTATCGGCAACAGTCAGTCTGTCGGGTATCCTGTTTTCCAGCCTATGGCCGCCGTCCGCTAACCCGCCCTCCGCAATCCTGGCGACACCGCGCTCGAAGTGTGTGCGCTCGCCACGCGTCCCTCCAATGATCGTCCAAACCACGAAAGGATCACCACCATGCAATTCGTAGATCGGGCGCTCGCCCGCCGTTTTGAATCTGCGGAAGAAATGCCGCAAGTGCACCACGCCCACGCCGACCAGAAGATGCGTCCTCACATCGGCTCCGCCGTCGAGCCCATCGCCGGAGGCCACATGATCTTCGCCGGACTCGGCTCGCCCATCGGACGCGCTGTCGGCATGGGTTTCGACGCTCCCGTCACTGAGGCCGACTTCGACCAACTCGAAAATTTCTACTACTCGCGCCAAGCTCCCGCCCAACTCGACTACTGTCCTCTGACCGACATCAGCCTGCTCGAAATCGCGAGGAAGCGCGGCTACGGAATCGCCGAACTCAACAATGTTCTCGTCCGCAAACTCGATCCCGCCGAAACCTTCCCGGCCGGCCCCGCAGGCTTCACCATCCGCCCCGGCAAATCCGAAGAAGCGCTCGCGTTTAGCGCCATCGTGCGCCAAGCTTCTTCCCCAACGGCGGCGAGCCTGCGGGCTTCGACGAGATGCTGGCCCCCATGTTCGGCTTCCCCGGAGCGCTCACTTTCGTTGCCGAAGCCGATCTTGCCGAAAACGGCGCAAAACTGGTAGCCACCGGCGCCGGTCTCATCATCCCCGACCACAAAATCGTCGGCCTGTACGGAGCCGCTACGCTCCAGCCGTATCGAGGCCGCGGCCTGCAAACCGCCATCCTTTGGAGAAGACTGAAACTCGCAGCCCAAGCTGGATGCGAGTATGCCGTCATCGTCACTCAAGGTGGCACGACTTCGATGCGCAATGCGGAGCGATTGGGCTTCACCCTCGCCTACAGCAAAGCTACATTGATCAAAGGGCCGCCGGGCGTTTGAGGAGTCATACGGTGGAGTGACGGCTCTCCACCAGCAAGGTTGTCGCGCTATCATCTTTCATGCCCGACGTCGAATGGATCCGCAAACTCTGCCTCTCCTTCCCCGACGTAACCGAGGATATGCCGTGGGGCGACGACCTCTGCTTCAAAGTCCGCGGCAAGATCTTCACCGGCATGGTCCTCTCGGATGGCCGGTTTCCGCGCATTACTCTTAAGTGCGCGCCGGAAACATTCCACGAACTGCTCGAGATCGAAGGCATCTCCCCGGCGCCCTACGTCGGACGCTACAAGTGGGTTATGCTAGCCAACTCCAACGTCCTGCCTTCCGCTGAACTCGATGCCCTTATTCGCCAGTCGTACGAACTGGTCGCAGCGAAAGCACCGAAGCAGGCCAAAGTGTCCAGGGAATCGAAACGTCGATCCGCGAAACAGCGCTCAACGAAATCCTGAACAAGCTTTTGCCGGCATACTTCACACCTCAGCGGTGAACGGTTTGACGCGGCTCAACCTCGTGGGCTAGCCTCGTACTTTCGCCCAATCCATGCGCATTCAACTTAGGTTTCTGATCGTTTGCATCCTGTGCGCTCTTCTCTCCGCTACGGTCGCCGCCGCGCCACTGCGTCCGACGCACGCTCCGCACGCCATTGTCGCCAGCGTCCACGAGCTCGCGTCTCGCGCCGGCGTCGAGATGCTGCGCTCCGGCGGCAATGCCGTCGATGCCGCTGTTGCCACCGGCTTCGCGCTCGCAGTCGTCCATCCTCAGGCCGGAAATCTCGGCGGCGGTGGCTTCATGCTTTTCCGCAACGCTGAGGGGAAAACTCACTTCATCGATTTCCGCGAAAAAGCGCCCGCCGCCGCCACCGAGAACATGTATCTCGACGCCCAGGGCAACGTCATCAAAGACGCCAGCATTGTCGGATACAAGTCCGTCGGCGTGCCGGGCACTGTGGCCGGCCTCGTCTACGCAGAGAAGCAATATGGCAATCTGTCGATAGAAAAAGTAATCGCTCCCGCTATCAAGCTCGCCCGCGATGGCTTTCCGCTCGCCTACGAAGACACGCAAGATCTGAAGGAAGATAAGTACCTCGCTGAGTTTCCGGAATCGAAACGCATTTTCCTGCGCAACGGAAACTACTACCAGCCCGGCGAACTATTCAAGCAGCCGGATCTCGCCCACACCCTGGAACGCCTCGCCAAAGATCCCGACACCTTCTATCACGGCGCCATGGCTCGCGAACTCGCCGCCGCCATCCACAAAGGTGGAGGCCTGATCACCGCCGAGGATCTCGCCGCCTACGAGGTCAAAGAACGCGAGCCCATTCGCGGCTCGTATCGCGGCTACGACATCATCGGCGCTCCGCCGCCATCTTCCGGTGGGGTAGCGCTCGTCGAAATTCTCAATATTCTCGAAGGCTTCGACCTCGCGAAACTCGGCAACCGCTCCGCTGACGCCATTCACCTGGAGGCCGAGGCGTTCCGCCGCGCCTTCTACGATCGCACCGACTTCCTGGGCGATCCCGACTTCGCCAAAGTTCCCGTTGCGCAGCTCATCGACAAAAAGTACGCGGCGGCATGGCGCGATTCCATCGACCTCAACCACGCCAGCGCGAGCAAAGACCTGAAGCGCCCGTCAATATTCAGTGAGCTCGAGCGCGTCGCCCAGTCACGGTCCCCCGCGATTCGCGAACCCGAAAACACTACTCACTACTCCATAGTCGATGCCGAAGGCAACGCCGTTTCCGTAACCACCACGCTCAATGACTCTTTCGGCTCTCGCGTCACCGCCGTAGGTCTGGGTTTCCTGCTCAACGACGAAATGGACGATTTCGCCGCCAAACAAGGCGTCCCCAATGCCTATGGACTCATTCAGGGCCCCGCCAATGCCATCGGTCCCGGCAAGCGCCCGCTCTCAGCCATGACACCGACTATCGTGCTGAAGGGCGGCAAACTTTTTCTGGTTCTCGGCTCGCCCGGCGGCCCCAGGATCATCACAATTGTTGCTAACATTCTGATCGGCGTCGTCGATTTCTCCCTCGATATTGAGGAAGCCGTCAACGCGCCCAGGTTTCATCATCAGTGGCTTCCCGATGAGATTCTCGTGGAAGACCGCCTCTCTCCCGATACAATGAGTGTTCTGCGCTCCAAAGGACACAAACTCAAAATTGATTATTCCTGGGCAGACTGGGGAGACGGTGAGTGCGTCATGATTGACCCCAAAACCGGCGAGCGCCTCGGCGCCAGTGACGGACGCAACAATGGGAAGGCGGTGGGTTACTGATGCTTAGAGCGGTATCTACCTACGTCTACGTAAAGGAACGCCTCCATCCGGGCTTGCTCGACGAGCTCGTCAAGTCCGGAGCCCAGACGATTGAGATCTTCGCCGCCCGCCAGCACTTCGACTATGCCAATCGCAAGCAGCATGTCCGCGAAATTGCCGACTGGTTCCGCTCCACCGGCATTCCACTCAATTCCGTGCACGCGCCTCTGTACTCCGACTACGATTGGGGACGCAGCGGATCGCCGCCTGTCAACATCGCCTCTACCGACCGCGCCGGCCGCATCGTTGCCATGGATGAGGTCAAGCGGGCGCTCGAAATCGCCGAACAAATCCCGTTCCGCTTTCTGGTTCAGCACATTGGCATGCCCAACGATGCCTTCGACGGAAAGAAATTCGAAGCGGCCATGACCTGCGTCGAGCACCTGCGCGCCTTCGCCAAACCGCTCGGCGTCAGACTACTCGTCGAGAATATTCCCAACGAACTTTCCGCGCCCGATCGCCTGGTCGAGTTCATCAAAACCATGCATTTCGACGACATCGGCGTCTGCTTCGATTGCGGTCACGCCCACATGATGGGCGGCATTCCCGAAAGCTTCGCTATATTGAAGAACCACATCTGCTCGACCCACGTGCACGATAACAACAAAGACAAGGACTCGCACCTTTGGCCGGGCAGGGGATCGACCGACTGGAAAGAGACCATGGAATTGCTGCGCACCGCACCGCAAAAGCCGCCCCTGTTGCTCGAAATCGAGGGCGAAGAAAAGAAGAGTCCCAGCGAAGAAGTGAGCGCGACCTTCCAAAAGCTGGAAGGTTCGTAAAGCGAGGTCAGAGGTCAGAGATCAAAGGTCAGATTGCAGGTTACCCACCAGCGAACTCGACCGCTTTTACCTCTGCAATCTGACCTTTGACCCCTGACCTAATTTTATGTCCTCACCCATCAGCACCATCGCAGAAATCGGCAAGCACGAAGGTCAGTCCGTCACCATCCGCGGATGGCTTTACAACCTCCGCGAAAGCGGCAAACTCCTCTTCCCCCAATTTCGCGACGGCTCCGGCGTCATTCAGGGCGTAGTTCCGAAGAACGCCGTCCCACCCGAAGTCTTCGACGCCATCAAAGGGCTCACGCAGGAATCCAGCGTCATCGTCGAAGGCAAAGTCCGCGCCGATAAGCGCGCCCCCGGCGGCTATGAACTGGACGTCTCGAACGTCCAGGTTGTGCAGCGCGTACCCGAGTCGACTCCATATCCCATCACTCCCAAAGAACACGGCGTGGATTTTCTGATGGAGCACCGCCATCTTTGGCTGCGCTCGCAGCGCCAGGCTTCCATTCTGCGCGTGCGCGCGGAGATCATCCGCGCCGCCCGCGATTTCTTCGACAGCAACGGATTCACCCTCACCGATCCGCCCATCCTCACGCCCGCCGCCTGCGAAGGAACCTCCACGCTCTTCCCCGTGGACTACTTCGAGGAGCAGGCCTACCTCACGCAGTCCGGCCAACTCTACATCGAAGCAACCGCGATGGCGCTCGGCAAGGTCTACTCGTTCGGCCCTACCTTCCGCGCGGAAAAATCGAAGACCCGCCGGCACCTCACCGAATTCTGGATGGTGGAACCTGAAATCGCTTATGGCACGCTCGACGACCTGATGGAACTCGCCGAAGGCCTGCTGACATTTTTGGTTAAACGATGTCTAGACCGCCGCCGCCCGGACCTGCAAACTATCGGGCGCGATCTTACCAAGCTCGAAAATATCGAGGCACCCTTCCCGCGCATCACCTACGACGAAGCCGTCACGAAATTACAGGAAGGCCATTCGCAGGGCGCGCTCGAAAACAAATTCGAGTGGGGCGGCGACCTCGGCTCGCCCGACGAAACCTATCTTTCATCCCTCTACGACCGGCCTGTCATGGTCCATCGCTACCCGGCCAGCGTGAAGGCGTTCTACATGGAGCCCGATCCAGAGCGCCCCGACCTCGCTCTTTGCGTGGACGTGTTAGCCCCCGAAGGTTACGGCGAAATCATCGGCGGATCGCAGCGCATGGCCTCGCACGATTTGCTTCTGCAGCGCATTCACGAGCACAATCTGCCCGAAGAAGCCTTCAAGTGGTATCTTGATCTCCGCAAATATGGCAGCGTTCCCCACTCCGGCTTCGGCATGGGCATCGAGCGAGCCGTAGCCTGGATCTGCGGATTGGAGCACGTGCGCGAGACCATTCCTTTCCCGCGCATGCTCCATCGACTATATCCGTAGAGCTTTTCACCGCCGAGACGCGGAGGACGCCGAGAAATGCGAGAAAGCGACAGGCTCGATCAGATCTCGCGCCGCATTATCGGAGCCGCCATCGAGGTTCATCGACATCTGGGGCCGGGTCTGCTCGACCTGCCTACCAATCGTGTCTGGCGTTTGAGCTGAAGCAGCTTGGCCTGAAAGTGGAGCAGCAAAAACCATTGCCAGTTGTATACAAGCAAGTGAACTCGATTGTGGCTATCGCCTTGACATGGTCGTGGAAGATGAAATCATCGTCGAAATCAAAGCCATGGAAAAGCTACTTCCAATTCACGATGCACAGCTCTTATCGTATCTAAGGCTAGCGAAGAGAAGAGTAGGCCTTCTCATGAACTTCCACGTCCCAGTTCTAAAGAACGGCCTGAAACGAATAGTAAACGAATTTCCGGACGCAGAGTGGGAGAAGAGACAAGCGCCCCAACTCGAATAAATCAAGAGTTCGGTTTTCTCGGCGCACTCAGCGGTGAATAGGAAGCATATGGCTCAGCGAAGCACGACTTACAGCAGCATCACCCCACGTCAGATCCGCGTGATTGGCGTTCCTCTTGACCTTGGCCAATCACGACGCGGCGTTGACATGGGTCCTTCCGCTGTCCGCGTTGCCGGACTCGAAGCGCGCCTCGAAGCCATCGGGCATATCGTCGAGGACGCGGGCAACATTTCCGTCGCCATCCCCGAGCAGAAGAAAGAAGGCGCGGCCAACTCCAAGTACCTCAAGGAAATCACCGCCACCTGCACCAAGAGCGCCGACCTGGTGCTGAAGACGCTCGAAGCCGGCAAAGTTCCGCTTATCCTCGGCGGCGATCACTCGGTTGCGGCGGGTACGGTGTCAGGAGTTGCCGAGTTCTACCGCCGCAAGAACCAGAAAATCGGTCTCCTCTGGATCGATGCGCACACCGACATGAACACGCCCGACTCTTCGCCCAGTGGCAACGTGCACGGCATGCCGCTCGCAGCACTCATGGGCCTTCCTCCCATTGAATTGGGCAAGATCTACGACTTCTCGCCCAAAGTGCAGCCGGAAAATTGCGTGCTCGTCGGCATCCGCGACGTCGACAGCTTTGAAAAGGAAAACATCCGCAAATCCGGAGTCGAAGTTTTCACTATGCGCGACATCGACGAACGTGGCATGCGCGCTGTTATGGAGGAAGCGCTCCGCATGGCTGGACGCGGCACTGCGGGTTATCACGTCTCGCTCGACATGGATTGGATCGATCCCGAAGACGCACCCGGCGTCGGTACCCCGGTCTGGGGCGGCGCAACTTATCGCGAAGCGCATCTCGCCATGGAAATCATTTCCGACCACGGACGCATGCTGAGTTTCGAAATTGTGGAAGTGAATCCGGTTATCGACGAGCACAATCAGACCGCCGACTTGGCCGTCGAACTGGCGCTCTCGGCGTTTGGGAAGAAGATCCTCTAGCAGGCCGACGCTCGATGCCCAAACCCTAAAAGGACGTTGGATTTCGAAGAGAGTGCGGCATCGCTAAAGCATTGCCCTGATACGAAGCGCGATCCTTTTCTGCCGCGGCTGAAGCTGTGGCCTTTCATGAATCCTGCCGAACTGCGCTCGGCTTGGACTCCTTTGCGAAGGACTGAGGACATGGACATGGTCAAGATGCTTGCGGTAATCCTCTTAACTTGTGTTGGCTCTAGCCTGCTTGTCGCGCAGGCTCTCCCCACTGACAACAGTGTGTTGCGCCGGCATTATCGCGAGGGAGAGAAGTTGACCTACCACATGAAAGGCATCAACGAGGACTGGCACTATGAAATTCAGGCTGACGGAATCGTAAAAAAAGACTCCGCCGGAACTTACTTTGAGGAGTATCGCTGGTCAAATTTGATCTCCAACAATCAGAAAACTGCTCTTTCCCAGGCAAGTCTGGATTTTCGCCAGCAGCTTACGCTCGATCCGAATCACAATTCCGCATTCCCCAATCTCAGCCAGGTTGACCCCAGGCTCATCGGCCCCATCACTGATTTCATGAACTTCTATGTCGATTTGCGACTCGCAGTAAAGACAGGCAAGCTCGCCCATCCCGGCGATCACTTCTATTTCAAGCGTAGCACCCCTAACTCGTGGGCGGATGGCACTCGCGTCCTGGTTGGCGAAGACGCAGTCGATTTCGATCTCATACTCAAAGACGTCAACCGGTCTGACCACATAGCCACGTTGGTTGCCCGTCATGTGCCGCCCGAGAAGCCTGAAATCAGGCTCACGGCAGAATGGATGCGCAAACCGGTGGCCGATACTGCCAACAACTGGGTTCAGGTGCGGAAAACCAAAAACGGGAAATATCTGGCAGCGGTGGGCAAGGAAACATTCGTTGTGGAAATAAAGGTGAGTCTGGTGGACGGAAAGATATTGTCTGGCCGCATAGATAACCCTGTGGACACAATCGAGCGCGAATGTGAGGACGCCGCCCTTACCAAGTGCGGCGATGCGAGGCCTCATCCCATCAGAAGGCAAATCGAGATTTCTCTGGGACGCTAGCAAGTGCCGGCGAGATTGGCCTTCTAGTGCTGGGATGTCCTTGGATTCTGTGCAGTTGATCGATCCGGCCACCTGCGCAGGAGCGCCCGCACTAGCGCCCGCACTACGCCAGAACGTTGCCGAGTTGCGAAACTCCCGCTCACTGCACGTCGGCAACTTTTCCGTTAATAAACGTGACTTTAATGTCCTTGTAGACAAATATCTGCTTGGCACCGAGGTTGACGATCTTGTCGGGTTGACCGAGCGCCGCTTTCACTTGCTCGGGGGTTTGCCCTTTTTCAATCTGCGCGGGCTCGGGCGGGGGCGCTTGTTGCTGTTGTTGTTGCGCTTGTCCTCCACCCTGGTTGCCGCCTTGCTGATCGTTACCGCCTTGTTGTCCGCCCCCCTGATCGCCGGCGCTATCATCGAACGCGAGGAGTCCGGCGATGGTGTCTTCCACCTGTGATGGGCTGGTATTAGCCAGCGTTCCTTTAGGAAACTGGAAAACCACGTCGGCCTTGAAGAACGTAGTCGGGCTGACATTGTTACAGGAATCGCAATCGACAATGCCGACGACAACCTGGTCTTTCGGCAGATTGACGACGATCCTGGCGGGATATACCTTTGTGTTCGCCTGGAAAAACTGGGTCGTTTGCGTCTTCCCAACTTTACTCATGAGAGAACCGATGCCCTTTGAAATCAGGGGATTGGGAGAATGAACCGCCCCGTTTTCGTACTTGGTGGAGAGAATGCTCTGGTCGGAATAAGGCACACCGAGGATTCCCCCCTTCTTGACGACCAGGATTGTGCCCTGCTCCACTACTGCAGCTCCGCCGGAATCCGCACCCATCTTTACCAGCGTGTATTGCGCTTTGAGTTGGTCTTCCAGCGGAATCGCTGGAGCGTCTTGCGCTATCAGGCGCGGCGTAACTCCGACAACGATCAAAGCGCCAATCAGGATGGCCATTTCGATTTTCTGCCGCATTGCAACCTTCCTCCTGTGAAGCTGCTGCTCCAGTTCCGTAATGGGCAGGAGCGTCTTGCATGATTTTCTCTTTTTGCTGGAAGGAGCACGTCGCTTAATCGTTCGACGCCCCCGTGCCCCGCTGGTTGTTCAGCCCTTACTGCGGCTGCTTGGCCTCCGCCTCCGCCGCGTCAGCGTCCTTTTGTTGCTGCGCCAGATCGCTGCTTACGCTCGTGTCTGGTGTGGGTGCTGGGACCTCACCAGCTTGCGTTTTGGTATCGGGAGCGGGCGGCATTCCGTTCTTTCCCTGCTTTTCGGACAACTCCTTAAGCCCGGCATCCATCGTTATCCGCAGTTGATTGTGCATCTCCTGGATATCGTCCGCGGAGACTCCGACCGTCGCGCCCACGGCACACTCATCTTTCTTGCTGCTCTTTACGGTGGCGTCGACCATGTTGTCATCGTCCGGCTTGTCGGTGACACGATAGATCACATCGCCGGCAGTGAGTGTGCATTCCGTGCCGTCCGACGTGGTCAGATCCTCGTCGCTCGACACCACGAAGATGCGAATTTTGGGATCGAGCGCCGGTGGCACCTGATCCCCGCTCGGAGCAGGAGCATTCTGACCAGCCGCGGCCGCAGCCTTTTCCGCCGCGATCTCGTACTTCATCTCGTCGGTAATCGCCTGCTTCACGTCAGGACTGAGTTGGGTAGTACCAGCTGCCGGAGGCGCCCCTCCGCCCAACATGTAGGTACCATAGGTGGCCTGGAGTTTTGCGGCAACCAGCGGATCGGTTGACCACAACGCAGCGATTTCATCCGCTGACGCATTTCGAATCGCCGGTGGAATGACTTCCCCGTTGTTGTCGCCGCCGTCGGCGGCCGCCTCCTGTTGCGCCGCATAGGCCGCTTGCAGGTTCGCGGCAATCAAATAATCCGTCAGCCAGAATGCAGCCATCGGATACACCGGATACGGTGCGAAGTAAGGACCATAGGCGCCATACCACGGCGCCCCACCCCAACCCCAAGCGCCAACGCCCCAGTAAACCGGCGCGGGCCAAGGGTTGTAGGCCCATCCGTAGTATCCGGGACCCCAGTAATAGGGGGGAGCGTAGCCGTAATAAGACCGCCCGCCCCAGCCGTAGCCGCGATACCCATAAGCGTAGTAATGTCCGCCCCTATAGTAGGTTCGCTGGTAATAGGCCCTCCCGCCGCGGTTGAAGTAGGCACGCTGGCTGTATCCGCCGTGTCTTCCGTAGCCCACCACCGTGCGCCCGTTGTGGAAGCTCCTGACTTCCCGCCCGCCGCGCATACCGTGATTGATGGTCATCCCGTGAGTCTGGATCGAGCGAACCTGGCCATTCTTGCGGAAAGTCGCGTTGCCGCCGCCCTTCATGGCAACAGTCCTGCTTCCCGCAGGCTTATGCCGATTGTTGGCGGCGTTCCCACCTGCCCTAGTGTTGGCAGTGTTACCACCCGGCCGATTGCTTGTGTTGCCACCCGGACGAGTGTTGGCCGTGTTACCACCAGGCCGATTGCCTGTGTTGCCACCCGGACGATTGCTCGTGTTGCCACCCGGACGAGTGTTGGCGGTGTTACCGCCCGGCCGATTGCCTGTGTTGCCACCCGGACGAGTGTTGGCAGTGTTTCCGCCCGGCCGATTGCTCGTGTTGCCACCCGGACGAGTGTTGGCAGTGTTTCCGCCCGGCCGATTGCTTGTGTTGCTGCGATTGTTCGCGCCGCCCGGCGCTCCAGGCCGCTGGGCATTGCCACCAGCGTGCTGGGCCGGGGCTGCGTGTGGCGCGCTCGCGGCCGGCCTGCTTGGAGCGGCCGCGTGGGGAGCAGGAGCAGGTGCGCTCTTCTTCTGTGCCGATGCAAATGCGGTTATAGTGAGAAGAACCAGCAATACGGACCATTTCGGCAGGACGATCTTTCCTCGGTTGCTCAAATTCATAGCCACTCCTGTGAGATGCAAAGCTCTTTCCTCATAAATCCACCGCCGGGAAGGACGCGCGGACTCGACAAATCTCATCTTCGACATCCGGCAATCCAGTATCCGGCAATCCAGCCTTCGATCCCGCTCATGGATTTCTTTGATGAGAGCTTCTCGGTCCGCGTGCCATGGGGGAGTCCGAGCACCGGCCTTCGAAGTCCCGACAATTTCACACCCGTTTCACCACCGTGTCAAGGCAAAGCCCGTCCAAATTTACATATCGAACCAAGTGAAAGACGTGCCTTCGCGGCGCGGATCTGGCGAACGCTTGCAATTGAACTCACACTAGCGCCGAATCCTCCCCCGACTTTACCAACCTCACGGTCACCTCCATGGGTAACTACGGTAATTGGGGAGTGCTCCGTCGTTCGCCGATGGAGCTAATGGACGGCAATGTTTGCGCATGGGCACACTCGGTCGGCACTCCTGGCTCTCTCGGCCTTCACTTATGTCTTGGCTTGCACTGCGGCTGCCGACGAGACGAACGGCTCTTCTGGCCTGCCTGCCTATCGCAGCAACGTCTCTGAAGTACGGGTTACATTCTTTGCCACCGATGAAAATAATCATCCGCTCCCAACCCTGACCAAGGCCGATTTTGCAGTCGTCGACAACGAACGAGTGGTGCGCGTTTTCCGCAGCTTCACGCATTCCGATGAGACCTCGCTCGACGTGGTTGTGCTGCTTGACCTGAGCGAATCAGTCGCGCCGCGGCTTCGAGCTACCATCATCGACGTGTTGCAACTGGTTGCGCGGGAGCGGTCGATTCCCGATGACAACGTCGCCGTTCTGTCTTTTGGAGGAACTGGTGGTGGCATGTCTGGCGGGACGTCCGGCGGGTTGCAGCCCGCAGTCCTCTGCTCCAGCGGGTGCCGTTCTTCCGACTCCGCGAGCAAACTGCTCGGGGTGAAAGGCGGCGGCACAACGCCGCTGTTCGACGCGCTGATCTTCGGAGCCGACTTCATCGCGCAGCATCGCCGCGCTGGTGTACGGCCGGTCCTGATCCTGTTCTCCGACGACTACGACACCATCAGCCTGCATTCCGCACCTGAGGCGCTGCAGGCGGTGCTGGACGAGGGCGCGCTGATTTACTCGGTTGATATGGGAAAATCGGGGAATCAGTCGTCGAACCAAGGTTCGGGCAGCATGTTCTTGCGGCGCGTTTCGGATGCCACGGGCGGGCGCTATTTCTCCTTTTCCGTCGGCTCCTCCCGGCAAGACGACGACGCCGCGGTGCTGAACGCTGTGCTCGAGGATCTCCACGCTTCCTACGTGGTGACCTACGATCTGCCCAGCCACGAAGCTGGATTTCATTCGCTTCGTCTGTTGCCAACCCACAACCTCAACCTCACATTCCATAGCCGGAACGGTTACTACTACGAACCCAACGGTCGATGATTGGAGATCACTGATTGGAGACCGCTGACTGGAGACTTATGAAATCCACATTGCTATTAGCGCTTGTATGGACGAGCATTTCGATGGCTTTCGCCGCGCCCCTCGGTATCTATCAACACGGAACCGTGGTTCGTATGCGCATGGGCGACTGCATGCTCATGCACCGGGGCTTCATGAACCAGTTCGGGCCTCCACAAGCCGCAGCGGTCGAGGAAAGCTGCTCGGAATACACGCTGGTGGCCGACAAGGTCGTGTATCTCATCGTGGGCAAGTCATCGAATCAACTGGTGCCGCTGGCGGAAGTCATCGATTTCCGTCTCCAGAACAAAGAACTGGCAGTGCGCATCGATGATGCTCGCAAAGAATCCAAGTTCGCCATCAAGGAGATGACGCTGCGCTCGGAATGGGAACGCATCCAGAAGCACATCGATGATCGGCTCAATGAATCGTCGCATCAGCCGGTGGATACCTCAATAATGGCGCTGCGCAGCCGGGAATAATGTGGGAACGGGGCTTTGCCCCGCAAAAAGCGGGTACAGCCCCGCTTCCACAATGGAACCACGGCTGGGATTGACGCGGAAGACGCCGAGCGCCAGACTGAAATGTCATGGCAAGAGCAAAGATTCGGGTTGGCATCCTTTTTGGCGGACGCAGCGGCGAGCATGAAGTGTCGTTGCTGTCGGCGGCGTCGGTTCTGAATGCAATTGATAAAACGAAATATGAAGTGGTTCCTATCGGCATCACCAAGGACGGGCACTGGCTGACCGCGGAACATGCCGAGAGATTGTTGAAGGGCGAAAAGCACGCAGGCGAGGGCGCCCACGCCACACGGACGCCGCTTCGAGCGGGTGATCCGGAGGCCACTCCGGGGGCGGCGCTGCTGGCTGCGGGCGAGTCGGTGGTGGTTCCTCCGGAACCAGCGCGACGCGAGGCTGGACTCACGCCGTTTCAGACCGACGCTTCTACGCTCCGTCGAGCATCCGACCGCGCGATTAACGTCGATGTCATTTTTCCCGTGCTGCATGGAACCTTCGGCGAAGACGGCACGATTCAGGGTCTGCTCGAACTGGCCGACATCGCTTATGTCGGCGCCGGTGTGCTCGGCTCTTCCGCGGGCATGGATAAAGACATCATGAAGTCTCTGTTTCGCGCGGCGGGATTGCCCATCGTGAAACACGTGACCGTGTTGCGCGGCAAATTCGAGCGCGAGCCTAAGAAAGTGCAGAAGCTGCTGGAGAGCAAGCTCAAGTATCCCGTCTTTGTGAAGCCAGCAAATCTCGGATCGTCGGTGGGAATCTCGAAGGCGCACGATGGCAAGGAACTCGGTCCGGCGATCGCGGAAGCGGCAAAGTTCGATCGCAAGATCGTGGTTGAAGAAGGCGTCGGCGGAAAGAAGAACAAGGCGCGCGAGATCGAGTGCGCGGTGCTCGGCAACGACGATCCGAAAGCGTCGGTAGCGGGAGAAATCATTCCCTGCAAAGAGTTCTACGACTACGACGCGAAATATCTGGTGGAAGGCTCCGAAGCGGTAATCCCCGCCAAGATTACGAAAGCGGAAATGAAAACGGTGCAGAGACTGGCGATCGCGGCGTTTCAAGCGGTCGATTGCACTGGCCTCGCGCGCGTCGATTTTCTGATGGAGCCGAAGTCTAGACGGATCTTCGTCAACGAGATCAACACCATGCCAGGTTTTACCGCGATCAGTATGTATCCGAAGATGTGGGTGGCGTCGGGAGTGTCGTATCCCGAGTTGATTGACCGGCTGATCCGGCTTGGGATCGAGCGGCACGAAGACAAGAAGCGGAATCAGTACAGTCGCTGATTGTCATCCGCCGAATGAAAGCGGCTCTGCCCTGGTGTTCCTCGGTGCCCCACTGTGGTTAAGCCTCTAATCTTCCTCGGCGCACTCGGCGTCTCGGCGGTGAAAATCCCGCTGTTGAACCACATTAAAAGTGTCCCCTTGAAATCACATTAGAAGTGTCCCCTTTTAGAGTTCCTTCGGCGAGGAGGGACTCAGATTGGGGAGAACGGGATTGAGCAGGAAAGAGCTGAGCCG
>Ga0074044_10000919_pt1 | contig 27187 bp, 23 predicted proteins | sample BogForMeECP23OM1_FD_94443 | JGI IMG/M metagenome (GOLD analysis project Ga0074044, IMG submission 94443) | Bog forest soil microbial communities from Calvert Island, British Columbia, Canada - Bog Forest MetaG ECP23OM1 | ecosystem: Environmental > Terrestrial > Soil > Wetlands ... | reverse complement strand
TGGAAACAATCTGGACAGTTTGCTCAAGCATGGCCGGCGGGTTGTGCAACTCCCATGCTGGGATGGGAATGGCCGTCGAGGTCGTCTTCGTGTTTGCCGCCAGCGGCTTTGAGGATTTTGCGATACGTGGCGAACGCGAGCAGCGGCCAGGCGTTGCGATAGATGTCGTATTTCAAATAAAACACCTTCGGGAATCCGGTGCCGGTGATTTCGTTTTCCGTCCAGGAGCCGTCGGGGTTTTGCGTGCGGATCAAATACTCGAGGCCGCGTTGGAGCGCGGGATTTTCGGGGTCGTCGAAGGCGCACAAACCCATGACCGCCCAGGCGGTTTGCGATGCGGTGCTGGGACCGCGGCCCTTGAAAACCGGGTCGTCGTAGGTGTTGCAACGCTCACCCCAGCCGCCGTCTTCGTGCTGGACGCTTTCCAGCCAGTCGCGCGCCTTGAGCAGCCACGGCTGGTTCAGGTCCAGGTTCATCGCCCGCAACCCGCGCAGCACCTGCCACGTGCCATAGATATAATTCACCCCCCAGCGGCCATACCAGGAACCGTCCGCTTCCTGCTGCTCGCGGATGTAATCCAGCGCGTCGCGGATCTGGTGATGGTCCGGGTTCCAGCCTTCGTAGCCGAGCAATTCCAGGATGCGCGCGGTGATGTCGGCGCATTCGGGATCGAGCATGGCGTTGTGATCGGCAAACGGGACCTTTTCCAGGATGTTTTTGGTGCAATCCTTGTCGAACGCCGCCCAGCCGCCGTCCTTGCACTGGAACGTCATCATCCACTTTAAACCGCGCTGGAAACATTCGTCGCGTTTTTTTGGGTTGTCCGTCGGGATTTTCCGCAACGCGAGCAGCACCATCACGGTGTCGTCCACGTCGGGGTTCCACTGGTTGTTGAATTCGAAGACCCAGCCGCTCGGTTCGACGTCCGCCGGATTTTTGTGGATCCAGTCGCCGCGAAAACGGATTTCCTTGGTCATCAACCATTCCACGGACCGTTTCAACGCCGGATGATTTTCCGGGATGCCGGATTCATGCAGGCAGATGGCGACGATGGCCGTGTCCCAGACCGGCGAGAAGCACGGTTCGATGCGCACAGCGTGGTCGGTTTCGTGCTCCAATTTTTTCAATTCCTGCGCGGCGCGGACGACTTGCGGGTGGTCGTCCGGATAACCGAGCGCCTTGAGCGCAATGAGCGAATTGAGCATCGCGGGGAAAATTGCCGCGAGACCGTCCGAATCTTCAAAACGTTCGAGCATCCATTGCTCGGCGATTTTCAGCGCGTGTTTGCGGAAGGGATGAATTTTGTGTTCGGCGAACCATTCCGCGAATTTGTGCAGGCGATCCAGCCACAGGAAAAAATTGCGCCACGAAATCGTCTCCGGGTCGGGCGCGAGCGCGAGGTCGCGTTCGTGAATGCCTTCGGGATAAAGCTCATCCAAATCCACCTTGACCGGTCGGATGGGCTTGAAATGGTTGATGATGGCCAGCGGCACGAGCATGGCGCGCGACCAGTTGCTCATCTCCCAGAAATACACGTGAAACCATTTGCCGAGGGGCATCACTTCACAGGGGATGGTCGGGACGTATTCCCAAGGAAACAGTCCGAGCAGCGCGAGATACAATTTGGAAAACGTGTTCATCCGCGGCACGCCGCCAAGGTGGAGCGCCATTTCGCGCGCCTTGAGCAGGCGCGGGTCGGTAACGGGCACGCCGGCAAGTTTGAGCGCGAGATAGGCCTTGATGGTGGCATTCACTTCCGACGGGCCGCCGTAATAAATGTTCCAGCCGCCGTCGGACAATTGCATCGAGAAGATGTGATTGACCGCCTTGCGCTGCCATTCGGGATCCACCTTTCCGTTCCAATGATGATAGGCCACCGTATCCGAGACGATCGTGGAATCCACCATCAATTCGCCGATCCAGCAGCCTTCCGGCCGCTGCAAATGGAGCAGATTTTTCTGCGCCCGCAGAATGGCGGTTCCCAAATCTCCGGCAAAATCCGTTGGCAGACGGGTTGCCGAAGACGACTGCGCCGGTTGAACCCTTGAACTGCTTTCAATCACACGCCTACTCTGCGAATTCAGACCCGGACTGTAAAGTTTTAAGTGCTGGGGCGGGCAGTGTTTTTGTTGTGGACAAGTCCGGTCAACTTCAATAATTCAAAGACAGCGTTTGATTTAAAGCGCGGCAATAAAACTTATGAGCTACAAGATTGCTCGTTACGGCTGGCTGCCCGATTTGCCGGATCAGCGCGACCATTTTTACGCCGCACCGGTGGAACTGGCCGGTGTATTGCCGGCCAAAGTTGACCTTTGCCCGCAATGCCCCCCGGTTTATGACCAGGGCCAGCTCGGCAGTTGCACCGCCAACGCCATCGCGGCGGCCATCGAGTTTGACCGGCTGAAACAAAAGCTGGCCGACTTCACGCCGTCGCGCCTCTTCATTTATTACAACGAACGCGCCATCGAACACACGATTGATTCCGACAGCGGCGCGCAAATCCGCGACGGCATCAAAAGCGTCGGCAAACAGGGCGATTGCCCCGAAACCGAATGGCCTTATGTCATCGCCCGGTTCAAAACCAGGCCGACGCCCCGATGCTACGCTGACGCGCTGAAATACCGGGCCGTTTTGTATCAGCGCCTGACGCCGATTCTCAGCCAGCTCAAAGGCTGCCTCGCGTCGGGCTACCCGTTTGTGTTCGGCTTCACGGTTTACGAAAGTTTTGAAAGCGCGTCGGTGGCGCGGACTGGTCACGCGTCGCTGCCGAAATCCGGCGAGCGAGCCATTGGCGGCCATGCCGTTGCCGGCGTCGGTTACGACGATGCAAAGCAATGGTTCGTTGTCCGCAACTCGTGGGGCGGCCAATGGGGCATGAAGGGATATTTCACCTTGCCTTACGCGTATGTGACCGACGATAATCTGGCCAGCGACTTCTGGACAATCCGTGTGGTTCAATGATAATCAATTTAACCTGATAAAAACCCGATAAAAAATTATGACTCTCACAAAACGTGACTTGGTCGTACGCATCAGCAACGAAACCGGCCTCGTCCAGCAGCAAGTGTTCGACGTGGTGCAAAAAACCCTCGATTACATCGCCGAGTCGCTCGCCAGGGGCGACAAGGTGGAACTCCGCAACTTCGGCGTCTTTGAAATCAAAATCCGCAAGGCCCGGGTCGGTCGCAATCCCAACGCGCCGGAAACCGACGTGCCGATTCCCGCGCGGGCGATGGTAAAATTCAAGGCCGGCAAGGAAATGCGGGCCGACGTGCTCAAGCTCACGCCCCAAAAAGCGCAGCCGCAAACTTAAAGGCAGGGACAGTGCGCCGCACTGTCCGGGTTTTGAGTCGGACGCCGCGCTGCGGCGTCCCTGCCGAGCTTCCTGCTTTCCTAATTAAAAAATTTATCTTATCTTCCCGGGCATGGAACGATTGCCCGGATTCCGCGACTTTTATCCCGAACCGCTTCCGCATTCCGATGTCGGGAGCGCCGACGCCCGCCAGTTCATCTTCGACAAATGGCGCGCGACCGCCCGCCGCTACGGCTTTCGCGAATACGACGGCCCGCCGCTGGAACCGCTCGAACTGTTCACCACCAAAAGCGGCGGGGAAATCGTCGGCCAGCTCTACAACTTCACCGACAAAGGCGAACGCGCCGTGGCGTTGCGGCCGGAAATGACGCCCACGCTCGCGCGCATGGTCGCCGCGCACGAACGCAATTACAAAAAGCCCATCAAGTGGTTCGCCATCCCGCAACTCTTCCGCTACGAACGCCAGCAGAAAGGCCGGTTGCGCGAACACTTTCAGTTCAATGCCGACCTCATCGGCGAGACCGACCCGGCGGCGGATGCCGAATTGATTGCGCTGCTCATTGACACGCTGCGTTCGTTCGGACTGAACGAATCGGATTTTGTCATCCGCCTGAGCAGCCGGAATGCGTGGTCGGATTTTTTCAAGCAGGGCAGGGGAGATGCCGCGCGCGAATACGAATTTTATCAGGCGATTGACAAACTGGAGCGCACATCGCCGGAGGAGAACGAACAGAAACTTGCCGCGCTGGGTTTCCCGCTTGAGGCGGTGAACACGTTCATCAAGTCGGGCAAACCGACGGTGGAGTTGCAGAGCATCCTGGACAATCTCGCCGCGCGCGGCCTGCGCGACTTCGTGAAGGTGGATTACCGCGTCATCCGCGGGCTGGCGTATTACACCGGCACGGTGTTCGAGGCGTTCGACCGCAAGGGCGAATTCCGCGCCATTGCGGGCGGCGGGCGCTATGACAACCTCGTCAAGCTCATCAGCGGCGGCAAGGTGAACCTGCCCGCGCTCGGTTTCGGCATGGGCGACGTGGTGCTGCTGGAACTCCTCAAAGCGCGCGGGCTGCTGCCGAAATTCGACGCGAATGTGGACGTTTTTATTTTGATCGAAGACGAAAGTCTCCGCCCGCTGTCGCTCAAACTGGTGCAGGACCTGCGCATGGCGGGATACGCCGTCGAGTATTCGCTCACGACCGCCAAACCGGACAAACAATTCAAACGCGCGCAGGAATTGAAAGCCACTTACACCGCGAAGTTCGAAAGCGATTCCTACGTGCGCATCCGCAACCTGAAGTCACGCGAGGAAATCGTCGCTGGTGCGGGCGATGTGGCGAACCATCTCGGGTGAAGAAATGCCCATCATTTATCTCATCGCCGGCTGCAACGGCGCAGGCAAGACTACGTTCGCAAAACAATTCCTTCTGCACGAGGTCAAATGCCTCAACTTCCTGAACGCTGATTTGATTGCGCAAGGATTATCGCCACTGAACACCAGAGCGGCGGCCATCAAAGCTGGCCGGTTGCTGCTCGCGGAATTTCGCGCATTTGTTGCCAGACGGGAAACATTCGCTTTTGAAAGCACGTTGAGCGGCACCACTCACATCGGTTTGTTGAAAAGCGCCAAACGCGCAGGCTTTCGGATTCATCTTCATTATCTTTGGCTGCCTAACCCGATGATTGCTATCGCCCGCGTGCATGAACGCGTGAAGAAAGGTGGACATGATGTTCCGCTGGCCGACATCCGCAGGCGTTTTGGCCGCAGTTTGCAACATTTTGTCCGTGATTACGCGCCGCCGGCTGATCGCTGGGCGGTTTGGGATAATCAGTATATTCCACCGCGTTTGATGGCCGAATCTGGGACTTGTCCAACGAGCCAACTTAAAGCTATATTGCAAATGCCATGAAGAATGGAAACGGACATCACAAGAAAGACGATTTCATCGCGCCGGCGCGCCGGGCGTTTCGCCGTGTGGCCCGCCAGGTTCGCGCGGAAAATGCAAAACTTGGATTGCCGCTGGTGCTTGGAGAAAACGGCCACTTGCGCCTGGTTCGCGCCCGATAATCCGAGAGGAATTCGTCGCCGGCGCGGGCGATGTGGCGAATCATTTTGGGTGAAACAACCAAAAAAGCTTGGCATGAGTTTGTTTTCTAAATTTGATATGCCAACTTCGTCAGTGATGTCATTTGATGAGGCTCAGGATATTGTTACGAAGTATGGTAATACACGCATTTCAGTCAGAACGGAACGTTTGTTGGAGAAAACCAGTTCTCGATCTGAAATAATTCTATTGATTCACGTCAAAACCAAGCAATTGCAGGTTCTAGTGGGCACTATTGGATTCCCTTGAGCAAAATAAAATGCGGGAAAAGACCTGCCATTACCAACGAGCCGTTTTCCATCGCCTCGCCGTCATTGCCGGCGACATCACGTAACAGCGCGTGGATGCGGTTGTGAACGCCGCCAACACGTCGTTGCTCGGCGGTGGCGGCGTGGACGGCGCCATTCATCGCGCCGCCGGGCCGGAATTGCTGGTGGAATGCCGCACGCTCGGCGGTTGCGCCACCGGCCAGGCCAAAATCACCAAAGGCTACAAACTCCCGGCCAGATGGGTCATTCACACCGTCGGCCCGGTCTGGCGCGACGGCCAGCACGGCGAGGATGAACTGCTCGCGATTTGTTATCGGAGTTGTTTCGCGCTCATCGTCCAGCACGGCATCAAGACCGTGGCGTTCCCATCCATCAGCACCGGCGCGTATGGTTTCCCGATGGACCGCGCGGCGCGGATTGCCGTGCGCGAGACGAAAAGTTTTCTGGATCGAAACCAGCCGGTCGGGAAAGCGGTTCTGGTTTGCTTCGGCGCGAGCGCCCTGGCAATTTACAAAAGGGTTCTGACCGAAATCTGTGGGTAGCACCTGCGTCTCGCGGGTCAAATTCGGCGTCCCGCCGAATTTCTTCGTGGATCATAGGAAAACCGGTCATTGTCCAGGCGCAAAGCAAACGTCCGTCGCACGACGGTTTCGGGCGCGACGCCCGAAACAACAGGCGGGACGCCTGTGCTACCTTAACAAAAAGGGCGGGGCCGGGGCCACGCCTTTGTGGAATTTGTTCACGGACTCATACCATTTCCCGATAATAATCGGCACCTATTCCAGACGGTAGGGCCGCTGCTGCGCGGCCATCATACCCGGCGGCGCAGCAGCGCCGCCCTACCCATTGCACCGGTTGTCTCTGGGAATCGGTATCAGTCGTTCAAGCCTTCGAGGACCAGCAGGATGAACTTGGATCGTTCGTACGTGAACGAACTGCAGCTTATCCGCAAATCCACCCTGGTTGTCCTGCCCCCGGCAACCAGTTCCATTCGCGCCTTTTGGCGCGTCACGCGCCGGCCTCGGGAAGCAGCCTGCACTGCTTTGCGCACCGGGCAATCGGGGCAGGCGGGCGCACGACCACACCCCTCCGGCACCTCCACCGCATGCACGCAATGCAACACTTCCCCGCCCCGCCGCTTTACGACCGTTTGTTTGTCCGGCCCAAACAATCGGGCCGCTGCCGCGTTGCATTCCAGAATGCGCACATCCTTGTCCACCACAAAAACGGGCATGGGCATGGCATCGAACAGCATTCGGTGAAATCCCTGATCCAGAAATTGAACAGCAACCCGATTCATGAAAATCCAGTTTATTGAATCAGGCCGGAAAGTGAAACAAAAAAGGCGGGGCCAAAGCCCCGCCCTGGTGAAATTGATTCACGGAATTACTTTGCCGGTGCCGCCACGGCCTTTTCCTGTTTTTCGTTTACCAGCGTCGCGCCCTTGCCGAGGCGTTTGCGCAGGTAGGTGAGTTTCGCGCGGCGCACCGAGCCCTGGCGCTCGACTTCAATCTTGTCCACGCGCGGCGAGTGCAGCGGGAACACGCGTTCCACGCCTTCGCCGTAGCTGATGCGGCGCACGGTGAACGTCTCGTTCAGGCCGTGTCCGCGTTTGCCCATGACGACGCCGGAGAAAATCTGGATGCGTTCCTTGTCGCCTTCGACGACCTTGGTATGCACTTTCACCGAGTCGCCGACCGCGAATTTCGCATCGTCTTTGCGATATTGTTCCGATTCAATTTTATCTTGTAATGCCTGGTTCATAAATTTTTCTTTCCTGGTAGGGCTGCGCTGCCGCGCAACCGGACGAGCAGCAGCTCGTCCCTACCGGTTTTATTTCAGCAAATCCGGTCTTCGTTCCTTGGTCCGCAACTTCGCCTGTTCGCGCCGCCATTTTTCAATTTCGGCGTGGTTGCCGGAAACCAAAACGTCCGGGACCTTCATCCCGCGAAATTCCGCCGGCCGCGTGTATTGCGGATATTCCAGTCCCGGCATGCCGGGACTGAAGGATTCGTCGTGTGAACTTTCGTCGTCGCCCAGCGCTCCGGGCAGCAACCGCGTCACCGCATCAATCACGACCATCGCGGGCAGCGCGCCGTTCGTCAGCACATAATCGCCGATGGACAATTCGTCGTCGGCAAGTTTTTCCCGCACGCGCCCGTCAAAGCCTTCATAATGGCCGGTGACGAGCAGCAAATCTTCCGATTGCGCCAGTTCGCGCGCGACGGCCTGATTGAATTTTCGCCCGGCGGGCGACAACAAAATCACGCGCGTTTTTTCGCGCTTCAAATTTTCAATCGCTTCAAAGAGCGGTTCCGGCTTCAACAACATTCCCGGTCCGCCGCCGAAGGGCCGGTCATCCACGGTCTTGTGCCGGTCGTGCGTCCAGTCGCGCAGGTTGTGGATTTTCAGGTCCAGCAGACCGGCATCGCGCGCGCGTTTGACGATGCTTTCGTCGAGCGGCCCGGCGAACATCGCCGGGAACAAAGTGAGCACGTCAATTTTCACTCCATCGTCCTCGTTCTCGTTCTCGTCCTCGTAATCGAATCGCGACGACGAGAACGAGGACGAGGACGAACTAAGTTTTTTCTTCGACAATTTCCACCGAACAACGCAGGCCTTTCTTCGCGCTGCCGGCCAGCAACAACGAGCGGATCGCATTGATCGTTATGCCCTGGCGGCCAATGATTTTGCCCACGTCCTGCGGGTCCAGACGCAGTTCATAAACAGTCATGCCCCCGCGCTCCACCGGCGTGATGCTCACCGCGTCGGTATTCTGCACGAGGCCTTTGACGACATATTCCAGGAACGCCTGCATCGCACGAAAAATTAAAATCAAGCCGGTGGCGGAACAACCGCCTTGCCCGCCTTCTTGATGAGGCTGGCGACGGTGTCGCTTGGCTGGGCGCCCTTGCTGACCCAGTATTGGGCGCGGTCGAGTTTGAGCGTGAAGTTGTCGCCCTTCTTCAACGGTTGATACGTGCCGATTTCCTCGATAAACTTGCCGTCGCGCGGACTGCGACCGTCAGCCACCACAATGCGAAACACCGGAGCGTTCTTGGCTCCGACGCGCTTCATGCGAATTTTTACTGCCATAAATTTGTCAAAAGAGCGCGGAGATTAGCCATCCGCGCGCCGGTTTGCAAGCCTGTTTTAATGCAAAAATGGAAAAACACGCTCGTGAGGTCAAACGTTCCACCAAAGGCGCAGTTCCATTGAATGACTAATGACCAAACCATGCTGCTCTGGGAATGACTAATGACTAAACCATAATGACGAAGGCTATTGGTCATTTGAGCATTCTTTAATCATTATGGTTTAGGGCTTGGGGTTTTTGCCTGGGAATTCTTTCGTCATTCGGATTTGGAAATCAGTCATTTTTCCCGGAAAATCTGGTCTGCGAGCCATCGTCGAGATTGAAAAACGAGCCGTTTTGCCCCGCGAATCAGTCGGACGAAAAGTCCGCTTGCCGGCTGCGCCAATCGCTGCTTTGCTGGTGTCAATGAACGGGCCGTATGAGGAAATTTTGGATGGCGGGTCTTTGCCGCGTTCGGCGCCGGGCCTGCGCCACGAGGCGATTTGCGACCGCCTGCACGCGTTGATGACCGCCAGCGTTGCGAACCTGGCCGCCATCCGGCTGCTCGCCTCGCGGGAACAGGTCCGCATCACCCGGACGACGACGCTTTGTCCCGACCTGGCGCTGGTGACGGCGGCCACGGGCAAGCTCTGGCTGGCGGTGGAAATCGTCAGCACAGACGATCACCGCTCCGACACGGTCATCAAAAAACAGATTTACGAGGACATTCGCGTGCCGCGGTTGTGGATGATCGATCCGCGTTACGACAATGTGGAAGTTTATCACAGCACGGAATGGGGGCTGACCTTGAAGGGCATCCTGGCCGGCAGCGAAGTGCTGGCCGAGGCGTTGATTCCCGAATTTCAAATCGTCGTTGCCGAACTGTTCGCCGCGCAGCCGAAAGCGAGTTGATTGACACTAATTTGCTTGAACGAAAGCATTAAACGTGTTGTCTTAGCCTTGAAAACCGAACATATCCATAATCTATGAAAAAATCCATGATGTTTCTCGCCGTTGCCACCGGCCTTTTGCTGGCGGCATCAACCTCGCGTCTGCTCGCGGTGGACGCTTCGAGCAAGGATTCGAGCCAGGAAGTCACCATCGCCGGCAACATGGTTTGCGCCAAATGCACCCTGCACGAAACTGACAAGTGCCAGAACGTCGTTCAGGTCGTAAAGGACGGCAAAACCGTCAATTATTACCTGACGCAAAATGACGTGAGCAAAGCAGCGCACGACCCGATTTGCAGCGGCGGTTCGGAAAAGGTGACCGTCACCGGCACCGTCACAGAGAAGGATGGCAAGCAAATCATGACACCGACCAAGATTGACGTGGTCAAATCCTGATTAATTGGTCCCCAATGAACCGCCGCCGGAGTTTTCGCTCTGGCGGCGGTTGAATTTTACCACGTCGGCGAAAAGAACGCTGTTGCCTCCAAAAATGTCCAGCGCCGAGCCAATCGTCAGATCAATTTTTCCCCCGCCCAACAGTGTAACCTCCTCCAGATCCGACATTGAATTCGCGCCGCCCGCGTAAGTCGTCGGAAGGGGCGTCCACTGGCCAAGCTGCTTGACCAGTTCGCGGTCGATGCCGCGGCGCAGACCCTCCTTGTCCACGGCATGGATTAAAAATTCCGCGCAACTGCCGGCAAGCTTTTGAAGTGTATCCGGCGAAAGGGTCACGTCCGTCCATTTCTGCCAGCGGTCGGTGACGACGAAATATTTTTTGCCGCGGCGACGGCAGCTCAAATCCAGCACCAGCCGTTTTTTGCCGACGGTTTTGACCAGTTCGCCCAGCCGGTTCCAATCCACCTGGCCTTTGCGAAACACCCAGCTGGTGACGATGACGTGCGACGCCCCGCCGTCAAGCCAGTTGCGGGCGTTCCCGGCGTTGATGCCGCCGCCGATTTGCAATCCGCCGGGATAGGCCGCGATGGCCGCACACGCTTCACTTTCGTTGCCGGGGCCAAGCATCACAACGTGGCCGCCGGTCAGGCCAGCGTGTTTGTAAAGTTCCGCGAACCACGCGGCGGAGCGGTCGGAGACAAAGTTCGTGCGCAAGCCGGAACCGCCGAGCGAGCCGCCGACGATTTGCTTCACCCTGCCTTCATGCAGGTCAATGCACGGACGGAACATGAGGGCAAGCTAGAGTTCCACGGACGAAGTTCCAAGTCCCAAGTTGACCGGGGGCGGTGATTGGGCGCGTCCGCAGGGTGTGGTCATCGCCGTACTGAGTTTCTCTGTAACTTTCCGGGGACAAAGCCCGAAGCCCGAAGCCCGAAGCCCGAAAGAAATCCAAAATCCGAAGCCCGAAATGCAGAACTGCTCGGGAGCCGGTTTGTCTTTCGGATTTCGGGCTTCTTTCGGCGTAAAGCCGCGTGGCGGCCACGCCGCTATACGCGGATCTCGGATTTCGACCTTCGGATTTATGCTGCCCCAACGACTTGCGTGTTTGTTTAGTGCGGCCCTGGGTGTGGTGCGCCCGGAAATTTGCGGATTGCCAATTGCCGGCATCGCTTCATAATCGCAGTCACCTATGAAAGCCGTTACAAAGGAAGAACGGCGTGTTGCGTATCCGCTCGTCCTGATCTTCGCCATCTTGTCATTGGGAATTGTCGTGGGTGGCACCTTTTACTACCGGCACTACGAGCAGCAATTCCGCACCGAGGTCGAGGGCCAGCTTTCCGCCGTCGCGGAGTTGAAGGGGGACGAACTGGCGCAGTATCGCAAGGAGCGGCTGTGGGACGCCGGCGCCTTTTTCAAGAACACTGCTTTTTCCGGGCTGGTGCGGCGCTTTCTCGATCACCCGGAGGACGCTGAAGCGCAACAGCAGCTTCAAGATTGGGCAGCCAAATACCTGGCGACCGGTCAGTATGACCAAGCTTGCCTGTTTGATGCACAAGGCGTCACTCGCATGTCCGTCCCCACCGGCCGGCCGGCCATATCTTCCGTTGTTTCACGGCGCATTCCGGAAGTCTTGCGGTCGGGCCAAGTGACCTTGCAGGATTTCCATCGGAACGAGCACGACCAGCAGGTCTATCTGACGCTGTTGGTGCCCATCCTTGATGGGGTGGACCATAGCCAGGCCCTGGGAGTTCTTGCTCTGCGGATTAATCCCGAAACCTACCTCTATCCCTTCATCAAACGCTGGCCCACGCCCAGCCGGACGGTCGAAACCCTGCTCGTTCGCCGGGACGGGAACGACGCGCTCTTCCTCAACGAATTGAAGTTCGGAACGAACACCGCCCTCAACCTGCGTATTTCCATTGAAAACACCAACGTGGCCGCCGTGAAAGCCGTGCTGGGGGAAAAAGGAATTGCGGAAGGTGTGGATTATCGCGGGATTCCAGTGGTGGCGGCCCTGAGCGCCATCCCGGATTCGCCTTGGTTTCTTGTCGCCCGCATGGATGCCGCGGAAGTCTATGCGCCATTACGCGAGCGGCTGTTGCTGACCGTCCTGCTCGTGGGCACCCTTCTCACGGGCGTGAGCGCGGGCGCAGGCGCGATCTGGCGGCATCAGCGTGCCCAGTTCTACAAGGAGCGGTCGCAGGTGGCCGAGGCGCTGCGGGAGAGCGAGGAGCGTTTCCGACGGATATTCGAGGAAGGCCCGATCGGGATGGCGATGCTCGACGAGACGTTTCGTTTTATTCAGGTGAACCCGGCTTTCTCTTCCATGCTGGGGTATTCCATGGAAGAGATGCGAACGATGACGTTCCCCGACATCACCCATCCTGACTACGTCCAAAGAGATGTCGAACAGGTGCGGCGTCTGCTGCGCGGCGAACTGTCCGTGTATCGCACGGAGAAACGGTATGTCGCCAAGTCCGGGAAAGAATTGTGGGGACTGGTGCAAGTGGGTGTGGTGCGAAACGCGGACGGAGCCTTCCGCCATTTTCTTGTGATCATCAGCGACATCACCGAGCGCAAGCAGGCGGAGGTGACGGGACGGGAGAACGAGGAACGGCTGCGTTCGCATACGGACAACTCTCCCCTGGCCGTGATTGAATGGAACGCTGACTTGATTATCACGCAGTGGACGGGTGCGGCTGAAAAGATGTTCGGCTGGAAAGCGGAGGAAGCCATCGGCAAACCGATCGCGGAATTGCCCGGAATCTACGAAGAGGATCTACCGGCCGTGCAAAGCGTCATCCGGCAGCTTGCCGGCGGCGTGTCGAAACAGGTCTTTTCCTCAAACCGCAACCGCACCCGGAATGGACAGGTCATTCATTGCGAGTGGTACAATTCTGTGCTGCATGATGCCCGGGGGAAAATGACCTCGGTCCTGTCGCAGGTTCTTGACGTCACCGTGCGCCAGCGGGCGGAGGAGGCGTTGCGGGCGAGCGAGAATCGCCTGCGCACCTTGGTGCAAACCATCCCTGACCTCGTTTGGCTCAAGGATACCAACGGGGTCTTTCTTTCCTGCAATACCGCCTTCGAGCGCCTGTTCGGGGCCGGGGAGTCTTCCATCGTCGGCAAGACCGATTATGATTTTGTGGAAAAATCACTGGCCGACTTCTTCCGCCAGCGCGACCAGGCGGCCATGGCTGCGGACGAGCCAACCACCAACGAGGAGTGGCTCACCTTCGCCCACGATGGCTATCGCGGTTTGTTTCAGACCATCAAGACGCCGATGCGCGATGCCGACGGGGCGCTGGTCGGCGTATTAGGCGTGGCCCGAGACATCACCGAGCGCAAGCGGGCGGAGGAAGCATTGCGGGAATCACAGGCGCTCCACCGTTCGCTTGTCGAGCAAATGCCCGCCGGCATCTTCCGCAAAGACCCGGAAGGCCGCTATGTCCTGGTCAACTCCTGGTTTTGCCAGCTCCGGGGCATGAAGGCGGAGGAAATTCTGGGCAAGACGCCCGAAGAACTCATTGCCGTGGAATTGGCAAAGCATGGCGAGATACGTCCCGAAATCACCCAATTGTTGACCGAAGGCACGAAGCACCATGAACGGATCATGCGCAACGGCGAGCGGATTGAAGTGGAGGAAGAGTACCCCGCCGTGGATGGTCGGAAACGGTATTTGCGCGTGGTGAAATCGCCGGTATTTGATCCTGCCGGAAAAATCATCGGTACACAGGGCGTCCAATTTGACATCACTGAGATCAAGCGGGCGGAGGCGGCGTTGTGGGAATCGCAGGCGCTTTATTTTTCGCTCGTGGAGCAACTGCCCGTCGGAGTTTTTCGCAAAGACCCGGCCGGCCGTTATGTTCTGGTCAACCCCTGGTTCTGCCGGCTCAAAAGCATGAAGGCGGAGGAGTTTCTGGGCAAAACGCCTGAGGAAGTTGCCGCCAGCGAAGCGGCAAAACAGGACCCAACGGGGCGGGCAGGCAAGTATGCCGCTGCCGGCAGGGACCATCATGGACAAATCATGCAAACCGGCAAACCCATTGAGCTGGTTGAAGAGTACACGGATGCCGACGGCAGGGAGCAGTTCGTACATGCCCTGAAATTGCCGGTATTTGACCCTGACAGAAAGATCATTGGCACCCAGGGAATCCTGTTCGACATCACCGAGATCAAGCAGGCGGCGGAGGCGCTACACCACGAACAGACCTTGATGGCGACCCTGATGAAGACCCTTCCGGATCCCGTCTATTTCAAGGACGCCGCCAGTCGTTTTCTCCGCGTCAATCCGGCCTTGGCCCGGAAGCTTGGCCTGGACGACCCGGCGCAGGCGGTCGGCAAAACGGATGCGGATTTCTTCACCGAGGAACACGCCAGCAAGGCGCTGGCTGACGAGCAGGAGATCATCCGCACGGGCCAGCCCCTGGTGAACATCGAAGAAAAGGAGACCTGGCCCAATGGCTCTGAAACGTGGGTGTTGACCACCAAGCTGCCCCTGCGGGATGACGCGGGGCGAATCATCGGCACCTGCGGCATCTCCAGCAACATCACCGCGCGCAAGCGGGCCGAGGAAGTGCTGCGCCTGAGCGAGGAACGGCTGCTCAAGGTGATTACGCAAACCCGCTGCATCCTGAATTCCGGCCAGGTGGAAGGTCCGGAAAACTGGCGGGAACGGGCGTTGAATCCGGAGACACCGTTTCGCTGGGATTTTCCAGTACAAAATGAAGAAACAGCGCAAAAGATATTCCCGCTGGAACTGGCGGCTGGCGAACGATACCAGCAAGCCTGGACCCGCAGCCGCAATCATGCCGATCACACCCAGATGAATTGGAGTTCAGGAAACGCCTTTCTGAACGACCTGCCTTTTTACCGCAACGAGTTCCGCTGCATTGACAAACACGGGGCTGGGCATTGGATGCAACAGTTTGTGACCGTCCGAAAACTGGCGGAAAATCGCTGGCAGGTTTTTGGCGTCACCACGGACATCTCCGACTTGAAAAGGGTCGAGGCGGAGTTGCGCCGGAGTGAAACCGGGCTCCAGGCGACCCTGGAATCCACCACCGATGGCATTCTGGCCGTGGACAACAAGGGGAAGGTGATCAAAGCCAACCGGCGGTTTGCCGAGCTCTGGCGGATTCCCCAGTCGCTCATGGATGCCGGAGACGACCGTGTCCTGTTGGATTTCGTGCTGAAGCAGTTGTCCGATCCCGACGCGTTTTTGAAGAAGGTGCAGTTGCTCTACAGCACGGACGCGGTGGAGATGGACATGCTGGCCTTCAAGGACGGCCGCATTTTTGAGCGCTATACCTCCCCGATGAAGATGGAAGGGGCGGTCATTGGCCGGGTGTGGTCGTTCCGTGACATCACCGAGCGCAAGCGGCAGGAAGAGGAGTTGAAGCAGAAAAACTCCGAACTGGAACGCTTCACCTACACCGTGTCGCACGACCTGAAAAGTCCGCTGGTGACGGTGAATACCTTCCTCGGCTACCTGGAGCAGGACCTGGCCCGCCCGGACATGGAACGGGTAAAACAGGATGTGGCCTACATGCACACCGCGACGAAAAAGATGGGCCAGTTGCTCGATGAACTGCTCAATCTGGCGCGCGTTGGCCGCAAAAAGAATCCGGCCGTGCGGGTCACGTTCCGGGAACTGGCGCAGGAGGCCGTCCGGCTGGTCGCCGGACGCATCAGCACGGGCGGCGTGAAGGTGCAAGTGGCCGATGCGGTTGTGACCCTGGAGGGTGACCGTCCGCGGCTGATGGAAATCTGGCAGAACCTGGTGGAGAACGCCTGCAAGTTCATGGGGAACCAGCCCCAGCCGCAGGTCGAGATCGGCGTCGAGCAGCGCGGACCAGAGACGGTATTTTTCGTGCGCGACAACGGCGCGGGCATTGATCCGCGCTACCAGGCGAAAGTGTTCGGTTTGTTTGAGCAGCTCAATCCGAAGGGCGAGGGAACGGGGATGGGACTGGCTCTGGTCAAGCGAATCGTGGAGCTGTACGAAGGCCGAATCTGGGTTGAATCTGCCGGTCCCGGGCAGGGCGCGAATTTCCTGTTTACTTTGCCCGGAGCGGTTATCATTGACCCGGAACAATCGTCGTAAAGGGAATTTTATGGGAAAACCTCCTCTGTGTTTGCTGATCGTGGAAGATGAAGCGGCCCACGCCGCCGCGATCCAGCGCGCCTTCGAAACCGACGAGGCCGAAACTCAAATCGAGGTGGTGCGCACCTTGCAGGAATTCCGCCGCCGCAGCGCCGACCACCCGCCGGACCTCGCCTTGCTGGATCTGAACCTGCCGGATGGCCGCGCGGTGGAGATCATGACCAACCCGCCCGAGGCCGGCCCGTTTCCCATCATGATAATGACGAGCTACGGCAACGAGCAGGTGGCGGTGGAGGCAATCAAGGCGGGCGCGCTGGATTACGTCGTCAAGTCCGCGGAAGCCTTTGCGACGATGCCACGCGCGGTGGAGCGCGCCTTGCGCGAGTGGAAGCTGCTCACCGAACGCCGGGAGGCCGTGGCGGCGCAAAAGCAATTGATTGCCCAACTGGAGGAGGCCCTGTCGAAGGTCAAGACCTTGAGCGGCTTGTTGCCCATCTGCTCCGCCTGCAAGAAAATCCGCGACGACCAAGGCTACTGGAGCCAGGTGGAGGGCTACATCCAGAAGCACACCGACGCCCGATTCACGCACAGCTACTGCCCGGAGTGCGCCCGGAAATATCTCGCGAAACTGGAGAGAGGCGACCCCAACACCCAATGAAGATGTCAACCAGCACGCCGCCCCGGGTAGCGGCAGGCATCCTGCCTGCGGTAGCCGGCGGCATCCCTGCCGCCCGGCATCCCGAAAAACGGCCCGCCAAACTGCTGAATAAAACATTGGAGACACTATTATGATCAAAGGAAACCCCGTCACCATTCTGCTCGTGGAAGACGATCCGGCCCACGCCGAGATTGTGCGGCGCAACCTGGGAGATTTTCGCGTGGCCAACCGCATCATTCACGTGGCCGACGGCCAGGCGGCACTGGATTATCTTTTCCACCAAGGCGCCTATGCCGACCCCAAGACCAGTCCCCGACCGAATTTGATTCTCCTGGATCTGCGCCTGCCCAAGGTGGACGGGCTGGAAGTGCTGCGCCGGATCAAGGGACATGAGGAACTCAAGTGCCTCCCGACGGTCGTGCTCACGACCTCGGGCGCCGAATCGGACCTGGTCAACGCTTACACTCATGGCGCCGGGAGCTATTTGGTGAAGCCGGTGGATTTTGGGAAGTTCTCCAAGCTGATGGAGGTCTTTGGCTTCTACTGGCTGGCGTGGAACCGGTTTCCAGACTGAAAGCAGACTAATCCCAACCGCTCATGACCTTGCTTCCACATCCAGATCACCCGGCCGGAAGCCGGGCGCTACGACAGCCAGAAATGGCTGGCGCGGCGGTGGTGGCAGGCATCCTGCCTGCCGTAGCCGGCGGCATCCTTGCCGGCCCGGCTCCAACCATGTAAACCGCCGTGAAAAAGAAACCTAAACCCATGCTCATCTTGCTGGTGGAAGATGATCCAGCCCACGCGGCGGCCATCCAGCGCGCCGTCGAAGCCGGCGGGTCGGGGTCCGAGGTCAAGGTCGTCGGCACGCTGCGGGAGTTTCGCCGGAGCAGCGTGGACCGGCCGCCGAACATCGCTGTGATGGATCTGAATCTGCCGGATGGCCGCGCCACGGAGGTGCTGACATGTCCGCCAGAGGCGGGACAGTTCCCCATTTTGGTGATGACGAGTTATGGCAACGAGCAGGTGGCGGTGGAGGCAATCAAGGCGGGTGCGCTGGATTATGTGGTGAAATCTCCGGATGCCTTTGCCGACATGCCGCATACCATCGAACGCGCCTTGCACGGATGGAACCTGCTGCAGGAGCGCAAGCGGGCGGACGAGGCTCTGGAATATAAAAATATCATTCTCTCCACGCAGCAGGAGGCCTCCATTGACGGAATCCTCGTGGTGGATGAAAACGGCGAAATAATATCCTTCAACCGGCGGTTCGTTGACATCTGGGATATTCCTTCGGACATAGCGGACTCCAAATCCGATGAGCAGATCCTGCAATCGGTGATGAATAAACTGGTAAGTCCCGAGGAATTCGTCGGAAAGCTGGAACAACTCCACGAGGAACGGAATGAAATAAGCCAGGATGAGATCGCCCTGAAAGATGGCAAAACGTTCGACCGTTATTCAGCCCCGATGCTCGGCGAAGGAGGGAAGTACTATGGCCGGGTATGGTATTTCCGTGACATCACCGAACGCAAGTGGGCGGAGAAGGCGCTGCAGGAAAGCGAAGCGAGTCTGACCGCCGCTCAACGAATTGCCCATATCGGCTCCTGGCAGTGGGACATCCAAAACGACACCGCACACTGGTCCGATGAGATATTCCGGATTTTCGAGCAGGTTCCCGGGAAACTGCAGGAGCACCGAAAACGGTTCGTGGACATGGTCCACCCCGAAGACCGGGAGCGCGTGAGTCAAGCACTGGCTGATGCCGTAAACGGAGTCAGAGAATATGATTTGGACTATCGTCTCCGGTTGCCGGACGGCAGAGAAAAGGTCATTCACGCACAAGCTGAAGTTTCGCGGAATAAGGATGGCAGGGCCGTCATGATGCAAGGGACCGTGCAGGACATCACCGAGCGCAAAAAGGCGGAGGCGGCACTGCGGGAGAAAGACGAATGGTTCAGGACTGTTTTTGAAAATGCGAGTGATGGAATGTTCTTTCTCTCCCCCAGCGGTGGGATCGTATTCGTCAATGAGTCATTCGCCGCAATGCACGGTTACAGCGTTGCTGAAATCCTGAAAATGAATCTGAAGGATTTGGACGCCCCGGAAAGCTATCGATTGTTTTCAGAACGGATGCGTCGGGTATTGGCAGGAGAAAGCTTGACCTTCGAGGTTGCCCACCATCACAAGAATGGGCAGTTGCTCCCCTTGGAGGTGGCGGTAAACCTGGTCACGTTGGGCGGTAAAAAATACATTCTGGCATCTCACCGCGACATTGCTGAGCGCAAGCGGGCGGAGAACGAGTTGCGAAATGTCAACCGCGCCCTGCGCTTGACCAGCCAGTGCAATCAGGAAATGGTGCGCGCCACAGACGAGTCGGCGTTGTTGCAGGCCATCTGCCGCATTGCCGTCGAACACGGCGGCTACCGCCTGGCATGGGTCGGCTTCGCGGAGCAGGATGAAGCCAGGTCGGTGCGCCCGGTGGCCCAGGCCGGTTTCGAGGACGGTTACCTCGGCACCGTTAACATTACCTGGGCCGATACCGAACGCGGTCGCGGCCCCACCGGCACGGCCATTCGCACCGGCCAGCCGGTGCTGGCCCGCAATATTCCCACCGACCCGGCTTACGGGCCTTGGCGCGTGGAGGCCATCCAGCGCGGTTATGCTTCGTCCATCGCTTTGCCCCTGTTGAGCGAGGGCCGTTGCTTCGGCGCCTTGATGATGTATGCCGGGGAGCCAGACGCTTTCGATCCCAAGGAGGTCGAACTGCTGGCCGAATTGACCAACGACCTCGCGTACGGTATCGGCGCGTTGCGCCATCGGGCCGAGCACAGGCGGGCGGAGGAGGCGCTGCGGGCCAGTCAGGAGCGGCTGAGGGAGATCTTTGAGGCCAGCCCCAACGTCACTTCGGTGTTTCAGATGGAAGGTCCGGCTTTGCGGCGGACATGGGTAAGCCCCAACCTTGAACGCCTGTTTGGCTACACCGTCGAGGAGGCCCTGCAACCGCGTTGGTGGAGCGCGCATGTGCATCCCGAAGACCTCGCGCGAGTGATTACCGACTCCGGCCGCATCCTGGCCCGCGAACACATTGTCCACGAGTATCGCTTTCTTCGCCGGGACGGCAGTGTGGTGTGGATTCACGATGAGATGCATCTGCTGCTGGACGCCACCGGCCAGCCGCACGAGGTGGTGGGCGCGTGGACGGACATCACGGAGCGCAAGGAATTGGAGACACACTTGCTGCGCACGCAGCGGCTGGAGAGCGTGGGCCGGCTGGCCAGCGGCATCGCCCATGACCTCAACAACATCCTCTCACCGATGCTCATGGTGCCGCCGCTGCTTCGCGAGGTCGTTAAGGACCCGGAATTGCGAAACATGGTGGACCTGGTTGAAACCAACGCCCAACGCGGCAGCAGCATCATCAAACAATTGCTCACCTTTGGGCGGGGCATGGAAGGCGAACGCGTGCCCGTACAACTCCGCGCCCTTGTCAACGAAATGTCAGGCATCATCCGGGAAACCTTTCACAAGAACATCACCACCTGGCGCGAGATGCCACCGGATATCTGGCTGGTGAGCGGCGACGCCACCCAGTTGCACCAGGTCCTGATGAACCTGTGTGTCAACGCCCGCGACGCCATGCCCGAAGGCGGCACGCTCACCCTCAAACTGGAAAATCAAGAATTCGATGAATCATTCGCCCGGATGACTCCCGGCGCCCGGCCGGGACGTTACGTGTGCTTGAGCGTGACCGATACCGGGCAGGGCATCGCGCCGGAGCATCTGGACAAAATCTTCGACCCCTTTTTCACCACCAAGGAACTGGGCAAGGGGACGGGGCTGGGCTTGTCCACGGTGCTGGGAATTGTGCAGAGCCACGGCGGGTTCATTCAGGTCCATAGCCAGCCCGGGCGTGGTACGGAGTTCAGGGCTTACCTGCCCGCCAGCGAGGCGGTGGAAGCCCAGTCGGCCAGTCAGGCGAACCAGAGCCTCCCTCAAGGCGGCGGGGAACTGGTGCTGGTGGTGGACGACGAGAGCAGCGTGCGGCAGGTCACGCGGAAACTCCTGGAGCACAACGGCTATCGGGTCATCGAGGCGGCGGAGGGAGCGGAGGGGATAACCCAGTATGTGGCGCACCAGAAGGAAGTGCCGGTGGTGGTGACGGACCTCGTGATGCCGGTCATGGACGGCCCGGCGTTCATCCGGGTGTTGCGGCGATTGAACCCGCAGGTCCGGGTCATCGTGATGACCGGATACCAATCCAAGTTGAGCTTGCCCGCCGACCTGGGCGTGCTGGGCGAAGCCCACCTGTCCAAACCGTTCACCGGGCCCATGCTGTTGCAGACATTGCAGCGCGTGCTCCATCCTGAACCCTCTCCGAAAAATTGAACGTTCAGGACTTCCCGGAAGTGCCGCCGCTTGTTAAGAGCGGATAATTTCGAATTCCGAAATCCGAAATCCGAAAGAATACCGAAATCCCAAATCCGAATTGATACCGGTTGTGCCTGGCATTTCACCAGGTTCGGGCTTCGGCATTCGGAATTGATTCAGCTTTCGAGCTTCGGATTTCGGTTTTCCGGCTCGTTCCCGACACCTCTGGTGTTTGCCTTCGCTGCTCGACAAACCGCCGGAATTTCCTAAATTAGCCGTAATGTTGTCTGCCAGCCAGCCATTGGTCATCGCCGGACGCACCTTCCGCTCGCGCCTGATCATGGGCACGGGCAAGTTTTCGTCGCCCGAAGCCATGCGCGCCGCCCTCGCCGCCAGCGGCGCGGAAATGGTCACCGTCGCCCTGCGCCGCGCCGACTTGTCCGGCCAGCGTGATCCGTTCGCCAACATTCTGGAATTTATTGACCCGAAAAAGTTTCTGCTCCTGCCCAACACCAGCGGTGCGATGAATGCCGACGAGGCCGTGCGCCTCGCGCGTCTCGCCGCCGCCGCCGGTCTGCCGAAATGGGTGAAACTCGAAATCCATCCCGACCCGCGCTACCTGCTGCCCGACCCGGTGGAAACATTCAAGGCCGCCGAAATTTTGGTGAAAGATGGTTTCACCGTTTTGCCTTACATCAACGCCGACCCGGTCCTGGCGAAACGGCTGCAGGACGTCGGCGTCGCCACCGTCATGCCGCTCGGTTCGCCCATCGGGTCGAATCGCGGCATCCAGACGCGCGACCAGATCCGCATCATCATCGAGCAGGCCACGGTGCCCGTCGTCGTGGACGCCGGTCTCGGCGCGCCGAGCCACGCGGCGGAGGCGATGGAAATGGGCGCAGACGCCGTGCTGGTCAACACCGCCGTCGCGGTGTCGAGTGATCCGAACCGCATGGCCGTCGCCTTCAAAATGGCCGTTGAAGCCGGACGCGCGGCGTTTGAAGCCGGACTTGGTGCCACGCAGGAAACCGCCAGCGCGACGAGTCCGTTGACGGCTTTTCTGGATTGAATTTTACCACGGATGGGCACAGACAGACACCGATTGAAAACAAACCAAATTGAATGCGAGCCTCTCACCGTTTGGTGGAGAGAGGGAGATAACCGGAGGTCGTGCAAAAATGTTCCCTCGCCCCGCCCAGGCGGGGAGAGGGTGGCGCGGAGCGACGGGTGAGGGGATTTTATTTTTCTTCTGTGTCCATCCGTGTTAATCCGTGGTTAAACAATTAAAATGAGCACAAAAATTCTTTCCCATTCGCGGGCGCGGCAAATCCTGGCTGCCGCGACGAAAACCCGCGTGCTGGTTCTCGGCGACGTGATGCTCGACCAATTCATCTGGGGCGGCGTGTCGCGCATTTCGCCCGAAGCGCCGGTGCCGGTGGTGGATTTTGAGCGTGAAAGTTTCATGCCCGGTGGCGCGGCCAACGTCGCGCGCAATCTGACCGCGCTCAACGTCCCGACGGAAATTTTTGGCGCGATTGGCAGTGACGATGCCGGCCGCCGGTTGAAAACATTGTTGAACGAACAGAAAATCGGCTGCAGCGGATTGGTGACGCACGCCGCGCGGCATACCAGTGTCAAAACCCGCATCGTGGCGCACAAACAGCAAATGGTGCGCATTGACCGCGAAACGCGCGACCATTTGGACGCGCGTTTGACCGGTCGTTTGCTCGTCGAATTGAAATCAAAACTCCCCAAAGCCGCCGCCGTCATCGTCGGCGATTACAACAAGGGCGTCGTGACGCAGCCGTTGCTCAACGAAATCAAAACGCTCTGCCGCGTGCGCGGCATTTGGCTGAGTTTCGACCCCAAGCCGGCGCATCATTTGAATTTGAGCGGCCTCTCGCTCATCACGCCGAATCGCAAGGAGGCTTTCGAGCTTGCCAATCTGCCGGATCCCGCCATGGCGGGACGCTACCCGAACCCGCTGGCCGACAAAAATCTCATGCTCGTTGCGGAGCGTCTGCTCAACGAACTGCGCCCGGCGGTGCTGCTGATCACGCTGGGCGAACTCGGCATGTTGCTCTGTCAGCGCGGGCAAAAGCCGTTTCACATTCCGACCGTCGCGCAGGAAGTATTCGACGTTTCCGGCGCGGGCGACACGGTCATCGCGACATTCACGCTGGCCATCGCGGCGGGCGCATCGTCGGTCGAAGCGGCGATTCTTTCCAACCACGCGGCGGGCATCGTCGTGGGCAAAATCGGCACCGCCACGGCGACGCCGGAGGAATTGCTGGGAAGCTTCAAGGCGGTGTGAATGCCGAAACTCGAAATCCGAATGCCGAAATCCTGCCAGGCGGGACGAATTCCGAATTAGCTTCCAGCAGTGCTGCTTCGGGCCGCGTTTTGGATCAAAAGAAAACGCCGGTCGTCCGGGCGGGCAGTTTCGGACCTCGGGTTTCGGGTTTCTTTCGGATTTCAAAATTCGGATTTCGGATTTTCTGACCAGCCATGCACGAAACCAAGGTAACCACCGAAATCATTCGCGCCATGAAAATGCGCGGCGAAAAGATTGCCGCGCTCACGGCCTACGATTTCCCGATGACTAAGCTGCTCGATGAAGCGGGCATTCCGCTGATTCTCGTCGGCGATTCGCTGGGCATGGTTGTGCTCGGTTATCCCGACACCACGCACGTAACGATGGCCGAAATGGAGCATCACGTTCGCGCCGCCGCCCGCGCCAAACCACGCGCGTTGCTGGGCGCGGACCTGCCGTTCCGCAGTTACGAAACCGCGGCAGCAGCGGTGCAGAATGCGAAAAAGCTGGCCGCCGCCGGCGCGGAATTTGTGAAGGCCGAAGGCGGACGCGAAATCATCAAACCGGTTCGCGCGATGGTGTCCGCCGGAATTCCGTTTTGCGGGCATCTGGGCATGTTGCCGCAACACGTGCTGGAGGAAGGCGGCTACCACATCAAAGGCAAAAACGAGCCGGAGCATCAGGCGTTGCTCGAAGATGCGAAGGCGCTGGCCGACGCCGGCGCGTTTGCGATTGTGCTTGAGCTCGTAACAACACCGGTCGCAAAGGAAATTACGGCGCGCATGCCCATTCCCACCATCGGCATTGGCAGTGGCGACGATTGTGACGGGCAGATTTTGGTGACCCATGATTTGATCGGTTTGTTCCCGTGGTTCACGCCGCGGTTCGTAAAACCGCGGGCGGCTTGCGCGGCGGAAATCAAAACAGTGGTAGCGGCGTGGAAGAATTCCATCGCGCCAGCCTGAGCAAACAACTTTGGTCGTATCCTGATTTTGTTGTAGTGTCGGCGCTGTGCGCCGATTTGGTCGAGCCGCAGGCTCGACGCTACACCAAATTAGGACATCACCAAAGAACTTTTCACCGTTTGGATTGTTCATTAAAGTGAGTCAAATGGAATTGGAATCATTGATTGAATCGGCGGCGGGTGGTGGCGCCAGCGATTTGCACCTGGAAGCCGGGATGCCGGCGGCGGTGCGTGTTCGCGGCGCATTGCAGGTTTCTGGCGAACCCATTCCACCGAGAGCGCTGGCGGAAATCGCGCGCCGGTTCATCGGTGAAGAGCAGTGGCCGGTATTTTTGGAACGGCGCTCGTTTGATTTGTCCAAAACAATTCGCGGTGTCCGCTGCCGGATCAATATTTTGCAAACTTCGCGCGGCATTGGCCTGGCGGTTCGTTTGCTCGGTTCATTTCAAGCCACGGTGGAAAAACTCAATCTGCATCCCGACCTCAAAAAGCTCGTCAAAAACACGCATGGCTTGATTCTGGTCAGCGGCCCGACCGGCAGCGGCAAATCCTCGACGCTGGCGGCCTTGATTCAGGAAATCAACCTGACCGAAACCCGCCATATCGTCACGGTTGAAAGTCCGATTGAATACACCTTCCGCCCGCGGCGCTCCTACATCCGGCAGCGCGAAGTCGGGCGCGATACGCCAAGCTTCGAGCAGGCGCTGCTGGATGCGCTGCGCGAAGACCCGGACGTGTTGATGGTCGGGGAAATGCGCGATCCGGAAACGATGCGCCTGACGTTGAGCGCCTCCGAAACCGGCCACCTGGTTCTGGCCACGGTTCATTCGTCGAGTTGTGCGGAAGCATTGCAACGCGTGGCTTCGGCTTTTCCGGCGGAGATTCAAGGCGCCGTTTGCGCGCAACTGGCGGATTGTCTCGTCGCGGTCATTTCGCAACGGCTCCGCTTCCGGCCGGATTTGAACATTCGCGTCCCCGAATGCGAGATTCTGGTGGCAACGCACGCGGTGAAAAATTTCATCCGCAACCGCGATTTTTTCAAAATTATCTCCGCGATTGAGACCGGCGCCGATCACGGCATGTGGGGTTTTCAACGGTATTGCAAATGGCTGGAGACCCGGACCAATTTGTTTGTTCCCGGTCAAGGTTCGGAGCCGCCGGACAGCGAACCGGCCGAAGCCACATTTGTTGCCGTGCCGCTGCCGTCCGCCGCCGCGCCCAAGACGGAAAAGAAAAGCAGGATTTCGACGCCGGCTCCGGGCGCACAGGAAGGGCACCGCATTGAAATCGAACCGGTCGAAGGCGAGTTTGGAAAGATTCTCAAACGACCGGAGTAATACCATTTCCCAATGACAACCAGAACAAACCTCGGCAGGGCGGGCAGTCCTCTGCCCGCCGCCCGTTCGTTCGCCAACCGCGGCGCGCACGGCTTGTCCCGCCGTGGCATTGCGAAGGCGGAAGTGACGCGCCCTGCCAATGTGCCGATTTCCACTGGGAATTGGTATAACATCGGTTGGTTCCGAATTTTATTTTGCGTCAGCGGAGCCTTGGCGCTTTTGATGACAACCTCGTTCTGTGGCTGCGTCACCAGGTCGCAGGCCAATGCCCAGGTGCAGGCGGCTTATCTGGCTGGCCAAAAGGATGCGCTTGCCAGGATGGCGGCTGACCAACGCACCAGTGTTTTTATCGTCGGGCCGGTGCAAAAGTCCGAGGTCCCGTGGGTGGAAGGCTTGACGCTCGCGCAGGCCATCGCGACGGCCAATTACACCAGTATCCACAACCCGAAGGAAATCACCATCACCCGCCAGGGCGAACAGGCCAGCATCAATCCGAAGGATTTGCTCAACGGCCACGTGGTGCCGCTGGAACCGGGCGATACCATCACGATTCACGAATAGTTCCGCCGAAAAGCAGGGGCCGACGCTTGCCGCGTCGAAGCGAAACGAAGACGGGTGAGGAGGTTCACTATTTTCGGTTTACGATATACTGTGCGGGAATCCCGCATCCACCTTGATTTCAGGGTGTTTGTGGCTGACATTTTGCTTCGTTGAGCATCAACCACATGGAACGATTTATGGTCAATGGGCTGGTTGTGGCAGTGTGTTTATTTTTATGTGTTGGCTGTTCGAGTCTAAAGCCAACACAGGGACAAAGCACAGCCGCTCCTCCGGCCCAAGAACAAGCGTCTGCGGAACAAAATTACCCAATGAAGTGGTTTGTGCGCGGCTGGCTCACAGGTGATGCTCCGCCTCCCGATTTCACCCCAGGCTCTTATAAGGACGAGTGGGGATCGGGTATTGTCGGGTTGGCCTACCTGATTGCTCAATGTGTTAAAAAATGACTTTAGGGCGCTTGGTCTTTGCTTCTTCCGCCGCAAGTCGCTTTCACCATCTCGTGTCCCACGACCGTCTTTTGCGTTAAGTACATACTCCCGAAAATCTTCGGGATTATACCGTTCACAAACCCAAGGTGATTATTGGGGAATGGCGAGAAATTGGATGTTTTGAATTAGACTAAGCGTTCTTACCGCAGCACTGTTTGAATTTTTTGCTTCCTCGACATTTTCAGTGGATCAGTAACATGGGATGTTGAGTTTGCCAGCCACGAAGTAAAGCATCGTGAGCAGGTTTTTGGTGGTTCGATAGCCACGAGCTTTTCGCTTCGTAGCCGA
>Ga0074044_10000917_pt1 | contig 27201 bp, 24 predicted proteins | sample BogForMeECP23OM1_FD_94443 | JGI IMG/M metagenome (GOLD analysis project Ga0074044, IMG submission 94443) | Bog forest soil microbial communities from Calvert Island, British Columbia, Canada - Bog Forest MetaG ECP23OM1 | ecosystem: Environmental > Terrestrial > Soil > Wetlands ... | reverse complement strand
CTGGACGGCTTCGCGTTTGAACGTTTCGTCGAATATACGGCGGGTTTTGACAGTGTCTGTGTTCATGGGCTGGTTGGTTCATTGTTCACCCAATTCCCCGTCCGTCAATTCGAAGCAACCTCAAATGGGTGTTTCGAGGACGAGGACTGGAATGAGAACGAGGAGGATTCATTTCTCTTTGTGTTCCATGTGTTCTTTGTGGTTAAATAAATTTCGTGATTCGCAACATCATCTTCGACTGGTCGGGCACGCTCGTGGACGATTTACCCGCCGTTTTGAAGGCTTCAAATTTCGTCCTCACCCAGGCCGGCCGCCCGGAAATGTCGCTGGACGAATTTCGCGCCGAGTTTTCCCTGCCGTTCACGAATTTTTACGATCGCCACACGCCACACGTCCCGATGGCACAACTCGAAGACTGGTTTCACACCAGTTTCAAGCAGGCGCAGGATTCCGTTTGTGAACTGCCGTATGCGCGCGACTTCCTGGAATTTTGCCGCGCGCAGAAGTTGCAGACTTTTCTTTTGAGCACGGTGCATCGCGATCATTTCATGGCGCAATGCCGGGTCACCGGATTCGGCGCTTACCTCGACAAGCCCTACACGGACGTTTGGGACAAGCGGGAAAAAATCCACAAAATCCTCGCCGAAAATCATTTGCGCGCGGACGAGACGCTGTTCATCGGCGACATGCAGCACGACATCGAAACCGCGCATCACGGCGGCGTCCATTCCTGCGCCGTGCTCACCGGCTACAACACGCTGGAGCAGTTGCGCGCGGCGCAGCCGGATTTGATTGTTGAGCATCTCGGTGAATTGCGCCGGGTGCTGGAGCAGAACCATTTGCGCCTCAAACCGGCGGCAAAAAATTTCAAGGAAACCCATCCGCCGCTGGCCACCGTCGGCGCCCTGATTTTCAACGGCGCGGGCGAAGTGCTGATGATCCGCACCCACAAATGGTCGAATCTTTGGGGCATTCCCGGCGGCAAAATCAAATGGGGCGAGCCGTCCGAGGCCGCGCTCCGCCGCGAAATCAAGGAGGAAACCGGCCTCGACGTGACGGACATTAAATTTGTGCTCGTGCAGGACTGCATTCATTCGAAGGAATTTTATCGCGACGCGCATTTCGTCCTGCTGAATTACACCTGCCGTCGCAAAGGCAAGCCGCGGGTGAAACTCAACGACGAATCCCGCGAATCCCGCTGGGTTACGCTGGCCGAGGCTTGCAAAATGAAACTTAATATGCCGACGCGGACCCTGATTAACGCCGTGATGGAACGGCGGGAAAGGCAGAAAACAAAAAGTGGGAAGTAAAAAAGTTCAGTCGCCAGACGCAAAATAATTCAGGAGAATCGTCATGTCTTTTATCACCATCGTTGACCTGGAAGTTTTTTATCGTGTCGGCATTTCCGAGGAGGAACGCGCCAAGCCCCAACGCTTGTTGCTGACGTTGGATATCGAGCTCGATTTTTCATCAGCAGCGGTGAGTGGCCGCATCGGGCGGACGATAGATTATTATGAGGTTACCCAACGACTGTTGAAACTTGGCGAAAAGCGAAGCTGGAGGCTGATAGAATCCGTGGCAACGGACGTTGCCGACAAAATTTTATCGGAATTCCACCCCGAAAACGTGACGGTCGAAGTGAAAAAATTTTCGATTCCGGAGGCCCGTTATGTTTCCGTAAAACTCACGAAACAGCGGCCTTTGCCCGAAACCTATAAACCGCCATTGTGGTGGTGGCGGCGGTGGTGGTGACCCGGCTCAATTCCCGGTCGCGGTTCGATTTGAATTTTTTTGCCCGCCCAGGGTGCGCAATTCCCAACCGTCCGGTCGCAACAAAATTGTCACCGCGCCCGCCGTGCGCGTGTAAACAACCGGAATTCCCCTTTGCTTCAGTCGTGCGCGCAGTTTTGGGCTGGCCCGGCGGGTCGCCGGAAAGTCTGAATCGGCAATGACAATGACTTTTGGCTGTGCCACATCGAGCAACGCATCGCAAAGCGGTTCGCCTTCGTCGGGCAAACCGGCAATCACAATGTCCGCGCGCAGATGGTCCGTGCGTGAGAGCAGGGCGCTTTGTCCTTCGCGACCCAAATCGGACAACAGGAGCATGCGCGTGCCGTAAAAATTACCCAACAGCACCAGTGATGCGTCGTCAGCGCGCTCAAAATCATCCGTGGCGTCGGGATGTAAAACCTGCCAGCGACCGGCCGTGCCGCCGCGATTGATGATTCGGTGTCGCCGGGGTTGTTTTTCGAATTCCGCAATGATTTCGCGATACGCCATCGAGCGAAAACGCGCCGGGCTGGTGTAAATTTCACCGATGCCAAAAAGTTTGTTGAGCGATTCCGCGCCGCCGCAGCTTCGCAAATCACCATGCGTCAGCACGAGTCTTTGAACGCGGTTCACGCCTTGCGCACGGAGAAACGGTTTGAGGGTGAAGTTCACGGCATTTTCGTCGCCACAATTCACGAGCCAGTCGTTTTTTCGTCCGGCGGCATCCACGAAAACCGCGTGACCGCCATTGAGCGGCAGGACGGTCAATCGGGTTTCGCCGCGGGTCGTTTGCCAGTGCCAGGCAAAACCGATGACAATCAAAAACAGTGCCGTCGCGCTCCAAATTCTTTGTTTTGGCGCGAACAGCCAGCCGCTCAAGGCGCCGACCAGCACGGCGTAGTAAATGCCGATTTCCAGCCAGGATGGCGCCGGCACGTAGAAAAATGCGCCGGGAATTTTTGTCGAAAATTCGCTCACCGCCGTCATCGCCGACATGAAAAACCACGCACTGTGATTGAACAATTCCGTCGCCCACGGGAACCACGTGCCACAGACGAGGCTGCCCAGATTGCTCATCAGCGCGAACGTGCCGAGCGGCACGGCAACGATGTTCGCCGCCGTTGAAACGGGGCTGAACAGGTGAAAATACTTTGCCGACAGCGGAATCGAACCGACCCAGGCCGCGAACGAGAGCGCAAAGTAACGCGACAACATTCGCAGCGTCGCGATGAGCGCGCGCCGCCAGCGCGGGAGCAATTCGCTTGGGAGCAATGGATCCGGCCGCAGGAGCCGGTCGGAAATTTTATTCAGCGCCGGCAGCATCAGCGCGATGACGAGCACGACAAAAAAAGAAAGCTGAAAGCTGGCTTCAAAAAGCTGCCGCGGTTCCCACAGCAAAATAATGAACGCGGCGGCGGCGAGCGAGTTGACCGTGTCGCCCGGCCGTTTCAACGCCCAGCCGCCGAGGACGATGGTCATCATCACCGACGCGCGGATGGCGGAGGATTCCCAGCCGGTCGCGGCGGTGTAAAACCAGATGAGGGGTATCGCCACGATGCCGCACCATGCCCGCGAGACCTGCAACAGGCGCAACAGCGCGACGAGCATGCCGGAAATCAGCGCGATGCGCAGGCCGTCAATCGCGAAGAGGTGCATTGTGCCCGCCCGCAAAAATGGTTCGCTGATGTCAGCCGTCAATGCGGTTCGCCAGCCGAGCGTCATCGCCCAAAGCAAACGCAGCGGCTGGTCTTCCGCCGGCAGACCGAGCGCGAGTGTGCGTTGCGACCAATTCAAAAAACGGTCGGTCAGCGGTGGTTTGATCAACGGCGCCGCGCCTAGTTGCCAGTCGTTCGTGGAACTGGTTTTGAGCTGGTAAAAAATTCCGCGCGTTTGGAGGTAATCACGGTAATCAAAAAGTCCCTCGGCCAAAGGCGACGCCGGCTGGCTGATGATGCCGGTGACTTCAACCGGTTGTCCGGAGAAAAAACTGGCGGCGAGCGTGCCGGGTGTCGTCACGATAATTGAACCGGCAGCCGGTCGCCAGTTTGCGTCGCGGCGCAACGCAGTGACCTGGACTTGTGCAACCGAACGTTCGGTTTGCCGGTCGTCACGTTCGGTAATGCGCAAGTGCGGTGTTTCGATCAAGGTCCCGCGCACCGTCACGATGGCGTTGGTGTCGCCGAGCAGCGCGCGCAGGTCGTTGGGTGAAACCATGGCCGTCCGGCTGGCGAGGTTTGTCCAGCCGACCAGCGCAATGAGCAGCCAAATCAACAGGGGACGAAGTTTTTCGAGGACGAGGACCCGCCTTCTCCCGCTTTGGCGGGATTCGGCGCGGCAGGCGAGGACGAGAACGGCCAAGGCGATTCCAAAAAGCGCGACGAGCGGCGGTTGAAAAATTCCGGCCAGCAACAGGCCGATGGCGTAACAGGAAACGACGGCGACGAACGGACGTTTCATGGCGGGTCCTTACCAGCGTTTTCGCCAGCGGCCAACAACCCAAAGCGCGAGCAAACTTGCCGCGCCGCCAGCGGTGTCAATAAGCACGTCAGACACCTGCGCCGTCCGTGTCGGCACGTAGATCTGGTGGAATTCATCGCTGGCGGCGTAAAGAAAAACGATGGCAAGCGCGAAGCCGGCTTCCGGCCAAACCCAGGGACGTGGATCATTTTTCACTGGCCGGCGCACCGCGCGCCAGAGCAGCAGCGCGAGCACGGCGTATTCGGTCAGATGTCCGCATTTGCGGATGAAGTGATGGATGGCTTCGACCCGCGCCTGTGACATCTGCGGAAACAGCCAGTGTAAAAATGGTTCGACGAAGCGCGAGGAATGTTCGTAGGAATGCGAATCGCCCGACGCTGAAAAAATCAGCGCCATCCAAATCAACACCGGCAGCCAGTATTTGAAGAACGGGCGGAGTTTGAGCACGGCGAATCAAAACCGGATTCAGCGCGCGGGGCAATCAGAATATGATATGATTGGATTTGCCAAGGAGTGGCGTATTTGGCACAGAAAAGCCCTTCTATGAACAAGTTTTTAACATTTTTGTTTTGTGCGGCAATGATGGCTGCGGTTGTGACTCAAGCGTCGCCGCCGGTGCCGGACTTGATTGCGCGAGTTCATTTTGCGGGCGCCGAACAGATTTCCGCCGACACCAATGCCGTTGCGTTCACCAATCTTTGGTGTTCCCCCGAGGCGCAGGCGCTCCGCGAGCAAACGCTGAACAAACTTTCCCGTGCGCCTTACAACTGGCTCAAACAAAAAATCCTTTCGAGTACGAACGACGGGGCCGGACAACTTCGACCGCTGCTCGACGATTTGTTGGGCGCGGAATGGCTTTTGCAAATCCGCGACGCGACGAACGGGTCGCCGGAGTTTGCGCTGGCGATCCGGCTGAATGCCGGCCGCGCGCAGCTTTGGCAGACCAATTTGGGAAATGTTCTCGAAGCATGGACGATGATGTCCGTGGAAAAAATCCGGAACGGCTGGGAGTTGAAAAAACATCGTCCGCCCAATTTGATTCGTTTCGTCCGCGTTGGCGATTGGGTCGTATTCGGCTGGGGTCAGGACAAACTTCCGTTGAATGACGAACTGGTCCGGCGCGTGCTGGCCGAAAAACGCCCGGCGCCCGCGGAGAAAAACAATTGGTTGACCGCGGATTTGGATTGGCCGCGTTTGGCGTGTTGGTTGCCATTCTTGAGCGCGGTTGATTTGCCGGAGACTCGATGGCAGGCCGTTGGACGCGATGGCAATTTGCATCTGGATGGCAGGCTGATTTTCCCGCAGCCGCTGGCGCTGACACTTGAAAAATGGCGGATGCCGGCGAACACGATTCACCAGCCGCTCGTCAGCTTTATGGCGGCACGGGGCATTGCGCCGTGGCTGGAAAAACAAAACTGGGCGCAGCCGTATGAAATTTCACCGGTGCCGAACCAGGTGTTCATCTGGGCACTGGCGCTGATGCCGCTCCAGACTTTCGCCGCCGTGCCGGTGCCGGACGGGAAGAAGGCCCTCAATGAGCTTGAACAAAAGTTGTCCGCCAGCACCAACTGGCAGAGCCATTTCATGATGCCGCTCACGATGGAAATGACGAACAATCGGATTTCCTGGGTCGGCCTGCCGTTCATTGTTCCCAGCATGGAGGCTTTGCATGAATCGTCCGGTGACTTTTTATTTGCCGGAGTGTTCCCCAACAGTCCGAAAAGCAAACCGCTGCCGCCGGAATTGTCCATGCGGCTTGCCCAGTCCAACCTGGTTTATTACCACTGGGAAATCACCGCCGATCGTCTGAAACAATTGCCAAACCTAACGCAACTCGCACTTATGGTTACACGGCACAGACAGCTCAACGCGCAATCCGCCGCGGGCAAATGGCTCAACCGCGTCGGCCCGACGCTGGGCAACACGGTGACCGAAGTCACGCAAACCGCGCCGAATGAGTTGTCGTTCACGCGCAAAGCGCCCGGTGGGCTCACAGCGGTTGAACTCACCGCGCTGGCGAACTGGCTTGAGGCGCCGAATTTTCCGGGCTGCGATTTGCGTTTGCCGACGCCAAAATTCAAACATCCGCACCCGAAAACTCCCGGCCCGCCACCTGCGAAACCCCCCGCTGCATCACCTGCTGCGCCGGCACCGCCGCATTAACATGCTCAAACTCGGCGTCAACATTGATCACGTCGCGACGCTTCGCGAGGCGCGCTATCGTGGCCGCGGATTCGGTGAACCCGATCCCGTCGAGGCCGCACAGCTTTGCGAAGCCGCCGGCGCCCACGGCATTACCGCGCACCTGCGCGAGGACCGTCGCCACATCCAGGACCGCGATGTCTGGAAGTTGCGCGAAATCGTCAAAACGCGGCTGAATTTGGAAATGGCCGTTGTGCCGGAAATCATCGGCATCGCGCTGAAATTGAAGCCGGACATCGTCTGCATCGTGCCCGAACGGCGGCTGGAAGTGACCACCGAAGGCGGCCTCGACGTGGTGGCGAATGAAAAAGCCATTGCCGACACGCGCAAGAAAATGAACGACGCGGGCATCGAAGTGAGCCTGTTCATCGCGCCGGATGAAAAGCAGATTGAAGCCGCCGCACGCACCGGCAGCCAGTTCATTGAATTGCACACCGGCGCGTTTGCGGAGAGTTTTTCTGAAATGATAGGGTCATCGCGCTGCGATGACCGGACGGCGCGGCGCGCCGTCCCTACCAATTTCCCGGAATTGGAGCGGTTGATTTCCGGCGCGAAGCAGGCGCACGCGCTCGGCTTGAAGGTGAACGCCGGACACGGATTGAATTACGTGAACCTGCCCGCGTTGTGTCGCGTGCCGCATCTGGTGGAATTGAACATCGGCCACAGCATCGTCAGCCGCGCCGTATCAGTCGGTTTGGAAAAGGCCGTCAAGGAAATGCTGCGCTTGATGGAAAATTACCGTTGGTGAGTTTCCTGCGGAACAAGATATTCCTTAATCAAGCAGTCATTTGTGTCTGTCTGCCAAGCTTTTCGCAACTTCCAAGGACTGTCTTCAGACGCGCGGATAACCTGAAAATGATATACGGATGAATCCCCAATCTTCCGGGCGGTGAAGGTGCCGGTGAGGGTAGAGCTACAGGAGAAACTCACGCTCTTGGCCATTGATTTGTCGTCTTTTGACCAGCCGGGCAGGTGGCCGCTTTTCTTCAAACTGCGCAGCAGGGTCACGGCGGATTTTCCCACGGCTTTCACCTCTTGGGTATCCAGATGCAGCGGACCAATGCTCGTGCGTTTGAGATACATTGTTCGCTTTGGAAAATCCAGGGTGACAAGATGCCTTGACAGGAAGAAGATTCCGATGCCGTTATGCTCCGGCTTGCCCGTCTCCCACGGCTTGCCCCTGTCTAACCAGACCTCAGGATAAATCTCTCCGCTGAGCTGTGCATTGGGACAATGAACCTGGCCCGCCACGAGCGGCAGCGCCTGATTGGTCCATTGCTGGAACAGCGCCGGGGTCAACCAGCCGTCGCCAAGGCAACCGAGGTCAATCAATGTGAGCGAACCGGAACCTTGGTTGCCGACAAGGTTATTGCTGATATAAATCCCTTCCTCGGGAGGCCCAGTCAGGACAAACGGTTGTCCCAACCCTTTTGCGGGCGTGTCCGGGTCGAGGAAGCGTATTCTGTGGGAGGCAAAATCCAGTTGCACACAATATTGTTCCATCACATCCATGCCCAGGATGCCCATCACCGGTCTGCCAAGAAGGGTCGACAACCACTTGAAATCACAGGTGCCGACGTTGGTGCCGGTGTGCTGTAGCAGGGCGCCGCCCAGATAGAGCTTGGGTGTCTTATAGATGCCTACTTCATGTATGGCACCCATCGCCGAGATCGACCCCGTGTCGCAACGCTTTCCTAATTTCGGCTCCAACGATTGATCGAGAATGGTGTTAAAACATCCGGTGTCCACTTCGCATGGCAACTCCTGGCCGTCTTCCAACTCGAGGGTGACGAATAGTAGCTGTGAGCGCCCTGCATCCTCGTTCATTGCCACGGTTGCGGGAAGCTGGGGATGAATTGAATTTTCAGTCGCACAAGAGCACAGGAACAATAAGCAAGTGAAGGCAAACGCTACACGGATGATTTTCATGGATTCGCGTTTGAGCCTAGAGAGTGTTTTATTTTTGTCCAGACGAGTTTGCTTGCGCGTCAATCGCAAATCGTAAATCGTCAATCGCATGATTCTTGGCATTGGCATTGACATCATCGAAGTTGCTCGGGTGCAGGCGTCGCACGGGCGGTTCGGCGAGCGGTTTCTCAACCGCCTTTTGCTCGCGGACGAAATCGCCTACTGCCTTTCGCACAAAAGTCCCGCTCCGTTCCTCGCGGCGCGGTTCGCGGCCAAGGAGGCGATTTCCAAGGCGTTCGGCGCCGGCATCGGCGCGCAACTTGGCTGGCAGGACATGGAAATCCGGCGCAAGGCATCCGGCGAGCCGTTTGTGGTTTTGCATGGCAAGGGGAAAAAATTGTTCAAGTCACGCCGTGCCAAACGATTGCTCGTCAGCCTGAGTCATACGGCAAACTACGCGGCGGCGACGGCGGTTTTGGAAAGATGAACAATAAATCCGAAATTCGAAGGCCGAAATCCGAAAGAAATCCGAAAACCGAAGGCCGAACAAAGAAAACATGGCCCGGCCCGATTTCAAGTTTCGGAATTCGGGCTTCTTTCGGCGTAAAGCCGCGTGGCGGCCACGCCGCTATACGCGGGCTTCGGAATTCGGCCTTCGGTTTTGCCCCTTTCTCCTTTTGCCTCGCGGTTTTCCCGGCATAATGCGCACGTGGAAACAGCGGTGGCGGCGATTCTGATTTTTGCGGGCGCGAGTTTCTTTTTCGCGCTGGCGGAAACAGCGTTGTTTTCCCTGAGCAAATGGCAGGCGCGGCAACTGGCCGAACATCATCCGGGCGCGGGCAAAATCGTCGCGCAACTGCTCGAACGCCCGCAGGATTTGCTGGCGACGCTGGCGCTGGGCAACACGTTCGCCAACGCCGCGATGCTCGCGGTGGCTCTGCGGATGGTTTTTAATGCGCACTGGGCGCTGGCGCTGACGATTGCGGCGTTGCTGGTGTTGACGCTTCTGGGTTGTGAGGTGCTGCCCAAGACGCTGGCCGTGCGGCGACCGGAACGCTGGGCATTGCGGGTCGCGTGGCTGATGTTGGTTTTTGAAAAAATCACGGCGCCCTTGCATCGCGTGGCACAACAACTCAACGCGGCCATTTTGAAAATAATCACGCCGCAAACCGCCTCCCCACAAGGCGTCGGGGCGTTGACGGACGCCGAGTATCAGGAACTGCTCGAAATGGCCTGGCGTCAGGGCACGCTCGACGAATCAGAAAAGGAAATCATCCTGCAAATCATCAGCCTCGACCAGCGCATGGCGCGCGACGTGATGCGTCCGCGCGCGGGCATGGCGTGCATTTCGGATGATGTGCCGGTCGGGGAAATGATTGCGGCGGCGAAAAGATTCAAACACCGCCGTTTGCCGATTTACGACGAAACGCCGGACACCATCGTGGGCATTCTCAACACGCGCGCGTTGCTGCTGGATCCGGCCATTGACCTGGCCGACGCGATTGAATTTCCATCGTTCGTGCCGGAGACGATGAACCTGCTGCAACTGTTCAAGAGCCTGCAAAAACAGCAGCGCGGCCTGGCCATCGTGCTCGACGAATTCGGCGGCACGGCGGGCTTGGTGACGATGGAGGACATTCTCGGCCAGCTCGTCGGCAAAATCCACACGGAGACGCAGACGGAAGGTTTGGTGATGGAAAAACTCGCGCCGGACCGCTGGCGCGTGAGCGGCACGATGCGGCTGGACGATTTTCGCCGCGAATTTCCCGCGCTCGGCGACGTGGACGAGGTGGAAACGATGGGCGGGTTGCTGGCGCATTTGCTCGGCGTCGTGCCGGCGGCGGGCGAGTCGGCAACGTTTCGCGGTTTGAAACTCACCGTGGAGGCCGCCGACGAACGGCGCGTGCGCAAGTTGATTGTTCAACGGGTGAATAAATGAACACCAACATCCTCATCTGGCTCGTTTTTGCTGCGTGCCTGGGACCGTCGTTTTTGCTGTCCGGCATGGAGGCGGGCGTGTTCGCGCTGAACCGGTTGCGCGTGCGCAGGCTGGCGCGCGCGGGCAAGCCCTCGGCGAAACTGCTCCATGGCTTTCTTGAAAACCCGGAAAAATTCATGTGGACGATTCTCGTTGGCAACACGCTCGCCAATTTTCTCATCCTCGGCTGGACGGTGGCCAAGCTGCACGAATGGTTTTTCGAGCATCCGGCCTGGAAGATCGCCGTTTTCGCGGCCGCGGTTTTTTTGTTTTACGCGCTGTTCGATTTGCTGCCGAAAATGCTGTTCCGCGCGTATCCCAATCAACTGTGCCTGTCGGCGGCGAATCTTTTCCGGCCCATTCATTTTGTCCTGCGTCCGCTCGTGTCGCTCATGGCCGACATGTCCCGGGCGATGCTGCGCTGGACGGGCGGGCGGGCGTTAACCGGGCGGCTTTTCGGCAATCGCGAGGAAATGCTCGCGGTCATGCAGGAATCTGCGCAGGCGTTGACGACCGACGAGCGTGCGATGATCAACCGGGTGCTCGATTTGCAAACTTTCACCGTCCGCCAGATTGCCACGCCACTCGCGCAAACGGTGACCATTCAAAAGCAAACGCCCATCGCTGACGCGCTGGCGCAGGCGCGCGAACGGAAATTATCGCGTCTGCCGGTCCGGGAAACGCGCGATGGACGCCCGTGCATTGCCGGATTGCTCATCCTCCGTCCGCTGCTGTTCCGCGATGATCTCGATCTGCAAGAGCCCGCTGCCGCGCACATGACGCCGGCGTTGTTTCTCGGCGAGGACACCCGGTTGGAAGTCGCGTTGCGCCGGATGCAGCGCGCCGGCGAGCGGCTGGCCATCGTGCTCGCGCACGACGGAAGCGAAATGGGCGTCGTGAGCCTGGAAGACATTTTAAAGCTGATGTTTGGCGAGATGAAACTGTAAAAATGAAAATGACTGATTCCTAAATCCCGATGACCAACGAATTCCCAATGACAAAATCCCGAAAAATTTTCGCGCGCTTTTGCTGTGTTTGGTCATTGGGACTTGCTCATTCTTTAGTCATTAGGGCTTCGTCATTAGTCATTCAATTTCCATGAACTGGGATACGCCCATTTTGAATGTGCTGAAAATTCTGGCGGTGCTAACGCTCGTGCTGCTGAACGGATTTTTCGTCGCCGCCGAGTTCGCGCTCGTCCGCATCCGCGAAACCCAGCTGGACATTCTCGTGGCCAAAGGCTGGCGGCGGGCGAAAATGGCGCAGCACATCGTCCGTAATCTGAATTCCTATCTGAGCGCGACGCAACTCGGCATCACGATGGCGAGTCTCGGCCTGGGCTGGATTGGCCAGCCGGTCTTTACGACCTTGCTTGAGCCACTGCTCATTCCGCTCGGCGTCCAATCGCAAGTCTGGCAACATTCCATTTCATTTGCATTCGGCTTCACCGCCCTGACGTTTCTGCACATCACGGTTGGCGAACTCGCGCCGAAATGGCTGACGATTCAAAAACCGTTGCCCGTCGCGTTGGGGGCGGCGTATCCGTTGCGCTGGTTTTACCTGGCATTTTATCCGTTCAACCGGTTGCTGAACTACACGGCCCGCTGGCTTTTGGAAAGAATCGGCATTGAGCCCGACGGCGCAACGGACCGCGCACAATCGGAGGAAGAATTGCGTCTCTTGATCACATCGGCGCAAGGCACGGCGGTGGGTCGCAACATCATTCTCAACGCGCTCGATTTGCGCCACCGCGTCGTGCGCGAGGTCATGCGCCCGCGCCACGAAATCATCGCGTTCGACACCGACGCCAGCTTTGCCGAATGTCTCGCGCTGGCGGAAAAGACGCGCTACTCGCGCTTTCCGCTTTGCGAGGGCGGCGATTTGGACAAAACGCGCGGGGTCGTGCATATCAAGGATCTTTATGCCTCGCGCGACAAGGCGCGGACGGCGGCGGATTTGCTGCCGGTGGCGCGCCCGTTGATTTACGTGCCGGAAACCGCGCGCCTCGAAAAACTGCTGTCGTTGTTTCTCGAACGGAAATTGCACCTGGCCATCGTCGTGGACGAATACGGCGGGACGGTCGGCATCGTCACGCTGGAAAACGTGCTCGAATCGCTCGTCGGCCAGATCCAGGACGAGTTCGACCAGGAAAAGTCCGAATTGACGGTCGTGGGTGAAAACATTTGGGAGGCCGCCGGAACGCTGCCGCTGCATGAATTGGAAAAAATTATCGGTGAATCGCAACACGAGGAAACGGTTGCCACCGCGAGCGGCTGGATGACGCAAAAGCTCGGAGGTTTTCCGAAGGCCGGCGACGCGCTGACGATTGGCGCCTGTGAATTGCGCGTCGAGGAGATGGACGGGCCGCGCGTGGCCCGCTTGAAGATTACCAGGCACGCCGGGGTGGAAACCCCCGATTCTCCTTAGAAACCGGGGGAAACGATTTCAAATCCGAAAATCGAGATCCGAATCCCGAAAGAAGCCCGAAAATCGAAACCCGATGTCCGAATGGCAAATCACGGTTGGGTCATTTCGGTCTTCGGCATTCGGATTTCTTTCGGATTTCGGACCTCGGACTTCGGATTTTTAAGTCACCACCTTCCGCCACGAATGGCAAACGTTGCTGCCAGAACGGCAATGGTCCCATCCAGTGCGACGGCCACCCACATTCCGTGCAAAGCGGACGCGATCCCGAACAGCAAAATCGCGCCGAGCCACACGGCGAGCGGATGAAAATCCGGCACACGCCGGGCCGGACTTTTGTTGATGAGTGCCGGGGTGACAAACACCAGCATCAGCAGCGACACGACCGCCCAGCTTAAAAAATTCACCAGCGGGGCGCCCTGCCATGTCAGCGGGAATTTTGTCGGCATCCAAAGCCAGTAATGTTTCACACGCGAGGCGAACGGGTCGAAGGTGAGGTCGAACAACATCGTCAGCACCGCCGTCAGGCCGATGAGCCAGAAGCCATAGCTTCGGATTTTTCGCCACGGACGCAAAATCAACCGCACCACCCCGCGCGAGTTCAAAATCACCGCGACCCAAATCAACGGCATCGCCCAGGGCAGCGTTTTGAAAAATTGCGGTCCGGCTTCCGCGCCGAACAGGAACGGACCGAACGGAATTCCCATCGTCACGCCGAGCGCGTGGACCGCGCCGCCCATGAGCGCGATGACGAACGTGGCGAGCAAAACATTTTGCAGCGGCAACTGCCGTGCGACCGCGGTGATCGTACTCACCGTGGCCAGCAAAATCAGCAGCGCCTCCGGCCAGCCGGGGCGGCCGGGCAGGTCCAGCGACAGGCCGTTCGCCGCCAGCACCAGCGCAAAGGCGGCGGCGAGCAGGACGGCAAACAACCAGTGAAACCACGCCTTCATTTTTTCAGCGAGCGTGGCCGCCGGCAGGTTTGGGCAGGGTGAGCGATTGCATGTTTCAAACAGCGTATGTCTTTATGCCGGCTGGCGCAGTTAAATTTTTGAAATTTTGCCCGGGGTGCAGGGCTGCTCTGGACAAAATCGCAAATCGTTGCCGTGGCACAAATCCGAAGGCCGAAATCCGAGTTCCGAAAGAAGCCCAAAGCCCGAAATCCGAACGACAGACATGCGTGCGACGAGTCTCTCAGATTCGGGATTCGGGTTTCGGATGTCTTTCGGGCTTCGGCCATCGGGTTTCGGATTTCAGGCCGAGGGGCTTACGGCGATGTTTTGAGCAGCCTTGCCCGGTGTGGGCGGGGAAAGCGGAAGCGGAGTCCTGATTTCCCTTGTTCCCCGGCGGCAAACGTGCTTTGCTCCGGGCTCAAAGAATCCGCACCATGACGCTGGACGAAGCCAAAAGTTTCATCAGGACCTGCGCGAGCCAGATGAACTCGCGCTATGGCCGGGCCGTTTTCGATGAATGGGCGGTGGTGTCGCTCGCGGAAAACAAGGCGCGGGTGCTGGTTTACTACGGCCCGCGCAACGACGACTTCCTGAAGAATTTTGTAAAGGATTTGGGCGCCTTGCGCGCGGAGTTGCTCGGCGGGAGATACGGCGTGGGCGACTTTGAATTTGCGCGGTATGGCGCCGGCACGGGTTTCGAGTCGTTCATGGTTTTGGGCGCCGGCGCCTACCTCATCTGCAACAACACCGCCGAATCCATGGAATCCATCGCGAAAAATCCCCGCTGGCTCAATGCCCAGGTGCCGTTTGCTGAGTTGAGCGACAAGGTGCGGGAGAATCCGCTGACGGTTTCCGGAGACACGCAGTTCTTCAAAAAGCCCTTGTGACCGTGCGGGGGGAGTCTTGACCTCCCCGCGTTCAAAAAAGCGCTGTATTTCGCTTGGGTTGGCGACAATAAAAACCACGATCGTGGAATCTATTGTCGCATATTTATCCAGACCCATGCGGTTGCGATTTTTCAAACGGGCTTCAACCCAGCAGGCCCCGGTATAGAAAATAACCGTAAGCCGCGACCAGCACCCAGCCAATGAAGCGCGGCAATTGTCCGAACAGGGCGACGAAGAAAAAATGCACCAGCGTCGCTCCGAGAAGAATGAACATTCCAATTTGAAAAAACGGCGGCACGGTCATCGTGTGATACAGCGCGTAAATGCCGAGGCATAGTGGAATGGAAACGTGCGCGTCGCCGACCTGCGAGGCATAGACCGTTTCCGGCTGGCCGCGCCAGCCGTAGTAAAACGCGAGCGTGGCATTGGGCAGCACCATCAGCCAGCCGCTGAGCCAGCCGAGATATTTGGCGCTGATGAAGCCGGTGTGGATGCCGGAAATCCAATGCACCAGCCAGTCGGTGCTCACGTAAATGCCATACGCGCCGATGCCCAGCAGCGCCAGATCAAACGGCAGCGTCCAGCCCAGTGATTTGCCCTGGCGCACGTTGGCCTTGAGCACTTCAAAAAAGTGGAAACATTGCCAGAATAAAAACAGCCCCACCAGCACCAGCCCATCGTTGAAATTCAATTCGCCCTTGCGTCCGAGCGCCCAGACCGCGCCGGTGAAAAACAAAACCGCCATCAGCGTGAGCAGCAGCGAAAGCCGGTTGAGTTCATGCGCCTTGCTGCCGGTTTTGCCGTTTTTCTTTTGCCGGGGCAATATGCCCATTCGCCAGAAAATCGCGGGCAGGCCGAGCACGAGCGTCATGTTGGTGACGTTGTTGACCAGCGAGTTCGTCATCACGTCCGCGCCGGAACCGCCGGTGCGCCCGATGATGAACGTGAAGATCAGGTTGCCCATGCCGGTGCAATACGGCATGACGAGCGTGCCGAGCACCGTGCCTTCGAAGCCGTTGGCGCTCAAAACTTCCAACCGCCAGACCATCAGGAGCGACGCGACAATGAACAGCGCCAGAAACAGCCACGGCGCGTAAGGCCCTTTGGCTTCAATCCAATGAATGAAGGGGTTGAGCACGGCCACGGAGTCTAATGAAAGCAATTTCCGGGCGCGATACAAACCTGCTTGCCGTGACGATGGTGGGGAAACATCCGAAATAAAGCCGGGGGCATGAATTAAAGAATGTCGCGCGGAGGATGCGAAGAGGACAAGGGAATCAGCCATTCCGGCGGATCAACCGTGCAAGTCTGCGTGCGCCAGCGCGTCCGTGTTTTGATTAATGACGGTCTTCAGAAAAGGAGGTCGATTCTGGCAAGGTGAAAGCTGCGTTGACCGGCGAGGAATCATTTTTTATTGTTCACGCATGCACAGCATCTCAGGCCATGACACGGACCAAAAACCTTCCATCCATGCAACCCCATGAGCCAAAGATCTTGGAGAAAAGCCAGGGGGAAGACAGGCAGTGCCGTGCCTTCAAGCACTCCAGCCGCGTCGCAGTGTTCCGAAGCAATGGCAAGGCAACCTCGGACTTGGTGGAATCATGATTGGGCGCTCGGTCTCATCTTGATTGTCGCCACAATCATGGCCTACCAACCGGTGTGGCATGCGGGATTCATTTGGGACGATAATGCGTATGTGACGGCAAATCCGCTGCTGACAGTGCAGAATGGGCTGTGGCGGATTTGGTTTTCGTTCGATTCGCCATCGCAATATTTCCCGCTGGTTTATACAGCGTTTCGCCTGGAGCGCGCGCTCTGGGGGCTGAATCCGGCAGGCTACCATTGGGTGAACATTTTGCTGCACGTTGCGAATGCATTGCTTTTGTGGCGATTGCTGGCGCGCATGGGGGTGACGGGTGCGTGGCTGGCTGCGGCAATCTTCGCGCTGCATCCCGTGCAGGTGGAAACGGTTGCGTGGATCACAGAGTTGAAAAATGTGCTGATGCTTTTCTTTTTTTTGCTGACGCTCTTGGCGTGGGTTGAATTCCTTGATGAGAAAACCAAGCGTGGGTGGAATTTTTACGCGCTGGCGCTGATTTTTTGCGCGCTGGCACTTTGCGCCAAGACGACCGCCTGCACGCTTCCGGCGGCATTGCTTTTGATTTTGTGGTTGAAGGAAAAGCCGATCACCCGCTGGCGGCTGGTGGAGATTGCGCCGTTTGTCGCGTTCGGAATCGGCATGGGGTTGCTGACGATGTGGTGGGAGCGATACCATCAAGGCACGCAGGGAAAACTTTTTGCGCTGGGGTTGATGGAGCGGACTCTCGTGGCAAGCAGAGCAGTCTGGTTTTACGCCGGCAAACTGCTCTGGCCAGCGAACCTGACATTCAGTTATCCGCGCTGGAGGATCTCGGCAATCAATCCTTCCGCCTATGGATGGTTGCTCGCGACGGCGGGCCTCGGCGCGGCGATCTGCTGCGTGAGGCGTCATGTCGGGCGAAGCGTCGAGGTCGCGGTTTTGTTCTTTGTGACGACGCTGGCCCCGGTTCTGGGGTTCATCATGCTCTACACGTTCCGATACTCGTTCGTGGCCGATCATTACCAGTATGTCGCGAGCATCGGGCTTATTACGCTGTTTTCGGCAGGACTTGCGCATCTTGCCGGTTATTTGAAACAAAGGAGGCCATGGCTGGAGGGGATGGTCTGCATCGGGTTGTTGCTGGCGCTTGGGACGCTGACCTGGCGGCAGGCGCGGATTTATTACAACGCTGAAACGCTCTGGCAAACAACCATCCGCCGGAACCCCGGTTGCTGGATGGCTTGCAATAATCTGGGTTTGGATTATTTCCAACAGGGCCGGATGGACGAAGCGATCGCGCAATTCCAAAAAGCACTGGCCATCCAAACAAACGACTCACATGCCCACCACAACCTTGGCTTGGTTTATTTCCAACAGGGCCGGATGGACGAAGCGATCGCAGAAATCCAAACGGCACTGGCCATCGAGCCAGACTACGCAAGCGCCCACAACAACCTTGGCCTGATTTATTCCCGGCTGGGCCGGCTGGATGAAGCGATCGCGCAATACCAAAAGGCGCTGACCATCGCGCGAAACGTTGCGGAATACCATTACAACCTTGGCAACGCCCTGCTGCGACGGGACCGGCCGGATGAAGCGATTGCGCAATACCAACAGGCACTCGCCGTTGATCCAGACGACGCAAAAATCCACTGTAACCTTGGCAATGCCCTGCAGCGTCGGGGCCGGCTGGATGAAGCGATTGCGCAATACCAAAGGGCACTAACCATCACGCCAAACGTTGCGGATGTCCGCTGCAACCTTGGCAACGCCCTGCTGCAACGGGGTCGGCTGAGCGAAGCGATTGCGCAATACCAAAGGGCACTGGTCATATCGCCAACCTTTGCGAATGCCCACTGCAATCTTGGCAATGCCCTTCTGCAGCAGGGCCGGCTGAACGAAGCAATTACGGAATATCAAACGGCACTGGCCATCCATCCAGATTATTTGGAAGTTCAGAACAGCCTGGCATGGGTGCTGGCGACCTGTTCGCAGGCCTTGTTGCGAAATGGTCACCAAGCAGTCGAATTGGCACAACGGGCGAATCAGCTTACCGGCGGCGGCAGTCCGGTCATTCTCTGCACCCTGGCGGCAGCCTACGCCGAGACTGGGCGGTTTCCTGAGGCGGAAGCAACTGCGCAGCGCGCCTTGCAATTGGCCAGGGCCCAGTCCAACACGGCGCTGGCCAATGCGCTTGAATCGCAGATCAAGCTCTATCAGGCAGGCGCCCCATTCCATCTAACCGAAGGACCATCTTCAGCCCGCCTAACCCCATGAGCCGAAGATTGAAGTGACGTGCCAGTCGGGAAAGTTGCCGCCATCGCCGCCCCGATGGCCGATGATGAACGTGAAGATGAGGTTACCCATGCCGGTGCAATACGGCATGACGAGCGTGCCGAGCACCGTGCCTTCGAAGCCGTTGGCGCTCAAAACTTCCAGTCGCCAGACCATCAGGAACGACGCGACAACGAACAGCGCTAGAAACAGCCACGGCGCGTAAGGCCCTTTGGCTTCAATCCAATGGATGAACGGGTTGAGCACGGCCACGGAGTCTAATGAAAGCAATTTCCGGGCGCGACATCGAAGTTTTTTTTAGCCACAGATGGAACACAGATGAAACACGGATGGAACGAAACGCGAACGATTATTCCCCTCGCCCCGCGACGCGGGGAGAGGGACAGGGCGAGGGGATTTGAGTTTAATAAAATAAGCGCCACCTCACCCCGACCCTCTCCCCCGTTTCACGGCGGAGAGGGAGAAGGTGGTGTATTCGCCGTTTGCAGCCGAGCTTGTTCGTGTCTTCGAGCGTCGGCAAGTTGTTGGCCTAGAACAACCGGTTCATTTGATTTTTGATTGTTCATCGCATTTCGATTTGTCATCCACCCAACCTTGTCAACGCCTGCTCAATCCTCTGCATCACCTTTTCTTTGCCCAGGACTTCGAGCAGGTGGTAAAGGCTGGGACCGGATGTTTTTCCGGTGACGGCCAGCCGGCAGGGATGCACCAGCACGCCGGCTTTTACGCCCAGCGCCTTGGCGGTTTCCTTGAGCGCGGCTTCAAGCGCCCCGGCGTTGAACGCGAGCGCGGCGGCAAAGGCGTCGCGGAGCTTCTCCAAACGCGGTTTGTTTTCAAGAACGAAATCCTTTTTCGCCGCCTCGGCGTCGTATTCAATCTTATCGGTGAAATAAAAACCGGCGTAGGCGGGCAGCTCGCTGAACAGCTTGAATTTGCCCTTGCAGGTATCGAGCGCGGCTTTGACGTAGGGCAGCGGAAAGGCATTCGTGTTCACCCCGGCTTTGGCGAAGGCGTGGACGGCCAGTTCGTAAAACCGGTCGTCGCCGAGTTCGCGGGCGTATTCGCCCTGCAACCAGAGCAGCTTCTCGTAATCGAACCGTGCGTTGTGCCGGAGAATTTGCGGTAGATCGAAGCGCTCGACGACTTCGTCGCGCGACAGTTTTTCACGGTTGTCCTTGGGCGACCAGCCGAGCAGGCAGAGATAATTCACCACAGCTTCGGGCAGAAAACCTTCATCGAGATAAGTCGTGAGCGACGCGCCCTTGTCGCGTTTGCTCATTTTGGAGCCGTCGCCGTTCAGGATGAGCGGGATGTGGGCGTAATGCGGCGGCTTCACGCCAAACGCCTGGAAGAGCGCAATGTGCTTGGCGGTATTGCTCAAGTGGTCCTCGCCGCGCATGACGTGCGTGACATCCATTTCCAAATCGTCAACGACGTTCACGAGATGAAACACCGGCTGGCCATCCGAGCGCAGAATGACGAAATCGGGCTCCGCCTCCTCGCGGTCGGTGAGTTTGCGGACGACTTCGCCGACGACAAGGTCGTGAATCGTGATGGGCTCGCGCTGCATCTTGAATTTGACCGCGCCTTCGTGCTCGTAGGCGAGGCCGCGCGACAACAGCGCCTCGACGCGGCGCTGGTAATTTTCCTTCCGCTGGCTTTGGAAATAGGGGCCAAAGTTGCCCTTGCCCGGGCCGGTGGCGTCGCCGGTGAGCGGGCCTTCGTCCCAGTCCAGGCCGAGCCAGCGCAAGCCGTTGAGAATGACGTCCACGGCCTCCTGCGAATTGCGCGCGGCGTCGGTATCTTCGATGCGGAGGATGAAGGTGCCTCCGGTGTGGCGGGCATAAAGCCAGTTGAAGAGCGCGGTACGTGCGCCGCCGATGTGCAGGTAGCCGGTGGGCGACGGGGCAAAGCGAACGCGAGGTTTCATGGATTTAATTTAAGCACGGATGAACCGGATGAACACGGATAAATTTCAGGGGACAGTCAGAAATCAAGGTGTCTGGTCCAACTGTTGCAACACTTCGCAAAGCCGTGCCATTCGCGGCACGGGCACGCCGGCCTGCTGCGCCCGGCGCAGCGGTTCGAGAAACATGCTTTCCAGTTCCAGCGGCCGGCCGTGTTCGAAATCCAGGAGTGTGGATGCCTTGTAAGCGCCCATCGTCCGTGTGCGTTCGATTTGTTCTTCGGCATAGGCAACCGGAATCTCAAACCCCAGTGCGGCGGCGGCGGCAATGACTTCCAGCATCAGTTCGCGCAGGAGTTTTTCCCAGCGCGGGTCGCCCAGCAGCTTGTCCGTGGTCAAAACCGGACCGACCGCACTCGCACTTCGCACTTCGCACTTCGCACCTGTCAACGCCTCATAACCGGCTGCGCCGGCGACGCCGAGTCCGTTGAAGGGAATGTTCCAGACCAGTTTTTCCCATTGCGCCTGCGCCAGGTTATCCGTGACTTTGCAGGGCACGCCGGCGTCCTGAAACATCGCGGCCAGCCCGTGTGTGCGCGGCCCGGCCCGGCGCTGGAACTCGCCAAGCACGATCATCCCGTATTCCATGTGATGGATGACGCCCGGTTCGACGCGATTGAGGCAGACAAAGCAGAGTCCGCTGAGGATCTGTTCCGGTGAAAAGAGCCGCGCCAATTGTTCCGTGTTGCCCAGACCATTTTGCAGCGTGACGACGGCCGTGTGCGGACCCACGAGCGGCGGAAGCAATTTTGGGAAGTGATGGTTGGCGGTTGTTTTCAGTCCGATCAACACCAGGTCGCTCCAACCGATTGCCTCCGGTGTTTTGGCGCATTGCGGGTGGATGGTGAAGTTGCCGGCGGGACTGCGGATGGTCACACCTTTTTGGCGCACGGCCTCGAAGTCGGAGCGGAGCAGGAAATGGACTTCCTGTCCGGCGCGACAGAGCATGGCGCCGTAGTAGCTCCCCACGGCCCCGCAACCGACAACGGCGATTTTCATTGGTTTGAACCATCCCCGTCCTCGATGCAAAAGCGGGTACGACGACGGGGACGAGGAGGATTTTGAAACAAAAAAGAGCGCCCTGAAGATTCCAGAGCGCCCTCGTGATAAATTGAGCGAATTACTTGCCGCCGAGGATGGCGTCTTTCGCGGCTTTGGCGACGCGGAACTTCACGACTCGCTTGGCCGGGATCGAAATGGTTTCGCCGGTCTTGGGGTTGCGGCCCATGCGGGCGGCGCGGTTCTTCAGCACGAGCTTGCCGATGCCAGGCAGCGTGAAGGTGTCCTTCGCGTGCTTGTAGGCGAGGGCGGCGATGTTTTCGAGGATTTCCACCGCTTGCTTTTTGGAGATTTGAGCCTTCTCAGCAATTGCGGCGGCGAGTTGGGATTTCGAGAGTGCGTTTGCCATAATCGGTGTCCTTGATGGTTGTTGTTTTGCGGTTTTGGTTAAAAAGTCATTTGACTTGGGTGAAATTAAAGAAGTTCGCCCGCGTTGTGCAAGCAAAAAAACATAAAAAATAAGGGCTTTCTTTTCACCGCCTGAGACCCGACTTGACTTCGCGGAACATTTTCACACCATCCGCCCGTGGCACTCTTCACAATTCAGAGCGAGTTTCACTACGAAGTCGTCCGCAAAATCTTTGAGGGCGGCATGGGGATTGTCTATGAAGCCGAGCAGAACGGCGCGCGCAATTTTGCCAAGCGCATCGCCATCAAGATCATCCGCTCCCATTACGCGAGCCAGAAGATGTTCATCGAGAATTTCATCGGCGAGGCCAAGCTCGTCGCCGATTTGATCCACACGAACATCGTCCAGACCTACCATCTCGGCGAAACCAACGGCGTTTGTTTCATCGCCATGGAATTGATTCGCGGCGTGAATCTGGAGCAATTCACCCGCCAGCTGGCTGATAAACGCCGCGTGTTGCCGAAGGAACTCGCCGTGTTCATCACCAGCCGGGTCGCGCGCGGCCTGGCCTACGCGCACGCCAAAACCGACAAGGACGGCAAGCCGCTGGGCATCGTTCACCGCGACGTGAGTTTCAAAAACATCATGATCGCCTTTGAGGGCGACGTGAAGCTGACCGATTTCGGCGTCGCCAAGGCGCGCGGCTTTCTGACCGATCAGGAGGGCGAAGTCATCGCCGGCAAGGCCGATTACATGAGTCCGGAACAGGCCGATTTTCAAGTCACCGACCGGCGTTCCGACCTTTTTTCCGCCGGGGTTGTGCTGGCGCATTTGTTGCTGGGGCGGAATTTGTTCAAAGGTGAAAACGCCGAGGAATCACGCAGCCGCATCCTGAACCAGCCGATTCCTGATTTTTGCGCGCTCGACCCGCGGATTGACGACAAACTCAACGACATTCTGCATCACTGCCTCGCGCGTGATCTGACCCGCCGTTACGCGACCGCCGACCAGTTGATGTATGACTTGGAATATTACATCTACCACAGCGGTTACGGCCCGACCAACGAGACGCTCGGCAAATTCATCCGCGAACTGTTCGGCCAGACTGCTTCCCATCAGGCCGAGGAAACGCACGTTAAAACCATCATCCTCGAGGAAACCGCGCGGCTCAACGAACGCGCCAAATAAATGAAACGCGCTCCCGCCCAAACCGTCAAACTTGGGCTGATTCAAACCGCCTGTTCCGCCGACCCGGACGCGAATTTAAAAAAAACGCTGGCGCTCGCCGACCGCGCAGCCCAACGCGGCGCGCAAATCATCTGCACGCAGGAATTATTCCGCTCGCAGTATTTTTGCCAGCGCGAAGACCACGGGAATTTCAAACTGGCCGAACCGGTTCCCGGTCCCGGCACCGATGCTTTCTGCAAACTGGCCAGGAAACACAAAGTGGTCGTCATCACCTCGCTTTTTGAGAAACGCGCCGCCGGTGTTTATCACAACACCGCCGCGATCATTGACGCCGATGGCTCGTTGCTGGGCATCTACCGCAAGATGCACATTCCCGACGACCCGCTTTATTACGAGAAATTTTATTTCACGCCCGGCGACCTCGGCTTCAAGGCCTGGCAGACGCACCACGGCAAAATCGGCGTGCTGATTTGCTGGGACCAATGGTATCCGGAAGCCGCGCGGCTCACCGCCTTGCAAGGCGCGCAAATCCTGTTTTACCCGACCGCCATCGGCTGGCTTCCGGGCGAAAAAAAGAAATACGGCGAACGCCAGCACAACTCGTGGGAAACCATCCAGCGCAGCCATGCCATCGCCAACGGCTGCTACGTTGCCGTGGCCAATCGCATCGGGCATGAAAAACTTGCGGGCCAAGGCATTGAATTCTGGGGCCAAAGTTTCGTGGCCGGCACGTCCGGCGAAATCCTCGCCAAAGCCGGCGCGGCCAGGGAGGAAATTTTAATTGTGCCCGTTGACCTTGCCGCCGTGGACGACACGCGCACGCACTGGCCGTTCCTGCGCGACCGCCGGATTGATGCTTACGGCGGGCTTACCAAACGTTTGATTGACTGACGCGGCTTCAAAACCTCTGGTTTGGATCACCGGTGCAAACGGGCTGATTGGAAATTATCTCGTCCAAACCGCGCCGCGATTTGCCCCGCGCTGGCGCGTGCGTGCGTTGACGCGCGACCGGCTTGATTTGCTCGACTTTGCCGCCGTCCGGCGTGAATTTCAAAAAGACCAACCGCAACTGATCATTCATTGCGCCGCCGTCAGCACCTTGGCCGAAGCACAGGCGAATCCAGATTTGGCGCGGCGTGTGAATGTGGACGTGACCGCGCTTTTGGCCGGACTCGCGGCGGACATTCCGTACGTTTTCTTTTCCTCGGATTTGGTTTTCGACGGGCGCAAAGGGAATTACGCCGAAGCCGACGCGGTGAACCCGATTCATTTGTATGGCGAAACCAAAGCCGCCGCCGAGCAAATCGTTTTGCGCAATCCGCGCCACATAGTGGTGCGCATGTCGCTTAATGGCGGGGTGTCACGCACGGGCGATCGCGGTTTTAACGAAGACTTGCGGCTCGCGTGGCAGGCGGGGCGGGGCATGAATCTTTTTACGGACGAATTTCGCTGCCCGATTTTTGCCGGCGAGACGGCCCGCGCGGTTTGGGAACTGGTGAATCAAAGACGCGCCGGGCTTTTTCACGTCGCGGGCGCGGAAAAGCTTTCCCGCTGGCAAATCGGCCAGCTCATTGCGGCGCGCTGGCCGCAGCTCAATCCGAAAATCACGCCGGGCTCGGCGAAAAATTTTCCCGGTCCGCCCCGCGCGCTGGACACATCATTGAACATCGCCAAGGTCCAAAAGGTGTTGTCCGTGCCGCTGCCCGGCCTGGGCGAATGGCTGGCGGCAAATCCCAATGAGCCGTTTTGATATATCCTTCTGACGAAGCACGTCTGACGATTGTACCGTGATGAATTCAGGGCAACCATGTCAATAATTTCCAAACCATCACCGCCATCCGTCCCAAACCGAAATATGAGTGTGCTCATTTTATATTTGACAGAGACCGGCGCCCCGCGTATTCTTGAAATATGAGTTCGCTCATATTTTGATATGAAACGAAAAACCGAACCGGCTCCGGCGGGGAAAAAGCGGGGCAAACGTGTTGAAAACAAGGAGAAGACACGGCAGGCCATTCTCCAGGCGGCGCTGGGCCTGTTCGCGAAGAAAGGGTTTCATCATACCACCACGAAAGCCATTTCCCGCAAGGCCGGCATCGCCGAAGGCACGCTCTTCAATTATTTTGAGACCAAGGAAGACCTGGCGCTCTATTTCTTCGAGCAGGAGCTGGACGAAGTCATCGCGTGGTATGAGCGCGACGCGCGGATGAAGCGGACGTCACTGGCCGAAAAACTGTTCGCCATCATCCAGCGTTTTCTGGAACGCCTGGCGCCTTACGAGGACTTCATCGGCGCGGTCTATCTGCGCGCACTGGCGCCCGCATCCAAGCTCGGTCCTTGGAACCTGCAATCCCATGAGCGCAACCTGCGCTATCTGCGGTTCATCCGGGGCATTCTCGCGAAGGCCGAGGACGCCGGTGAAATTCCGCGTGTGGGCGACTTCGGGGCGTATGCCTTCGGCCTGTTTCATCTGGCGATCACGACGCACTGGCTGCGGGACCGCTCGCGCGGCAAGGAACAGACGCTGGCCCTGCTGGACCGATGCCTGAAGCTGGGCGGACATTTTCTGAAGCAGGGAGGCTGGGAATGTTGAGCCCCAAAGGCAAGAACGGCGCGCTGGCCCGCAGTTTACGGCTCGGCAAACTCGGCGTCAGCCTTGTGGGAAGCTATCTGGGATACCAGGCCCAGAATCTTCTGCTGGGCGAACAGGCGCTGCCGCAACGGCGGGCGCGTTTCCAGCGGCAGGCGTCCCGGCGCGTGCGGGAGGAACTGGGGGCGTTGAAAGGTCCGGCGATGAAGCTGGGGCAGTTGTTGAGCATGCAGACCGAGATGTTGCCGGAGGAAGCGCTGCAGGAGCTGGCCAGTCTGCAAATGCAGGCACCGGGCATGCACGCCAGCCTGGCGCGGGCGCAATTCAAGTCCTCGCTGGGGAAATACCCGGAGGAGATGTTCCGCGAATTTGATCCCGAACCGTTTGCCGCGGCGTCTCTGGGCCAGGTGCATCGCGCCGTCACCCGGGATGGAGAAAAGGCGGCGGTGAAAATCCAATACCCGGCGATTCGCTCAGCCATCGAAGGCGATTTGAAGCTGCTCCGGTCCGCGACGCTGCCGACTCAATTCACGGGCCATGTCCCGGTGGCGTTGCTGGACGAAATCCAGCGGGGCCTTCTCGAGGAAACTGATTATCTGCGCGAGGCGGACAATCTGGAGTTCTTTGGCAAAGGGTTGAGCGGGCTTGAGTACGTGGCCATTCCGCTCGTGTACCGGAAGCTGACCACGGATCGTGTGCTGACGATGTCTTATATCGAAGGCGAAACATTAAGCGATTTGTTGAAGCGAAAACCTTCACAGGCATTTCGCGATCTGCTGGGCATCCAGTTGTGTGAGATGTATGAAACACAACTTCAACGGCTCAAGGTGCTGCACGCGGATCATCATCCGGGCAATTATCTGTTCCAGCCCAATGGCACTATCGGGTTGATTGATTTCGGGTGCGTCAAACGCATCTCTTTCGACGTATTGGAGCTGCGCCGCTGCTACCGCCACCGCACGTGGCGGGAAAGCATAATTGTGCGGGTGGATGAAGTTCTCAAATTTACAAATAATGACCGAGATACCATTCAAACCCAATTCTTAAGACTTATGCCTCATACAATGATGGAAATTGCAGAGGTTTTAGTCAAACGCCGCTGGGGAATTATTTTTTCGGACTGGCCAGCATTTGTAACATCCGATTGTCCGGTTGTTCTTTGTCGAGGAATGTCAACAAAAACCAATTTTGGTTTTGGCACCCCCGGAACAAATATATTGTTCCCCATCTCTCCTACGAGGCTACTTGCCATTGATGACAGATGGGATTATGAATTTGCTCATTACAAACTCACCAAGCCCGATATTTACAATAGAATTATCGCTAGAGCAGCTCATCGGTTTGTATATGCACACAATGAGAGCCCTGATTTGGCCGCAAAAATTTCCGAATGGAGAGCAATCTAGCGCCGTCGGCGCGGCATCTTTGTAGAACCACAACCCAAACAAAATTCAAGCCCCGTCGGAGGGTGTTACGAGATACGGAGCAAGTGTTTCACAGGCAACAGGTAGTCGCTAAAAATTGTGCATTCGGTAAACCGGCGCGACAGGTAGGATTTTTTGAGGTAGTTAATCG
>Ga0074044_10000916_pt1 | contig 27286 bp, 16 predicted proteins | sample BogForMeECP23OM1_FD_94443 | JGI IMG/M metagenome (GOLD analysis project Ga0074044, IMG submission 94443) | Bog forest soil microbial communities from Calvert Island, British Columbia, Canada - Bog Forest MetaG ECP23OM1 | ecosystem: Environmental > Terrestrial > Soil > Wetlands ... | reverse complement strand
GGTGCGCAATAAGCTCATATCGCTCCCGGTCGGCGGCGCCGCCGGACCGTGAGTGCGCAGATCCGGCAATGTCGTCGCGGTGCCGTGGCAGTCGGCGCAGGTGATTTCGATGGCGGCCTGCACCTCGCCATAGATGTGGCCGGTGCCGTGCACATCGCGGGCGAAATGGCAGTCGACGCATTGCATGCCGAAATCGACATGGATCGAGTCGAGATGGACGGCCTTCTTGAATTTCTCCGGGTCGTTAGACGAGATGATGTTGTTGCTGTCGTCGAGGAGGTTGCCGTTGCGGTCGCGCTTGAAGATCGCACGGAAATTCCAGCCATGCCCGTGATAGTCGGCGAATTGGGTGTCGTTGAGCCGCGGGTTCAGCTCGCTGACCTCGGCGCTGAACTCGGGGTCGGCCCACTTGCCGCGCACGACCGCCGCCTCGGGGTTGCGCTCGAGCGCCGCACGCATCTCGGTGTCGGTCGGATATTTTTGCTGCTTGGGCCACATCGCCGGCGCCGCGGTCTCGTAATCCCACATCGTGTAGCCGAGGTAGGTATTCATGAACAGGTTCGGCTGGTGCATGTGGCAGATCATGCATTGGCTCGTCGGGATCGCCGTCGTCATCTGATGGCGCAGCGGATGACCGGTCTCACCCTTGCGGATGGTCGGGTCGATGCTGATGCTGGTGCCACGGTTGCCGTAACCGGCATACGGGCCCCCCGCCTCCACATCGCGGTTGTTGGCATAGACGACGTGGCAAGCGGCGCAGCCCGAGTTCCGATAATCGCCGGGGTTGTCGTTGGTGCCGAGAAACCAGGTCGTCGGGTCGTTGAGGCGTGTCTTGGTGATGTTCAGGATTGGAATCGACACGCGCAGCCCGGTGCCGGGCCCGCGATTCGACTGGCGGATGTCGGGCCTTCCCGGTTCCTCGAGACGCTGCAGCTCCCCCTCGGAGTCAGGATTGCCAATCTCGGGGAACTGGGTGATTATGTTGCGTCCGCCGCGCTCGAAGACGCGAAAGACGTCGCCGGGCGGAAAGACCTCCCAAGACGGCAGCGGCAAGAGCTCGGGCACAATTCCGTGGCGCCGTGTCATCTCCGGGGTCGGCATGACCGGCGTAATCAGTTTTGCCGGCTGCCCGTCTCGCGTGTAGGCTTCGCCTATGAACGGATGCTTGAGCGGCAAGATGCCGTTGTTGTAAGCGGCGGCACCCCAGAACATCGCCGTTGTCGCCATCAAGCTGCGCTCAGCCGACGCAATGATGCGCAGGTGACAGGCGCCGCAGGCTTCGCGGGCGACGCGATAGTCGCTCGGGTTGATAAAGCGGATAAATTCCGGCGACTCGCGGTTCAGCAAGGTGTAAGTGCGCGGCGGCTTGACGCTGGAGGGATAGTTCCATGCCTCGGGATAGCGCGGCTGGACATGCGCCGCGTCGAGAGCGCGGCGATATTCGGCGCTCGTCGGCAACGCGACCGCAGCGCGGAACACACCGGCATTCCCGCCATGGCAATCGGCGCAGCCAAGGGTAACTCCCGGGCTCGTGTGCATCGTCAGGGAATCGGTCGTCGTATGGCAGCTCATGCAGCCGGCGCTCTTGGTCGCGGCCTCGGCCTCGGTCTGCTTCATCGGCGCCGGCGGCGCGGCCCCGCTCTCGGCCGCACGGCACTGCGTCGCACTTGTCAGTAGCGCCAGGAGCAGAAAAGCCGCTGTGATGCCCCGCACCGTCTCGACCTCAATATGTCAGAATAACGTTGATCATCGCAGTGTAGAGAAAGCTCGGACCCGAGAATAGCCCAGGATTCGTCTGGTAGATCTCCTTCAACCCGTTCGCCGGGATCAGCACCCCTCCCGACACGCGGAGAATGATGTTCTGTGTGTCGAGCGGCCGATAAGTGAACGCTACCGACAGATCGTAACCAAGGTTGTTTGAGATGTTCGCCTGGTGGCGCAGAAACTCGAGCGGTTGGGTGTAGGCTGCTCTTAAATAATTGACATTCGTCGACATCCGCAGCTCTGGCAAAATATCGGTGTCGGTGCCGAAACCTGCGAGAATAAGGCCGGAATTGATGAAATTCGACTGCCCTTCGAGCTTGGACGAGCGCAAATCGGCCAGCACCCCGTTCGGCTGGTTGAGGCCAACGATGCCGCCGCCGATATAGGGAAGCGACTGTCTGATGAAATAACTCGTGTCCGACCCGGCAAATTGCGGGTTCTCGAAGATCGAATCGAAGCCGGTCGCATGGCCGCCCTGCGGGTTGCTGTCGCCGCTTTGGAATAGGCCCGAGAGCCTGAGCCGGACATAGTCGAAATCGATCGACGGCTCGGCGGCGGCAAAGAAAGCGTTGATGTGGGCTCCGTCGTTGTTCGGCACCGGGCTGAATTGGTTGTGGCTCAAATGGCCGAGCGCCCAATAGCCCGATCCGGTCAGGTTGAACCGACCGAAATGCCCGTCGCCATTTATGCCGAGATAATTCACGTTGTAGTTGTAACCGCGATTGTCGCCGATCTGCGCCGGAATCACCAGGAACCCGTTCTTGTCGTAATGAATTGTGTTAGCCTCGTCGTCGATGTTGAGGACGTCGACAATCTGTGAGGTGAAGCCCGGGACCGGGAAATCCTGACGGAAGAGGTTGGCGACGAAGACGTTGTCTTTCCTGAACATCTCTCCGAGATCGTTGAGCCCGCTGTTGGTGTCCTTGTCGAGCAGACGGAAGTAAGCGAGGTTGTATTGCCATTGATTGTTGTCTCGGTCGCCGAACAGGCGAATGCCGAACTGGTCGTCTTGAAAAAGAAAGCCTCGGAAGTCGACGTTGAAAGGCTGAATCCCTACGCGCAACGAATCAAAATCGTAATATTCGGACACGTTGCGCAGATGGTAATCGACGAAGGCTTCCTGCAGTGACGCAAACGTGTCGTTGCGTGTCGTCCCGGCCTGCGGATTGACGTTGATGACGCCGAGCTCGCCCACGCTTGTGTGGTTGAAGTTGAAGACCGGGGTGAGGCGGAGCTCGAAATCGGGCGGCTTGAAAGCGGTGTTGCCCTCGATCAGCGAAAAGGTCACGATCTCCTGCTGGCTGAAGAATGATTGGTTATAACGGCCGAAGGTGTTGTTGGAGCCCGGCGCTACCGAGGCCTGCGCGGCTACGGGCGTGGGGACGCGCGACGGCTCGTACAAGGTGTCGCTGATCGCGCCGAAATTAAAGAACCAGTCTTCTCCGAATATCGGTTTGTCCGCTTTCAGAGTATTGGTGTTGTACGGATCGAAGACGTTCTCCTGCCGGCCCAACGCATCGAGAATACGCCAACGATCCGGGATCGCGACCGACACGCTTGGCGTAACCGCTTGCGGCGGTAGGGTCGCAGCCGGGTTCTCGATCGGCTCCACCGGCTCGGGCGGTGGTGGCTGTCCGGGGATCCGACGCTCCATCTCGCCGGTGCGGTCGAGCCCCTCCAGGTACCGGCTCCAGTAGTCCGCCTCGGCTTTCGCTTGGAGCGCCATCCCCCGAAGCTGTTCATCCGAGAGTTTTCGCTTGAATACGCGCTCTACTTCTCTTCTCACCTCCGGGTCGGCTATCGCGCGCTCGAAGGTGTGCGCGTCTGAATTGGTCGCGTTGTACAAATCCTCGGCCGTCTTGCGATAGCTAGAGAGCTCGTTCTCACGCGAGGGCTCGTCTTTCGGTTCGGCAGGCAGCGCCATGCTGGCCGGCAGTGCTAACAAGGGCGCCAGCGCCAGGAACAGCGCGCGCCGGCGTAGATTTTTTCGCCGCCAGGTCATTGACTTGTCCCCCATCCGATCATCAGCACGCGTTTTGCACGTCTGAGTTCAGGAACGGCGAAGGCGGGCAATTGACAAATCTGAGGAACACGCCGCCCGCCGACAGCTGGTCGGCACGGATGTCGGCCGGCGCGTTATTGAGCGTGATCGGTCCATTCTCCAATCCGAGAAAGGCGACCAAACTATCCTGCTGGATGCCGTCGCCGGATACGCCGATGCCGCCGACGAGAATGTCCCCCCGGTAAATCGGTACGCCACCGGAGAAGATTTGCATTCCGTTGGCGAGCTGCGTCTTGCCGCCAGAGACGATGGGCAGCTCGACGCCGGGGAAGATCGCCGGCAGGGGGTTGTTGGCGCAGCCTGCCGCAGGAGGCGGAGCATTGTTATTGCTTTGATTGTTTTGATTATCTTGTTCGACTTCAATGACGTTATTTACGACGTCTGGGACGATGAGATCGGTCTGGATGCCGGTCGAGAAGATGCTCCAGCGGGTCGGGAACGGAAGGCTCAATGAGCCCGGGGGGTTGCCATCGATACCGTCAGGATAGAATGGTCTCGCGATCTCGCCGACCGCTACCTCGGACCAGGCTATGCCGTTGGCGAAGACGGAGGGTTCGACGAGACTCTGCGATCGGGTGATGTAATCCGTGAACGTCCCGGTGTCGGTGCTCGCCGAGATGGTGATAGCTTTGATCGTGCTCGCCGCGTCGGGACGCGAGAAGAAGACCGCCGTACGAGCCTTCTGCCGCGAGACATCGGCGCCAAAGATCGGCGCATCGGGGGTCCGAGCCTGTGCGAGGACATTGCCGTCCAGATCGACGATCGTAACATTCACCTGAGCGAAGCTGCCGAGCGGAACGCGGATCGCGGCGCGCGCCTGCATGGCGACGTTGAGCGCGCTGATCATCAATAGCTGCGCTTCGCCGGCGGTGATCGCTTGTCCGAAACCGGGGACGAGCCCGTTCGTCGGCGCATAGAGGACATTCCCGTTTCCGTCGGTGAATACAAAGGCATTGACGCCGGGATAAAGGACCGGGCCGATGGTGCCGTCCGGGACAATTCCCGACGGCTGAGTGCCGTAGGTCAAACCCGCGATCGCCGTGTGACCTTGCGCCGGCCCGGGGAAGTAGCCCGTTACCTGCAGTGGAACAAAACTCCCGGCGGCGGTGACGGGCGCCGCGAGATTGGCTACGGTGGCATCGGTATATTGCAGGGTGAGGCCGTTCACGGCGATGTTCGGCGCCGTAATGTTTGCCGGCGCTTCGTAGCCGGTTACCCCGGCGATCGCGATGACCTCATCGTTGTCGATCGGCACATTGAACACGTCAAGATTGAGAGAATAGGTCGCTTCCGACATCACCCCGATACCGCCCTCCAACATCCCGTTCTTGTAAATCGGCAGGCCCCCCGAATCGGCCGCGAAGCCGAGCGGTGAGCGATGCGGGCCGGCATTGGTAGAGCCGGCTGTCATCGGTGCAACCGCGTTGAAATCCGAGCACGGCAGCTGGCTGAACTGGACCCCGAACAGCGGCCCAGACGGAGTGTCGCCGACACCTGGGTTGAAATGCTGCTGGATGATCTGGTTGGCGGTGCGGGTCGAGAACGCATTCCCTTGCGAGGAAGACAGGTAGGCGCCAGTCACTGCCTTTGAAATTGCCGCCAACGTGGTCGGCACCATGACGCCTTCAAACCCGTTTTCCGACGGAGGCATTGCGGAGAGGTTGGTTGTAGCCACGCCGGTCCTCGAGGTGATCGTCGCCATTGGCGGGGCACCCGTCATCTGGGTTACCGCCAACACATTGCCGACGCGGTCGACGACGGCGATCGTCGCCGGTGCGCCCAGCGCGCTCGCTTGGTTCATCGCCTGGAGGACCACCGTGTTTACGTCACTCTCGGTCAAGTTCAAGGCCGGTGCGGGCGCAGGCGTCGTAGGCGGTGGCGGGGGGGTCGGAGGCGGTGATGGGGGGGGCGAAGTCGCTGCGATTTGAGCGCTATCGCCGCCACTATCTCCACCACTGCAACTGGGCGCTGATACCCCCAGCACGATGAGGACTGCCATCGCCACCTGGCACAAGGGGTGAGAAAGCAGGTCTCTCCTGAGCATTGGATTTATCTCTCGGACGTCATGGTGAGGATGCCGAATTTCACGCCTGCCGGAGTGCGATAGGCGACCTCGAGCGAAATCGGAAAGCTTTGCACCCGGAAATTTGCTCCGGCGACAGCAAAGACGAGGTGGCCGCCAGACGATGCAAACCGATTGTCTATCAGGCTTTGTGTCCGCTGGTCCCAGGGCACCCATCCACCCGCGGGGGTGCGCTGCAGCGCCAGCAATCCCCGTGGCCGGATAGCCATATAGCTCGCCATCGGGCGATCACCCGCGAGGTCGACGGTAACATTGATGTCGACATGCGCAGGATCGACTGTCACCGGCGCGAGCTCGGTCCCTGCATATGACAGCTGGGGTAGCGCAGCCGAGCCTGACGCAGTTTGGCATGCCGCCCACCGACTCGTAGCCGACATCAGCGCGGAAAGCGGGAACGCGATTACGGCCCGCCGGGGCAGTTTCTGGGCTAGGCGCAGCCACGAGCATGTTTGAGCTCCGGTCATTATTGCTCCCCCGCCATGACCTGGCGCATCGGCCCGAGTTCCTGCCGGTGGAAGATGTGGCAGGAGGTACAGGTCGATTGCGCCTTGAAAGAAGCGCTCTCGGCACCGTGACAGGTGACGCACGTCGCGATGCCGGGGACAAGGACGTCGCTGCTCGCCTGCGAATGCCGAGCATCATGGCAGTGGTCGCATTCGATCGGCGCGTGCTTGGCGTGATCGAAGCGGGCCGGGGCCAGAAAGCGGGTGAGCATCATGACCGGCGCGACATGGAACGGACCGCGGGTATTGTCGGGGACATGGCAGTAGAAGCAACCACGCTTTTCGTCGAAGATGATGCCGAGTGCCCGCGTCGTCTGCTCGCGCACCCAGGCGCGCCGGCCCGGCGGATCGCTCGGCGGCGGCGAGAGAGAGTCGGGCAAGCGGCGCTCGATCTCCGGCGCGGGCGCACCGCCGCTGGGGCCGCCTTCCCTGAGCGCGATGCTCGCGTAGAAACCCTCGACCTCGGTCATTACCCTCTCGTCATCGCCGTGCGGCACTTCCTTCCCTGGCAGCGCGGCGTCAAACTTCTGCGTATGGCAGTTGTGGCATTGGCCCTTATAGGTGATCGCGAGGAAGCCCTGGCCGCTTGGCTCGGGCACGTGGCAGTCGGCGCAGACCATTGGCTTATAGCCGAGCACGGGGAACCCTTCGGGAACGAGATGGGCAGCGTGTGAGAATACCAGGTTCGGGTGGTCGGCCGGCTTGGGTTGGGCGTCCAGATCGGTCCTGGTCAGGCGTTGCGTCCCGGCGTCGGCGACCACCGAGACGCGGAATTGCGGGTGTCCGTCGGGGAAGCCGCGCACGTCGCGAAGACCCGCACTCGGCATGATCTCGGTGAGCGAGCGATGGCAGCCAACGCAAAGCGCTCCTTCGCGAATCACAAGACTGCGCAGCCCGCGGTGCTCCTGATGGCATTCCGCGCACCGTGTCCGTTGGAGGCGCTGGTGTATCGGCCCGAGATCGCGTGATGCCGCCTCGATGTGGTTGCCAATCGCACCGTGGCAGGTGAGACAGGCCGGGTCCTTTACTGCGGTGAAGGCGTGCTGATGGCAGGTGGCGCAATGACTGGCGAAATAGCGGTGCTGGTTCGACAGTTCGCCCGGGTTCCACCACATCGCGACGAATCCGAGGGGACCGACCTCAGGAGCTTCTGTCGAGCGGCTCATGACGTGTCCCAACGAATAAGCGACGATCGGAGTAGCGAGACAGAGAAGCGCGAACACCACAAACAGCGCCCAGGAGGCGCGACGCTTGCTCAGACCGGTCTCCTCCAACCTGATACGGCTTTGCGTCATCAGCCGCTGCAACGCATCGCCCATCGGTTGGACGAGCTCGACCGAGAAGGCCGCGTCAAACCCTTCGGGCGGCTCCGCCAGCACGATCTTGTAGGGGCCGATCAGAATCTCGTCGCCGGAATGGACGAGCGCGGCGGTGGTGCTCTGACCATTGACACGCAGGGGCGCATCGCCCAGCACCTCGATAAAGAGGCCGTCGGCGCGCTGCGACAGGCAAGCGGCTGAAAGATCGACGCGAAGATCGGTGAGCGACACCTCGTTTCCGGTGCCGCGACCAAACCGAATACTCGCAGCAGTCACGGTTTCGGGCTTCCGCATCACCGCGGCGCCGCGGCGGGTCAGACGCGTGACCTCAACTCGCATGCGCTTGCTTACGGTAGATGTTGCACGAAATCATGGTATTGCCCGGCAAGCACCACCACAAGATCGTCTAACGCGACCCGGGAGCATCCTACCATATCCGGATTTCCGATCCGCATGTTATTTGCGCACTACGCGAAAACGCGCGCGAATTTCGGCGATCTTCCCTCGCTAGTGCTCGGGGGAGGGTTCAGCTCTGCCCTTGGCAGCGCCTATGGGGGCAGCCTCACGGCTGTTCGGTTCAACGCCGGTTTGAGCCATGATGAACAGGTTCAGTCGCTTGCAACCCCTCGCCCTGTCTTGCAGGTGTCTTATCTACGATACACCACAGATAGTTGCACCCTCTCCCCGCAAGCCCACGGTATTCACATGTCTTGTTAATTCGTCATCCCCTGGGAACCGCGGGGATCTAGGGGTGGCCGGCACATCGCGCTGGACTCCTGGACCTCCGCTTTCGCGGCGGTGACGGAATAGGTAGGGGTCAACCGCAACAAAATGTGTGAGCCCCTAGCCCGGCGAGCGGGGAGGGGCTGGGTCAGGGGCAGCCTAAGCTCACCATAGGAAAAAGACCGAAACGACGTGCGCGAGAAGCGCAGCGAGCAGCGCAAAGGATAACGGCACGTGAAGATAGAGCCAGATGTCGATCACCGCCTTATAGCGGATGTCCCGCCTGCCGCGGCTGAGGAGCTGCGCTTTCTCGTCGAGCAAAAGCCGAACCTGACGCGTGGCCGCGGTGGCTGCGATGCCGGCCAGCGCCGCGGCGGTCGCGCAATTCGGATTGCGGCCGGAAAGCTGCCGCCAGAACGGGCCGCCGATCTCCGTCGTCTCGGTAGCACGCTCAACCAACGTCGCAGTCCTGTCGTCGAGGGCAATAGCGACGGAGCGCAACTCGTCATTCAATGCCGCGATCCGTCCGAGCATCTGCGGCATCGTGGTGCTGCCGCGGTTTTCGGTCATCAGCGGCGGATAGCGATAATAGCAGACGACGCCGAACACGCCGCTCGCGATCACCACGCACATCAACGCGTAAGCCAGCGTATGGATATTCCAGCCGAAATGAAAGCCTGTATGGAGCGTGGCGATGACGACGAGGGCCAAGCCCAGATAGACATGCGCCGACAGCCACTCGACCAGGTTTCCTTGGTTGGTCGTGTACGACCGCTTCCAATAGCCGAACGACATTAGCCACAAGATCAGTAGGGCGCCGATCGTACCGAGCGTGTAACCGGCCCAGGTGCCGCCATAACGAGACCCGTAAGGCGAATCGACGAGGTAGAGGAGGATCGAAACGACCATCGCCCCGCCGGCGATCTTCGGATAGCGGAAGCGCTCATAAACCAGAAACGACTCGTGCCGAATCGGCCTTATCCGCGCAGGTGCGGTCGCGGGAGGCGTTACGGTCATACGCGGCCCTGCCGGACGACGGAAAGGAACTGCTCGGGATCGACCCGGATCGCAGCACCCGTCGGGCACGCCCTGACGCAAGCCGGCCCACCCTCTATCCCCTTGCACATATCGCACTTGACGGCGTGCTTGCCGCCGCTCCGCTTGGCCATGCCCTCGGGCGACTTATCCTCGCCCGGCCCGCTGCCCCACCCAAACAGCAGCCAGCTGAGAAGCCCGGGCTTCTCAGCTGGTACCTCCGCCATCTGAATCACGCCGTAGGGGCAGTTGCGCTCGCAATTGCCGCAGCCGATACAGTTGTCGGCGATGAACACCTCGCCGGTCGGCGCACGGTGGATCGCGTCGGGCGGACAATCCTTCATGCAGTGGGGATCTTCGCAATGCCGGCACGAGGTCGGCACATGGATCGCGGCATAGGTCATGCCGGCCTCCCGGTTGAGGCGGCTGACCCCGTGATGGGTCTCGGCGCAGGCCTTCTCGCAATTGTCGCAGCGCACGCATAGCGATTCGTCGATCAGCAGCACGTCCGTCGCCTCGCCCAGCCCCTGCCGGGCGAAGAACTCAATCAAGTCCCCCGCATGCGACGCGATCTGCTGCTGCTGGCGCCGCTCCCGCAGGCGGGCCTCGAGCTCCGCATCGACGCTCTGGCGCATTGCCGGCGAGCGATCGAGCAGGGTTTGGAACATCCCGCGATCGATTTTGATCGCTTCCGTGGCAACCGTCGCCTTCACCGTGGCCGAGCGCGGGGCGTTTTGCAGCATGGCCATTTCGCCTACCAGATTGCCGGCTGCGACATAAGCGAAGACGGTATCCTTTCCGGCGATGCGGCGCGATACCGTCACCGAGCCCTTGCGGATCAGATAGACGGCATTGTCGTCGGTCGCCCCCTCGCGGACCAGCGTCTCCCGGTCTTCCTTGTCGGCAGGCGAGTTGGGTCTGAACTCGACGATCTCTGGCGGGTGCTCAGCGGTACGCACAATCTCGGTGAGGATCGCGTCATTGGCGTCGGTAGCGAGATAGGTTCTGATGAAGCGAATGACCGCCGCCTCGTCGATGACCCTCCTGATGTCGCGTTCGGTCCTGACGAGGCGGATCATCGTGTTGCGGTCGGCCTCGAGGAGCAAGCAAGGCGTGATCGCTACGACCGTCGCGGTGCGCCGCCGTCCGGCGATCAGTCCGATCTCGCCAAAGAACTGACCCTGCCCGAGCGCGAGCAACTGATCCGGGCGATCCGGGTGGATTTGGATCCCGACCTGTCCGTCGAGAATCGAGTACAGTGAATTGGTGAAATCGTTGCGCCTGAAGACGATGTCGCCCGGGTTCAGCTGACGGATCTCGCAGTGGATCAGGAAGTCTCGGGTCTGCAGCGGGGTCAACGGCGCGTAGAGGGGCAGCCTTTCGCGCACTGCCGTCACCAGCTCCGACACCGTCATAGACACGCCTTGGCTGTCGAGCTTTGCTTGGATCAACGGCTCATCGGCGGGTGCGATATTGCGGCCGAGGATATATTCGACGACCTCGTAACCTTGGTTGAGGCATTGCTTGATCAGCGGATAGCCCGCCAGCGCCCCGATGATATAGAGCCCCGGCACCTGCGATTCGTAGGTTTCGGAGACATTGGGAAAGGCAGTGGGGCTGTCGCTCGGGAACACGATGCCGCAGGACTCCACGAACCTTCGCGGCGGCAGGGCGCCGATACGCGCGATGATGCGATCGCATTTGACGCGGGTCTCGCCCTCCGGCATGTCGAGCACCAGGTAACTCGGTTCGATCCGCTTCGGCTCGGCGTTGAAGAATGCCGCGATGTCGCCGCGGTTGATCGCCGACTGAATTAGCGCCGCATTCGCCGGCTTGGCGTAAGGAAAGTCGGCGGTACGGTTGATGACCGAGACGTTATTATTGACGGAGAGCCCCAGGGCGTTCTCGATTCCGGCGTCGCCGGTGCCGATGACGACGATCTCCTCGCCCTGGTATTCGTCGGGATCGTCGAGCTGATATTGGACGAAAGGACGATCGGCGTCGGGGATGGTTAGATCGGCACCGGGGATGGTCAGCCGGCGCAGGTTGCCCTGGACTCCGATGGCGAGAACGACATATTCCGCGGTCAGCTTTTCGCCACCGGCGAGCCCGATCTCGAAGTTGCCGCGCTGACCCTTGACCGACGTCACCTCGGTGTTGAGCCGCGAATTAACGTGGGCGCTCGCAACCCCAGCCTCCCAACTCTCGATTACTTCCTCCCGAGATTCTTCCTTGAAATCGAGATCGCTGCGTCGCGGTAGAATCTCGGGAGCCGCCATCACATGCTTGCGCTTCTGGTATTTGAAGATCGTATCGTTCAAATGGGGCGCACGCTCTATGAGAATGTGCGTCTTCCCTTCCTGTGCGGCACGGGCGGCCGCGCTCAGTCCGGCGGGCCCTGATCCAACGATCGCGATTGTGTAATCCGTAGCCATTGGTCGCCCCCAGCTTCTGCGCCCTGCCGTTGCCCCCTCTCGGAGTGCCCTGGTTCGGGCGCGGACTTCTGCGCCGGCGTTTGATGCCAACTCTATCAACCGGAGAGGCTGAAAGATAGCGGTTCTCCCCGGGACTCAAGCCCAGCTCGCGGGGGTGCGCTCGTCGCTGCGAGCGCGCGCTCGAGATCCTCGCGTTTTTCGGCAACCGGCTGCTGCCCCGCGCCGACCCTCCCGCGTCGAGCCTCTCTTACGCCAACCGCAGGCGCACCGAGATCGCCCGCGCGCTCGCTGCGCAACCAAAGCTTCTGATGCTCGACGAGCCGACGCCTGGGGCGAACCCGGCCGAGACGTTGGAGCTTGCCGGCCGGATCAAGAGCTTGAACCGGCAAGGGTTGACGATGCTATTGATCGAGCAAAAGCTCGATGTCGGCGCGACGCCAGCCGACAAGGTCGTCGTGCTCGATCACGGCGAAAAGATCGCCGAAGGTCCGCCCGATGTCGTGCGCCGCGACGAGGAGGTGATCAGCGCCTATCTCGGCCGGAGCGCGGTCTTGCAGAGCTGATGACGCGTCCGCCGGGGGCGAATCAACGAAAATTGTGTTTCGCCACAAGACAACCTATCGCGAGCGCTGAAGGAGTTCCAGGCGGAGGTCGCACTCGCGGTCGGACTTGCGGCGAAGGACCCCGCTAACTCCCGCTGGGCGCGGGAAGTAGCAGTCGGTCATAACCAGGTCGCCGCGCCTCAGACTCAGGGCGATCTTGGCAGGCGCCCTGGCAGCAGGAGCTCGCCGGCAACCATAACCGGATCGGCGGCGTCCTGGAGGTTCAAGGGGACCTGCCGGGAGTTCGAAGCTGAGCTGGCGATCACGACCCGGCTGGCGGAGAAGGACCCCGCGAACGCCAGCTGGCAGCGCGAGATTGCAGTTAGCCATAGCCGGGTGCGCTATGTGCTGGGTGATCTAACGGGCGCGCAGAACGAATTTCAGTGTTCGTGGGCCATCACGTCACGGCTGGTGGCGAAGGATCCGAGCGATGCCGGCTGGCAGCAGGATCTAGTCGAGCTACATCGCGCGAGAGCGCGACGCGGCGAAGGCAGCGGGCGACAATGCGGGGAACCGCGAGGATTGCGAAGCTTGCGCCGGGGCTGCCGAGCCGATGGCATCGCAAGGCTCTCCCAACAAGAAGCTCGCCGAATTGACCGCCTGCTGCCGGTCGCAATTAACCGAGACCGGGAGCAGCAACGGGCGGGCCGACGCCAGTCCGGCGTCCTCGCTCTGAAGCCGAGCCACTCGCGGCGGCGCCATCGTTACCTAACCTGGATCTCGCCGAGATGGCGCTAGATCCGGCCTTCCGCCGGGATGACGATGGGTGTTGCGGGTTTCACGCATCATGGTGAGCGCGCCGCGCGCTGGAGATCTCCCAAGAAAATCTTCGAACACCCACGCCTGCCGCCCGCAACCGCCTTTTCGCGAGGCTTGATTGCGTACTTGACAATTTTAGTCTTGATGTGGTATCAGTACGTGACAAATATTGGATCCTAAGGAGGCAGCATCGATGCCGGTGTTAGCACAAATACGGCAAAAGATCGCGGAGAGAGCGGCCCGACTCAGGCTGACGGGGATCTGCTCGCATTTATCTCAATTAGCGCCAAGACGGCAGCGGACGGACGGGGCGGAACCCTGCGCCATGGATTTAAACTAGAGGAGACCGAGCCAAGCCTGAATCGCGCGTGCAATATCAGGTGGAGCGGACCTCGGAGGGCCACTTCGTGAAGGGCCAATCCGACAACCCCGCCGACGAGCCGCCAGGATGCCGGAGTCACGCCTCGACGTCGCCGAGACTCTGCTCGACGGCGACGTCGAGGAGCTGACCCGGGCCAGGGTGATCAGCAGGGCCATCGGCCCGTGCTCGTCATATCGCCAGGCGCCTTCAATCGGCTGACAAAGGTGCCGATCGTGCTGCCGATTACATGCCGTTTCATTACGCGGCGAGAAAATTTGATCGGCGACGACGGCACCCTCACTCGCCTCGCTGCACTCGGCACGCTCTCCCGCACTGCGGGAGCGGGGGGGACCCAGCCCGCGGGCTGGGTGGGTGAGGGTGTCTCCGACTCTAAGCCCGGCGTGGTGTCGGTTCGCCTCCGGCAAAATAACACATAATCAATTCTTTAATTGACAATTATCGGCGGCTCTGCTAAAAGGGCGGATATTCCGCTCTGGCAAGACGGCGGCAGGTGACCGCGACGGCTTGCTGCCAGTTGTCGCCGGCCGGATCTCTCGCCGCGAGCTGGGTCCTGACCTCCAATTCTGCGCGGAATTCTGATAAGGCACCGGCGAGGTGGTGTTGCGCCCGCAATATTTCACCCACCAATTGGTGGCTAATAGCGAGGTTCAGCTGCGAATGCTATCCGAGTTCTGCGAACATAGGTAGCATGTGGAACAGCACCGATTGGGAGGACCGCGGCCACTTGAGAAGTTGGAGATCGACATCCATGGCGATGTCGTTGATGTTGTCATGGGCTGAGAGGTTTGAAGCTTAAGGCATCTTGCCCGCAACACGACATCGAGGACAAAAGGCGCTAGCCGTTGAATGCTTCGGGGTGGAGACCAGGGAGTGTGCATGCCGGATGACGACGACAGTTGGCTGGAGCAGGCGCGCTCTCATGCCGCCGCGGGCGATCACCTGCTCGCCTATGACCTGGCTATGCGCGGGCTCGACGAACATCCTCAAGATCCCGCGCTCAAGCACGCGGCAGTACTCGCTCTCGCGCGTTCGGGCGCCACCGCGAAGGCAAGCGAGCGCTATCTGGAGTTCGGTCTCGGCGACGTGCCTCGAACCGGCATCTCTGCATCTCTTTACACCGACATCGCATCCCTCGGCGCCCGCATCGCCAAGGACCTCGCCCTTGCGGCAAGCACAGAAAACCGCCGAGAACTCCTTACTGAAGCCGCCACCCGGTACCACAAGATCTTCGACGAGACCGGCGACTATTATCCGGGCGTGAACGCAGCCACCCTTGCTCTGCTGGCAGGATACGCCCCGGAGGCAAGGGCCCTTGCGGCTTCGGTCAGGACAATTTGCAAACGCCGGATCGGCGAAGGCCTGGAACGCGGCTACTACGTCTGGGCGACATTGGCCGAAGCGAACCTGATCGCCGATGACGAGGCTGCTGCGGCCGAGGCCCTCGCGCAGGCGAGGGGGGCCGCCGATGCCAAGCCCGACGCATTGGCGACGACTCGAAAGCAGTTGCGAGTGCTGTGTGCTGCAGCCGGAGTGCCGCCGTCGCTTCTCGACACATTGCGTCCCGCCACCGTCTTTCATTACGCGGGCCATCTGATCGGAGGGCGGCTCAGCGAAACGCAAGCCGCAGCACTGGAGCCGCGCATTGATGCCGTGCTGTCTGGAAACCAGGCGGGGGTGGGGTTCGGCTCGCTCGCGTCCGGAGCCGATATCGTCATCGCCGAAGCGCTGCTGAGGCGCGGCGCCGATCTCGAGCTCGTGTTCCCGTTTCGACTGGACGAGTTCTGCGAAATCTCGGTTCGACCGGCCGGCAAATCCTGGATCGAGCGGTTTGAGCGCTGCCTTGCCAGAGCCCGCTCCAGGACCTTTGCGACCGACGATTCCTATCTAGGCGACGAATACCTGTTTACTTATACGACCTGGTTGGGAATCGGATTGGCGCTTCAGCGCGCGCAATCGCTGGACACAGAGGCGAGGCGACTGGCGATCTGGGATGGCGGTGGTGCGGGCGGCCAACTCGGCGCCGCCGGCACCGCGGTCGATATCGGCCTTTGGCATTCACTCGGGTTGCCCGCGGACGTCCTGACGCCGGACGGCGCGGTCATCGATCCGGCGCTCGCTCCTGCCCCGGCCTCGAAATGGATCGAGGCGCCGAGAGGGCGCGTGCTGCGGGCAATGTTGTTCGGCGATATCAAGGGGTTCAGCAAGCTCACCGAAAAGCAACTCCCCGTGTTCGCCGACAAGATTCTGGGTGCGATCGCCCGAACTCTCGAGGGCTACGGCTCGGCGATCGATTTCCGCAACACCTGGGGCGATGGGCTCTACGTGGTCATCAAGGACGCCGAAACCGCAGCGGACTGCGCGCTCGAACTGCAAAGGACCATCTCCGAACTGCCACTGGCCTCTCTCGAACTGCCGTCGACGCTCGGCCTGCGATTGGGCGGCCATTTCGGCCCGGTGTTCCCGCTTTTTGACCCGGTCCTGAAGCAGATGGCTTTTATGGGCAGCCATGTCAGCCGGACGGCCCGGATCGAGCCGGTGACGCCGGAAGGGATGGTGTATGTGACCGACGCCTTCGCCGCGGCCCTTGCCGCGACCCGGCAGCCTCGCTTCGTATGCAATTACATGGGCGTAGTGCCGGCGGCCAAGAACTATGGCTCGATGCGCATGTTCGCGCTGTCGCGGCGTACGACGGGGCCGGTTTGAAGCGACGCAATCTCTTAGTGCGCGCCATGGCAAAAGTCGAGGTTGGGCTTGGGTTGGCGATAGTGTCGCATAGGTTCGGGGACGATGGCCGTTCCGTAGTGTGGGCCGCCGGGGCGGGCCGGCGGACTGGGCTTCTCCTGCCTGGCCCGCGGGTCTGCGCAACACTCGGATACGGATACCGTAGGTGGATAGATTGACGGTGAGCGATCCATTCCTGTTCGTCAGTCATGTCAGTGAGGATCGCGTGAAGGCGATGGAAATCGTCGCGGAACTCGAACGGCGGAATCTACGTTGCTGGATCGCGCCCCGCGACGTGCAGCCCGGGCATCCTTATGACGACGAGATCAGCGCGGCAATCGAGGGATGCTGCGCGATGCTGCTGGTGTTTTCGGATCAGTGCAACGAAAGCGAGTATATCCGACGCGAGGTGACGGTCGCGGGAGAGTGTCGAAAGCTGGTGATTCCCTTCCGCATCGAGGATGCGCAGCCGAAGCGCGGGCTGCGGGTGAGGCTGGCTGATCTTCATTGGATCGATGGTTTCGTCGCGCGCCAACAAGCGCTCGATGCGGTGGCGCAGGTCCTGGGTTTGAGCGCGACCACAACGCGTCAGCCAGCCAGCGGAGAGCCCGCGAGCAAGGATGCCGGCGCTTGGCGGGAACGATCCGGCGGGAACTCCAGCTTCGGCCACTCTTCGGAAGTTGACAAATCGACGACAATCTCCGACCAGGTCCAGACCGTCGGCACCGCGCGGGTGGCTTCCGCAGGTCGCGACATCAGCCCATCTTCGGCGCCCGCCCGATCCAGCGAGGAGGGCGATGCGAGCCGAGCGGCGGCCCGAGCTTCCGCGAAAGAACCTGCCCTATCGTCGAAACGTCGTCCGATCTTGTGGGCCGCGCTGGCTGCCGCCGGGTTGGCGGCATTAGTGGCCGCATTAATAGTCGTCCGGGGGACGATTCCGCCGCTATCGACCGAAAAATTGCGCACTCAGCTCGCCGCCGCGACAGCCGAATTTAGCTGCGCATCGCTGGATTACTCGGTCGCTCCCGACTCCTCTGTGCGCCTATCCGGATTTGCGGCAACCCCGGGCGATATCGATCGCCTGCGCAGCACCATCGACCGCATCGGCGGGATCGGCAAGGTTGTCTTCGACGTCGGCCTTCGGAGCTGGCCTTATTGCGAGGCGATGGCCCTCTTGCAGCCGTTGGTAAAACGTACGCCGGCCCCTGCGCCCAGCCTTGCGCTGGCGCCTCCGGGCACGGGAGCGCATATCGGTGACGCTTTGGTCATCGACATTCGAGCTCCGAGCTTCGACGGGTACATGTATGTCGATTATTTCGCCGACGCCGAAGGACATGTTATCCATCTGCTCCCAAACAACCAAGACAGTTCTATTTTCAAGCCGCAAGGAGCCCATTTGGTACTCGGGAATAATCCGGGCGCGCGATGTTGGACTCTCGCCGGTAACGCGGGCGAGCAGCAGCTCGTGACGCTTGTCGCGGCGACAAAGGCACTGTTCCGTGACCCGCGACCCGAGCAGGAAAATGCCCGAGATTACCTGCCGAGCCTCACTGACGCGATCAATAACCTGCCCAAAAATAGTAGCGATGCCGCTGCGTCGTTGTTCTTTCAGCTGCTCGATCCGGCGCCTTCCGCCTCCGGGCGGCAAGAATGCCGTTAGCGCTGTCGTGCATTCAGCTTCCGAGATTGACGACGACGCGCCGGGTTAGCCGGCTCGGACGACCCTTTGCCGGCGGTCTGCAATCTCAATGGCGACACTCCGACCTCTTGGACCAGATAGTCTTTGATGGCCTGCGTGCAGCGGCACGACAGAGCGGCATTGACCTGAGGGTTCCCCGCCGCGTCGCTATGTCCCTCGATCAGGAAGGCCCTCTGATTGGCGAGCTCATGGTTGAGGGCGTGCGCAGGGTCTACGCCGATTCGGGCGTGATCTGAGCCGATCCGAAGGTAAATTGAATCGTATTAAAGGTAATCGCTGCAGCCGGCTCCGTGGTCGCTTGCGCACGCGACGTCGCCCCGCCGCCTGCTCGGGCCTTGGGCTTGCTCGGCGCCGCCGATACAGATGCGCCGTGCACATTTGGGTTCTCGTTGGCGCCGGGAACGGTGCCGAGGGTGGGGAGCCCTTGGCGCACGCCGAGCCCCTCTCGGCAGAATGGGCATGCGCCGCATAATCAAAGAAGACCATATTGACCCAAATTTCCTCAGGAATCGACAAGGGAGAACCAAAATAATCAATGAACAGTTTTCCGGTACTAGCAATTGATCAATTGATCCGTATCCATCGTTGAATTTCACCGTCCACATCGGCCCTTAATAGTCCAATATGGCGGAAGCTCAGATCACAAACGGCTATCCGTCCCGATGCACCATCGTTGACAGAATGCACTGGTTGCCCGACGGAAATTTTCGCGCCACTGCCCACCTCATACTCTTCTGTATGCTGTTCTCTTTTCCACTCCGGTACTTCGCTCGGGTGCCAATCTCGAACAAATTGAGGCCCCCAAATCCCAAATCTCGGCCTGGCCGGGATCATCTGCCCGATGATCGATACTCTTGCATCGCCCATGACGTGGCCAACCCAACTCCGAAAATTGCCAATGCTGTCATTTCCCGCTGGATACAACTCCGAAAGCCTCGCTGCCATACGTGCGATGGTAATCCCGCTTGCGGCAACAGGGCGACAAATTATCCCGAACCTTCGCCAGTTCATCGAAGGGACGATCAGTTCGTTCCAATGCCAGCTGAAGGCATTGTCACCTTTAGGAATCTGGCGCAAGGACAAGTTGCATCGATGGTGCGCGAAGCAGCGGCTTGCGATCTGTGTCACGCGACAACTTCCCGCAATGGTCGTTTAACGTGACAAGGCGCAATGTCGCAGCACTCCGGGTAGCGGCAGGCCACCGTGCGGTCTGAGCGCCTGGTGCATCGCGGCTGCCGCCGATGACGTTCGTCGCACCGCAGGGAGCGTAGGGCGCGCTTGACCGATCGCCAACCTTTGGCGCACAATCGACCCTCTCCGAAGTTGGAAAAAGAACGAAATATCCGGCGCGATGGCGCGACGGATAGAGCCCGGCAGGGAGCAACGATGCAAAACGGCAGGGATGGCGGCGCCCAAAAGATCATGCTGACGGCCGAAGGGTACCGGCTCGATCAGACAGGGCACGGTGCGTCGTGGCGGCGCTGGGGGCCCTATGTCAGCGAGCGGCAATGGGGCACCGTTCGCGAGGATTACAGCGAATACGGCACAGCCTGGGACTACTTCCCGCATGATCAGGCGCGCAGCCGCGCCTATCGCTGGGGAGAAGACGGGATCGCCGGCTTTTGCGACCGCCATCAATGGCTGTGTCTCGGCCTCGGGCTGTGGAATGGGCGTGATCCGATCCTCAAGGAGCGTCTGTTCGGATTGACCAATTCCGAAGGGAACCACGGCGAGGATGTCAAGGAGATCTACTATTACTTGGACTGCACCCCGACCCACTCCTATCAGCGGATGTTGTACCGCTACCCCCAGGAGGCCTATCCCTATTCGCTACTTGTCGAGGAGAATCGGCGCCGCGGACCCCACGATCCGGAGTTCGAGATCACCGATACCGGGGTCTTCGAGAATTCCCGCTATTTCGACGTCGAGGTCGAATACGCGAAGGCCGAGCCGGACAACATCCTGATGTTGGTGACGGTGCACAACCGTGGCAGTGCACCCGCAACCATCGATATCCTGCCGCACATCTGGTTTCGCAACCTCTGGTCGTGGAGCCCCATTTCCAAGAAGCCGCGGCTAGTCGGGGTCCGCGGTGCGCGGATCCGGGTCGAGCATCTCCATTTGCCGCCGATGAAACTGCTTTGCGACGGCGCGCCCGAACTCTTGTTCTGCGAAAACGAAACCAACTCCCGCCGGCTATTCGGTCTTGCCGGGAACGGGTACTTCAAAGACGGCATCAACGATTTCATCGTTAGCGGCAGCCGTGCCGCGGTCAATCCGTACCCGGTCGGCACGAAGGCCGCGGCGCACTACCATTTCGAGGTGCCGGCGCGGGGTTCCGTGGCAGTGCGGGTGCGGCTCCAGCCGGACGATGACGATTCCCGCTTTGAAGATTTCGACAGCGTAATGAAACGTCGCCGGCACGAGGCGGACGAGTTCCACGAGGCGATCAGCAAAGACGTAGCGGACGGCGACCCCCGGCTCGTGCAACGTCAGGCGCTCGCCGGCATGCTATGGACCAAACAGTTCTACCACATCGATATGCGGGTTTGGCTGAAGGGCGATCCTCTGCAGCCCCCGGCCTCCCGGTCGCGGCTGCACGTGCGCAACGCCGACTGGCCGCACCTGTACAACGAGCAGATCATGTCCATGCCGGACAAATGGGAATACCCGTGGTATGCGGCATGGGACCTCGCCTTTCATTGCGTCGTGTTTGCGTTGATCGATCCGGCCTACGCCAAGGAGCAGCTCGTGCTGCTGACCCGCGAATGGTACATGCACCCTAACGGCCAGCTACCCGCTTACGAGTGGGCCTGGGGCGACGTCAACCCGCCAGTGCACGCCTGGGCGGCGTGGAGCGTCTATTCGATGGACCGCGAGACGAATGGCGGAAGAGGCGACCGCCATTTTCTTGAGCGCGTCTTCCATAAGCTGATGCTGAACTTCACCTGGTGGGTCAACCGCAAGGACGCCGAAGGGCGCAACATTTTCCAGGGCGGGTTCCTCGGGCTCGACAATATCGGGATCTTCGACCGCAGCGCGCCGCTGCCGACTGGCGGCTACATCAACCAATCGGACGGCACCGCCTGGGTGGCGATGTACACGCTGAACCTGTTGCGCATCTCGCTCGAACTCGGCCTCGAAGACCCGGTCTACGAGGACATCGCCGTCAAGTTCTTCGAACATTTCCTCTACATCGCCGAGGCCATGACCAATATCGGCGGCGCCGGCATCGGCTTGTGGGACGAGCAGGACGAGTTCTACTACGATGTCCTACAGCTGCCCGACGGCGAGCGGATCCCGCTGCGAGTGCGCTCGATGGTCGGGCTGATCCCGATCTTTGCCGTCGAGGTGCTCGAGGGCTCGGTCTTCCGGGAGCTGAAAGAATTCGCCGATCATACGCGCTGGTTTCTTGACAACCGCCCGGACCTGGCGGGCCTGGTGTCGCGCTGGCACGAGGTCAGCGGGGGCGAGGACCATCTGATGTCGCTGTTGCGCGGCCATCGCCTGAAATGCCTGCTGCGCCGTATGCTCGACGAAGACGAGTTCCTGTCGGATTACGGCATCCGCGCCCTGTCCAAGCACCACGAGAAGCACCCCTTCAGGTTCGAACACGCAGGACAGCAATACGGGGTGAGCTACCTGCCGGGCGAGTCGACGTCCGGCGTTTTCGGGGGCAACTCGAACTGGCGCGGTCCGATCTGGATGCCGGTCAATTTCCTGTTGATCGAATCATTGGGGCGCTTCCACCGCTATTATGGCCCCGACTTCAAGGTCGAGTGCCCGACCAGGTCGGGCGTCTACATGAATTTGAACCAGGTCGCGGCCGAGCTGTCGCGCCGCCTAGCCCGCCTGTTTCTGCGCGACGAAAACGGCCACCGTCCGGTCCTCGGCTCGTCGCCGCTCTTCCGCAACGATCCGGACTTCCGTGAGAACCCGCTCTTTTACGAATATTTTCATGGCGACACCGGCGCTGGTCTCGGCGCCTCACACCAGACCGGCTGGACGGGGCTCATCGCGCTGCTGTTGCGGCCGCGACCGCGCGCTGGCGCCGGCGTGCTGCCCGCGGCCGTCGCGGAACCGGAAGCGCGACGAGGTAACCTTGGATCCACGAATCTATCTCGTTCATCAACAGCCCCTCGCCCAGCGCCTTGACGTGGTCGGTCCATTTGGCCACGGCCGCGGGGGTGGCCTCGATCCGCGTTAGGGCGGCCGCGCGCAAAGCGGATCAGCCCGGTCACCCACTCGACACTGTATTCGGCGGCGCGCGGAAAGTTGCTGAGCCCGGCATGCGGACCCATCACCATCAGCGAATCATGCTGTTCAGGAATTCTGCCCGCCTCAGTCGAGGTGATAGAGCCGCTTCGCCGTGCCGCTGTAGAGGGCGAGCTTCTCGCTCTGAGAGCATCCGGCGGTGATGCGCTTGAACGCGTTCCACAATACCGCGTAGCCGGTACCCACCTTGTCGACCGGAAAATTGCTTTCGAAATTGCAGCGATCCGCGCCGAACAACTCGATGCAGGGGTCGACATAGGGCCGCCAGGCCGTGGCCCAGGCTTCAGAATTCGGCGGCGCCGGAAGTTCGCGGAAATTGAGCGCGGCGCCGCGGTTCAGCATGCCGCCGAGCTTAACGGAGACGTTCGGGCACGTGGCCAATTCCGCCATGCTGGCCCGCCATGCGGCATGGACCTCATCCTTCTTGCCGGCATAGGCCCCATAGCCGAGCACGCCGCCGACATGGCACATCACGATCGTCGCCTGCGGTACCGCCCGCGCCAAGGCAATCACATCGGCGAGCTGCGGATGGTAGCACCAGGCGTCGAGCGCCAGCCCGTGCGCGGCGAGACGCGCCACCCCGGTGCGGATTTCAGGCCGGGCGTACATATGGGGCGCCGAATCCGGGCGGCTGTTGCCGATGGTCGGATCGGCATCGTAACCGACGGAATAGCGCACGCCCTTGAGGCGGCTACCGCCGGCACGGATCAGCGCAAGTACCGGCTCGACCCGGTCGCCCAGCGCGAGATCGGCGTAGCCGACGATGCCTTGCGCCACCTTGATCGGGCCGTAGCCGCCGCTCGCGCTCATCGCGGCGATGCCGGCGACGAACTCGGTCTCGCCAAACGGGGCGCATCTCGATCGGCCCGGCGGCGCGATACATCGAGCGACATTCCTCGAAGACGGTGGCGACGATGTTGTGGCCGGTGTTGAGGTCGGCGAGCAGTTCCGGCAGCAGATAGGTCCAGCCGCCGCGGTCCCACAAATGATGATGCGTATCGATGATCGGCAGCTCCGGTTCGAGGATCGGCTCCTTCTCTTGTTTTGCCAGCCACGCATCGTCGGGCTTGCCGCTGTGGGCCGAACCGACCTGGCTGGACGGATTGCGCCATGGGGAGGCTCCTATTCAACCGACATTGCCCGGATTCCCAGGTTCCTGATCACTATCGTCCCGCGTTTGCCGCCTCGCGGCAAAGCGTTTCGTCCGTGACGGTACGCCCGGCGCGCTCGAAGCTGTGAGCCGGTCCGAGGCGAAGGCTCGCGCCGGGGCGCTGAGCACCAATATCAAGAGCGCAGTCCCTGAGGCGAAATCGGGCCTGATTAAGCGCCGACCTTTCGGAGCCACAAGGATCGGATGACTCCTGTCTCCGTGAGCAGCGGGTCGCCCCTTCGTTAACATTACTTCATCGGCGACGACTACCTTCAGATGCGGGTTGAGAATTTCCACCTATCCGAATAAATTAATGCCGATTATGAGCGCGCCGATTTTTATCAGTTATTCCTCCGCAGACCGGAGTATCGCCCAGACAGTCTGCGAGGCGCTGGAGAACCGCGGCTTCAACTGCTGGATCTCGTGCCGAGACATCGGCCCAGGCGAAAATTTTCAAGTATCCATCGTGCGCGCGATTCGTGCAGCGAAGGTGATGGTGCTAGTATTTTCGGCCAACTCCAATAATTCGGAGGAGATCAAGAAGGAGCTCGTACTGGCCGGCAGGAGTCAACTCATCGTGATCCCCGTGCGTGTCGAAGATGTCACCCCGGATGAGGCATTTGCGTATGAACTCGCTACTCGGCAGTGGATCGATCTCTTTGCGGATTGGGAAAGTGCGATCCAGCGTTTAGTTCGCCAGCTTGCCGCGGTGGGGGACATCACCGTCGGTCCGGCGGCGGAACCTTTGGAAAAGGTAAGAGACGGTTCCGATACGACCAAAAAGGCACCTTCTGAGAGCGGAACTGCGTCGTTCCGGTCCAGGCCCGATAGCGCGACACCGGCCCGCGCACGCTATGGCGGGCCTCACTATTTTGCATTTGCGGCACTCATCCTTTTTCTTGGAGTTGCGGGCGCCGCTGCCTGGTATTGGATCGGGGTACCCACTGGAGGTGCCCCAGTGACGAGGCAAACCGCATCAGTTTCAGGTGCCGATAGGTCATTAATCGACATACTTTCGGAGCGGTTTGCCTCGGCAATGCCAATACTCGATCAGCAATGGAGACAGGATCAGGCCCGCATGTACGAATCTGCTCGCGCACACAAGGCGCAGGCAGTTTCGCTACAGCCCCCAGGGTCTTGGCGGTCGGCGGGTCGGCCCGACGCCGACAACGCCGAAGAGGCAGCACTTGAACAATGTCAAGTCGTCTTTGGCAAGCCCTGTATATTGCTGGCCGTTGACAAGGATGTGACGACACCCCCGACGGACGGTAAATGGAAACCGCGAGACATGCCTCGGGCGCGATATGCTGGTGATTTCGATCCGGGACAAATACCGGGGTTGGGCCCGGGAAACCGCAACCGGCTTGATATCGTTGATTACCGTTCGGCCCGAGGTCCGAAAGCGGCAGTCTATTTACCTGATGGTGGCCGCGTGTTCACGATTACCGAGGCCGTGACTCAGCGCGCGGCCGAGGAGCGGGCGCTCAAAGCGTGCAATGACGAAGCAACTCTAAACAAGTCGTACGGAACTTGTCTGCTCTATGCCGTCGCTGATCGTGTCGTATTGCCGCTTCGCCTGAAAGAGCCACTGACCGCGCCAATGCTGCGCGAAATCCTTTCCGCCCGCCGCGCCTCGGCTGTGCCCACCCTAGACGAGAAATCGAGAGCAGTCGTGGCGCGCGAGTATGAAGATGAGACTCTCCACAAGGCTCAGGCGGCCTCATCAAACCCTTCTGGGACCTGGCATGCATCAAATCGGCCTACGATCACAAATGCCCAAGATTCTGCGCTCGAAAACTGTCAGGTCTACTACGGTGGGCCATGTATATTATTGGCAACGGACAACGAGGTTGAGCCGACCCCGGGAGATGGCAAGTGGCTCGCGCATGACATGCCGCGCGCTACCTACGCCGGTAGCTATGATCCCGAGCAAATTCCCGGTGTGGTACCGGCAACGCGCGCACGCGGCGACATCCTCTCCTATAGCTCGGCACCGGGCCCGAAGGCTGCTGCACTTCATCTCGTTGGCGCTCAGGGCGGCAGCCGACTATTCATAGTCACGAAGGCGGCCAGCCAGCATGCAGCCGAGGAGCAGGCGCTGAAGGCGTGCAATGATGATCCTATTAAGATCGTGCAGCGTCCCTGTTTTTTGTATGCCGTCGGCAACGAGGTGGTGCTGCCCCGTCGGCTCAGGGAACCACTGACAGCAGGGGCCAATCAATGAGTACGCTTCAGAAAACTTCTCAATCACAAGTCCGCCTGACCTTACCAGGAAGCGGCTAAAGATAGACAGTAACTTTTTCCGCTGAGGTCGTCATATTCTCAGTCTCGTGGTTATCAGCCTCAATTCAAAGATTAACGATAATGGATGATCACCCACACTGGCCACCAACCCCAACCATCATCCAGCCTAGCCCCGCGAGCCAGCATCGCGCGTGCAGCGTTTTTAAAAAGCGCTCGATGTCTGTGCCGTCTTTTACGAGGAGGTAAACATGAACCCCACCCGATCCTGGAAACTCCTCGCCGGTGTTGGCGTGGAATAGGCCGGCGCTGGTCGAGGCGCGTTCTACCCGCGCAACGGCCACCAGCTCGGGGAGTATTGACACGAGCGTGGACCAGAAGCCGCTGCGCTCGGCGAGCCTTGCCGCAACGACGGGCGGCATAGCTTTGATGTCGAAGTCGAGCAGCGCGGGCGCCGGCTCTCCGGGTCGATAAACGATGTAATCCTGAGTGCGGGCAATAATTCCTGGGGGGGTGGCGCCGCTCAGTCGATTTTGGGTTACGACCCCGACCTGGTCAGGCAAATCCCCTCGCAGCGAGCCGGTAGCGAGGGCCTCGTTTGATTTGAGCACGCTGATCTCCCACATGCTCGTGAACTCGAGCCGTCGCGCAGTGCCGGCCGTCATGACGCAAGCACTGCCATCGCTTTTTAGCGATCCATCCTTGTCGAGATAGATTTGCTTGGTCAGGGGCCCATCGCTCTTCGCGAAGATGGTGATTTGCAGTGCGCTCATGCCGGCGCACCTCCCAGACCGCTAACGGCGTCGGGGTGCGCCGAGCGCACGAGCGCGGCGACGGCCGCGCTGAACCGATCGGTCAGTTCGCGAGATCGCCATTCGAGGACAGGCACGTAGAGGGCCGTGCCGCTGGCGTCGCGTTTCTGTTGGCCTTCATGGCCAAGTTGTGGTGTGGCAGGCAGCGTTGCCCAAGGAGCGTTCTTGCCGAGCAGAACCGAGATGTCATGGATCACGAGCCTGATCGGTAACTCGATGGCAGCGAAGCCGCGCAACCCGCCTTTCAGGAGTGGCCGGTAGCGGCGCAGCAGCATGCGTCGCGGCAGTGCCGGCTTGTCGCGCCAGCCAGCAGCGTGCGCCGCTCCTTCGGTATTCGGGCTAAATCTGCGGGTGGTGATGTTGCCTTTGGCCTCGGCCGCGACCGCCGAGCGCCCCGGGATCGCTTCGTTCGGGCATGGCTCAACGCGCCGGGGCTTTCGCCAGGCCTGATTGCGGGCGCCGCGGTCTTCGCGATGGTGCCCTCGGCTCTATGCGGGCTTGATGTCTCCGGTGCGGCGTCGGGGCGGGCACTGAAAACTCGCCCATCTTCGTTGCGCCCCGGGTCAGCTCCTCATAATGCTGCCGCAGCGCCTGCTTGGAGGCGATCCAGGTGGCCCCTAGTGGTAGTGGTAGGCTTCTGACGCTTGGCACCCTAGCGATCCAAGCCGCTGAGCCGCGAGCGGCGGCTAAGCAGAGTCGCTTCCGTTAGGAGGTGTCCACT
>Ga0074044_10000915_pt1 | contig 27299 bp, 18 predicted proteins | sample BogForMeECP23OM1_FD_94443 | JGI IMG/M metagenome (GOLD analysis project Ga0074044, IMG submission 94443) | Bog forest soil microbial communities from Calvert Island, British Columbia, Canada - Bog Forest MetaG ECP23OM1 | ecosystem: Environmental > Terrestrial > Soil > Wetlands ... | reverse complement strand
CACTCTTACACTCTTACACTCTTACACTTCTTCCTCTTCGCCATCCAACCCCGTCATTCCGAACGGAGTCTGCGCAGCAAAGGATGGTTTCACATCGCACGCCTTTTGTGCGATGAATCTCTCTTCCTCTTGGGTTTTCTTCTCTTCCCCTGCGAACTCTGTGCTCTCTGTGACCTCTGCGTAATTCTTCGCCTTTCTTTCAACTTTCAACTTTTAACTTTCAACGATTCTCTACTCTTTGCTTCCTGATCGCTGATATCCGTCAGCCTCAACTCACCCCACCACGATGTTCAATAGCTTATCCCCCACAAATATCACCTTCCGCACTGTCTTCCCCGCCACATACCCCGCCACTCCCGCGTCCGCCTGTGCCAATTTCATCACTTCTTCTTGTGAAGCCCCCGCCGCCACCCGGACTCTCCCTCTAACCCTCCCATTCACTTGTACCGGAATCTCCACCTCGTCATCCTTCGCCAATTCCGCATTGAACGCCGGCCAGCCCGCATTCCACAATCCCTCGTCATGCCCCAGCATCTCCCACAACTCTTCCGCCAAGTGCGGCGTCATCGGCGCCAGCATCAGCGTCACCAGTTCCAGCACTTCCTTCCGCACTTCCGGCCGCAGGTTCTCTTCCAGCGGTTCCGTCGCATAAATCGCGTTCGTCAACTCCATAATCTGCGCAATCGCCGAATTGAAGTGCCATCGCGTCTCGAAATCCTGTGTCACCCGCCGCACCGTCTGGTGCGCCTTCCGCAGCAACCCCTTCTCCTTCTCCGTCAGCAACTCATGTGGCACAGTCCCTCCTGCTTGCCCTGAGCCCCGAAGGGACTGTGCTCCTGGGTTCTTTTCGCTTCCTGATATCTGATATCTGATATCTGTTAACCTTCCCCCACTCCCCGCATGTCTCTCTACCACCCGATACACCCTATTCAAAAACCTCCACGCCCCCTCGATACTCTCCTCGCTCCACTCCAAATCCTTCTCCGGCGGCGCCGCAAACAACGTGTACAACCGCCCAGTATCCGCCCCATACTTCTCCGCCATATCAATCGCGCCCACCACGTTTCCCTTCGACTTGGACATGGCCTCACCACCCTTCAACACCATGCCCTGCGTGAACAGCCGCGCCGCCGGCTCATCGTGCGTAATCAATCCCAAATCGCGCATTACCTTGCACCAGAACCGCGAGTACAGCAGGTGCAATATCGCGTGCGTAATTCCGCCAATGTACTGGTCAATCGGGAACCAATACGCCACTTTCGCCGAATCGTACGGCGCCTTGTCGTTTTTCGGATCGCAATACCGGTAAAAATACCATGACGAATCCACGAACGTATCCATCGTGTCCGTCTCTCGCCGAGCCGCTCCGCCGCACTTCGGGCAAGTCGTATTCAGAAACTCCGGATCAGTCGCCAGCGGCGATTGCCCTTCTCCCGTCAACTTCGGATTCGCCGGCAGCAGCACTGGCAAATCCTTGTCCGGCACCGCCACCATCCCATCCTTTTCGCAATACACGACGGGAATCGGCGTGCCCCAATACCTTTGCCGCGAAATCCCCCAATCCCTCAGCCGGTAAATCGTCTCCTTCTTCCCAAATCCCCCCGCCTCCGCGTCCGAAGCCATCCTCTCAATCGCCGCCTCAGTCTCCAATCCGCTGTACCGCCCCGAATTCACGCTAACCCCATACTCCGTATACGCCCCCGCAGGAGTGTCTTGGGTTTTCCCCTCTTCTCTGTGACCTCTGTGCTCTTCCTCTGTGACCTCTCTGCTAAAGCTTTTCTCTTCGCCTTTACTTTCAACTTTCAACTTTGAACTTTCAACTGCCTTCCTCACCACCACCGGTATCCTCAACCCAAACTTCTCCGCAAACTCAAAATCCCTCTCATCGTGCGCCGGCACCGCCATAATCGCGCCCGTGCCATACTCCAGGAGCACAAAGTTCCCCACCCAAATCGGAATCTTCTCCCCATTGAACGGATTGATCGCATACCGCCCCGTAAAAAACCCATCCTTCTCCGCGGTGGCGATATCTTCCATCTTCACCGAAGACCGCTTCATCTCCGCCAGCTTGCTCCCCAACTCGACCTGATTCTTCGCACCCGCAATCAACTTCCCCACTAGCGGATGGTTAGGCGCCAAAATAATCGCCGAAGCCCCATAAATCGTATCTATGCGTGTAGTAAATATCCCAATCTTGGGGAATTCTTGGTTTTTCTTCTCTCCCTCTGCGAACTCTGCGCCCTCTGTGATCTCTGCGTTATCTTTTCTCTTGTTTCCTGATCGCTGATATCTGATATCTGATATCCCTTCACCCTCCACCCCAAACCAAACCTTCGCCCCCACCGACTTCCCAATCCAATTCCTCTGCATGGTGATGACCCGTTCCGGCCATCCACCCTCCAACTCCTTCAAATCCTCCAACAACTGTTCCGCGTACGCCGTCGTCCTCAAAAACCACTGCTCGATGTCCCGCGCCTCCACGCGCGTATCCTCGTGCCGCCAGCAGTACCCGCCATTCACCACCTGCTCGTTCGCCAGCACCGTGCAGCATTTTGGACACCAGTTCACCCGGCTCTTTTTCTTGTACGCAATCCCACGCTCCAGCATCCGCAGGAAAAACCACTGGTTCCACCGGTAATATTCCGGCTCGCACGTCGAGATTTCCCGCCGCCAGTCGTAGCTGAACCCAAACCGCCGCAGCACTCTCTGAAATTCCGCAATATTCTTATTCGTCCACTCCCGCGGATGCGTATGGTTCTTGATCGCGGCGTTTTCCGCCGGCAATCCAAACGCGTCCCAGCCCATCGGATGGATCACGTTGAATCCGCGCATCCGCTTCACCCGCGCCACCACATCCCCAATCGTGTAGTTGCGCATGTGTCCCATGTGCAGCGTCCCCGAAGGGTAAGGCAGCATCTCCAGCACATAGTATTTCGGCTTCTTCTGCTTCTCTTGTGCGAGTGGGTCTTGGTTCTTGTTATCTTGGGTCTTGGTTGCCCCAGGCACGGAGTATGTGCCTGGGTCTTGGGGTTTCTTATCCTGGGTTGTGGGTGCCCCAGGTGCCGGTCTTGCACCTGGGTTCTCGGGGTTCTCTGCGGGTGCCCCAGGCACGGAGTATGTGCCTGGGTCTTGGGTTTCTCCTATCTCCGCTTCACTCTCAAAAACGCGATTCTCTTCCCATCGTTTCTGCCACTTCTTCTCAATCGCCTGCGGGTTATAGTCCGCCACGGTTCGTATTTTCCTCCGCGGGTACCCCGCCTTTGGCTTCTAAGGGAGGGCCTTGGGTTCTTTGTTCCTTAACTTTCGACTTTAAACCCCTTCTCTGCGACCTCTGTGTTCTCTGCGAACTCTGCGTTATTTCTTGGTCTTTTTCTTCGTCTTTGCCTTCGCCGCGCTCTTCTTCCCTTTCTTCTCCATCGCTTTTCGAATCTTCTTCAACGCCGGTGTCAGCATGCTAAATCCCTTCTCCGCCTCCGGCCCCTCAATCCCAGCCAATTCCCATAACTTCGCCACATTCCTCCGGTCATCTCCCGGCTCATCAATCGGCGTCTCCGCTAGGAACGCCCGTCCCGCCAATCCTTCCGGCTCTGCAGCTCCAAACCGCGGGTGCCGCAATATCCGCGCAAACGCCGCCTCGCCAATCTTCCCTTTCCCAATATGCTCGTGCCGGTCCACGCGCCCGCCCAGCGGTATCTTTGAATCGTTTACGTGAAACACCGGCACATTTTCCATTCCAATCGTCCGCTCAATCTGCCCCACGGTGTTCGCCAATCCTTCTTCGCTCCGAATGTCATATCCCGCCGCAAACAAATGCGCTGTATCCAGGCAAGCCCCCGCGTGCAAATCTTTCAGCCCACGCAGAATCGCCGCCACTTCTTCCAGCCGCGACCCCACCGCCGTCCCCATCCCCGCGGTATTCTCGATCAAAATCCGCATCCCCCGCATCGGCACGCCCCGCGCCCCCTGCTTCACGCTCTCCACAATCGTCGCGATTGCCTGCTCCATCGAAGCTTCCCCGCGCGCCCCCGGATGCACCACCAGAAAATCCGCTCCCAGCAACACCCCGCGCACTAACTCCTCATGGAACGCCTGGATCGATCGCGTCCGCAGCATCGGCTGTACCGCCGCCAGATTCACCAGGTAATTCGCATGAATCACCAGCGGCCCCAGCCCCAACTCCGCCCGCCGTGCCCGAAACGCTTTCGCGTCCGCCTCAGGTATCCGCGCCACCGCTCCCTGCCACATTCGGGGGCTAGCCGAAAAGATCTGCAGCGCGTTGCACCCCAGCTTCTTAGCCGCTTCCAGTGCCTTCAGGTAACTCCCCGCAATGGACGTATGAATCCCGATCCGCAAACTCCCGTCCATCCAGGCAGGCGCCTGTGGCTCCGGTTCCGGCTCCGGCCGGTACTCGTCATCCGGCTCAAATTGTGTGTTATCAACGAGTGGAAATTCCGCCATTCCGCCACTTTCCTATTCAAAATAATCTTTCATCTTACCATACCGCCCCCTCCCGCCTTTGCAGCGGCCGTGCGTCGCGGCGAGCGACCGCCTTCTCTTGAGTTGTCCCGCCCTGTAGGGGTCCAGCGCGCTGGACCCCTTTTCAGCAAGGCGTAAACAACCATTGTCATCCCGACCGAAGGACCGCGCCGTTTGCGGTCTGCAGTGGAGGGATCGCGGCATGATCGTAGCGTCTTGGCACGCTCTCCGTCCCTCGAATTTCGCTTTTCGAGTTTCGCTCTTCGCACTCCGTCTCCTGATCGCCGATAGTAGCCCGCTCATAACCCCTGCTTCACAAACAACTTAAAACTGACAATGCCCCACCCCCATACCTACTTCGCCACAAGGTACTTTTGTACAGTAGTACCCAACTCCTCTCCCATGCTAGAAATGAAAATAAGGTAAAAAGGGGCATCCTGATGAAGCGACTACTCCTAGTTCTCACTTGCGCTGTGTCTCTAGCCATGGCAACTCCATGCGCCGCCTTCCCCGCGCATAAGCAGCAAAGTGCCGGCTCCGACCAAAAACACCACTGGTTCAGCTTCCACAAGGCCCACAAAGAAAAACATCAAAGCGACAAACACGACTCGCTCCACAATTTCCCCCGGTCCGTAGGCTGGTGGCACCACTCCCCAGGCCCCGCCGGCTACGGCGCCAAATAACCTCTCCATCGGTGAACTCAGCGCCGGAGGCGCGCCACAAGTCAGCCCAGCCCGCAAGGGCTGGGTTCAAAAGAAACCAGAACTGGGAGCGCCGTAGGTGCGGCACCCAGCTTACGCTTACGCACCGCGCGCTCCCTCTTCTCCCGGTTTTCTCTCCTCCTGGTTTTCTCTTTTCCTGGGTTTCTCTTCGCTGTGAACTCTGCGTCCTCTGTGATCTCTGTGGTAAAGCTTTTCTCTTCGTCGTCCCTTTCAACTTTTAACTTTTAACTTTCAACCTCTCCCCCCAAACACACCTCTCCCCGAAAAATTCCCTACGCGCAAAATTTTATGGGATTCCCTTAGTCCTACGTCTTACTCTTCCCGCTATCCCCCGCCAGGCATTCATTGCAAATGCCTCCCACTTCCGTCCGCGACACCGTCACCTTCATCTGAAAATCCCGTGCAATCTGTTCCTTCAACTGTTCATACAACCGGCTCTCAAACTCCCGCACCTTCCCGCAGCGCAAACACGCCACATGAATGTGGTCCCTCGGCCCATGCGTCTCGTAGTAATGCCGGTCCCCGCGTAAATGCAGCAAATCCAGCTCATCAATCAACCCATGCTTCTTCAGCAGGTCAATCGTCCGGTACACCGTCACTAGATGCACTTCCGATTTGATCTTCTGCGCCCGCTCCAGGATCTGATCCACGTCCAGGTGCTGCTCCGCGGCATCCATCACCTGCAGGATCACCCGCCGTTGCCGCGTCAGTCGTATCCCCTTCTTCCGCAGCGATTGCTGCAGCGGTCCCGTCGTCTCAGCCGTATTCAGCCGTTCCCCAGACGACACGCGATGACTAGGAGCAACCGCCATGTGGCCTTTCCTAAACCCCGCGGCCTTCGACTCTTGCACTCTTACACCTTACACTCTTATACCCTTATACTGCTTCCTCTTCGACCTTCACCGCGCGACCAACGCAGCGCTATCCATGCCAGTTCCCGGTTCCTGATCTCTGATAACTGATATCTGATATCGCTCTTCCTCACGAATGACTGGGCAGCAAACGAACCACGTCATTGTACATAACGTAAGCAAACAGCACCAAAAGAAACACCAGCCCCACCTGGATAAACCTCTCTTTAAACGCCATACTGAAATCCCGCCGCCGTATCCCTTCCATCGCCAGCAACAGAATATGTCCGCCATCCAATATCGGTATCGGCAGCAAATTCAATATCCCCAAATTCACGCTGATCAGCGCCATGAACGAAATCACCGCCGCCGCCCCTTCCGCCACCGCCTGTCCCGCCACGCGCGATATCCCCACCACACTCTGCAATTGCTTCACGCTCACGCGCCCGCTGAATAGTTTTCCCACCACTGCAAATGTTCCTGTCACATACTCCCCGGTCTTTTCCGTCGCCGCGCGCACCGCATCCGCGGGGCCTACCCGCTCGTACGCGGAATCAAACTGCGGCGCCACGCCAATCTGGTAATTCTTGTCCGTAACCTCAGCCAGTCCTTGCTTCGGCGTAATCGTCAACTCCACCGCCTGGCCTTTGCGTTCCACCGCCACGTTGAGTGCCTTTCCTCCCGAACCCCGCACCTGATCCACAAACTGGTCCCAATACGCAATCTGCTGTCCAGCCACCGAGCGGATCACATCACCCGCCTGCAATCCCGCGCGGCTCGCCGGAGTCCCCGCCGCCACCTCTCCAATCGTCGGCAGTATGGGCAAGTACCCAAACACATGCGTCTTCGGATCATTCGACACCGGCACGTCCACATGCCGCTTCGCTCCGCCATTCTCCACTTCCACGCTCAACGTCGCTCCGGGATTTGCCTGGCTCACCATCTTCAGCGCTTGTTCCCAGTTCGGATTCTTCTTCCCCTCCAACAAAACTACTTTGTCCCCCGCTTCCAATCCATTCACCGTCAACGTGTGCGCCGGCGAATACTCGTCCACCACCACCGCTTTCCGCTCAAACGCCGCGTACGGCACTCCCGAAATGATGTAGTACCCCCCCAGCAGCACAATCGGAAACACCAGATTCACCGCCGGCCCCGCGAACGAAATCACCGCGCGCTGCCACCGCTTCTTGCTCATCAACTCATCCGGCAATCCCTTCGGCGCCTCTTCCCCGGAATCGATATCCGTGATGTCCTGCCCTGCCATGCGCACGTACCCGCCCAGCGGCAGCATGCTCACGCGCCAGTCCGTCGCCCCGCGCTTCACTCCAAACAGCCGCGGCCCGAATCCAATCGAAAAAACGTCCACGCGCACGCCAAAAAATCGCGCCGCAATAAAGTGTCCCCATTCGTGAACCAGAATAATCACGCCCAGGACCAGCACCATGCCGATAATCGTATTCATTCCGCCCAATAACCTCGCCTGTCTAGTTTACGCTACCCTCAACTCCCCGCCCACTCCCCCCACTCATCCCCGTTCCCATCCGCAATCCCACCCAACCAAAACGTCCTGTCATCCCGACCGGAGGCCCGCGCCGTTTGCGGTCCGCAGTGGAGGGATCGCGGCACAATCTCACCCCCTCCACAACCCCTCTTCGTCTTTCTCTTCCTTCTGCGAACCTCAGCTTCCTCTGCGCCTCTGCGTTATCTTTAATTCTTCTCTTCTCTGCGAACTCTGTGCTCTCTGTGACCTCTGCGTAATCTTTGTCTTACGCTTTCACGCTCAACTTCCCCACTTCTTCCTGCGCGACTCTCCGCGCCTCCAAATCCGCCGCCAGCACATCTTCCATCCTCTCAAACTTCACTTTCGCCGTCCGCCCCAACACGCGTTCCACCACTTCCGCGATCCCCAAAAATCCCAGCCGTCCTTCCAAAAACGCCGCCACCGCCACCTCATCCGCCGCATTCAGCGCGCACGGCAGTGCCCCACCCTTCTTCAAAGCCTCCCGCGCCAGCCGCAAACAAGGAAACCGCCGCGTCGAAGCCTTCTCAAAATCCAGCCGTTTCAAATTCTTCCAGTCCAGCGCCACCTGGTTAGATGCCACTCTCTGGGGGTACGTTAGCGCGTACTGAATCGGCATCCGCATGTCCGGCGGCGCCATCTGTGCCAGCACCGACCCATCCACATACTCCACCATCGAATGAATCGTGGATTGCGGGTGCACCACCACCTCAATCTGCTCCGGCCGCACTCCAAACAGCCATCGCGCCTCAATCACCTCAAATCCCTTATTCATCATCGTCGCCGAATCAATCGTGATCCGGCTCCCCATCTTCCAGTTCGGGTGATTCAGCGCCTGCTCCCGCGTCACGCTCCCCAAATCCTTCAACGGAGTCTTCCGGAAAGGTCCCCCCGAAGCCGTCAGCACAATCCGCCGCACCTCCGCATGTGTCCCCACCCGTAAACACTGGTGCACCGCGTTGTGCTCGCTATCCACCGGCAGCAGCGCCTTCCCAGATTTCTCCACCGCCGCCATCACCAACTCCCCTGCCGCCACCAGCACTTCCTTGTTCGACAGCGCGATCTCCTTCCCGCGCTTGATGGCCTCGTACGTCGCCTCCAGCCCCACCACGCCCACTGCCGCGGACACCACCATGTCCGCCTGCCCGTGCGTTCCCACCATTAACATGCCTTCGCGCCCGTGCAGTATCTCCGGCAGCGGCGAAATCTTCTTGTCCCGCAGCCGCCGCGCCAGCTCATCCACCAATTCCGCCGCGCCCACCGACACCACTTCCGGCCGGTGCCGCTCAATCTGCCCCGCCAACTCTTCCAGATTGCGCCCCGCCGCCAGCGCCACAATCTGAAACTCGCCCGGCAACGACTCCACCACCGCCAGCGTCTGCCGCCCAATTGATCCCGTACATCCCAATATCGATAGTTTCTTCATACCCTAACTCTATCCCCTAGTTTCTCCCCCAACTCTCCTACTCTTCCATTCTTATACTTTTTCACTCTTACACTCTTACACTTCTTCGTTCTTCTCTCCCTCTTCTCTGCGAACTCTGCGTTCTCTGTGACCTCTGTGTAAAGCCTTTCTCTTCTCTCTTCTCCTTTACTTCCTATATCTCCTCTACGTCCTTTGCCTCACTTGCCTCCTGATCTCCGATAACTCTCTTTCTTCACTTACCACTTAAAACTTACAACTGAAAACGACTCACCCCACCACTCTCGGATTCACCAAAACGAGGTAATACCAAACCACCGGTATACACAAAATCAGCGCATCAATCCGGTCCAGTATCCCCCCATGCCCCGGCAGCAATCCTCCCGAATCTTTCACCCCCGCCGACCGCTTGTACGCCGACTCCAGCAAATCCCCCATCTGTCCCGCCACATTTCCAATTGCGCCCATCGCCAACAAATGTCCAACCGGAATTTTGATCCAGTAACTGAACGCCCAAGCCACAACCAGCGACCCCGCCATTCCCCCGATGGATCCTTCCCAGGTCTTCTTCGGCGACAAATGCGGCGCCAGCAAATGTTTCCCAATCCCCCGCCCCACAAAATAAGCCACCGTATCCGCCGCCCAAGTAATCCCGCAAGCGAACAGCAGCATTCTCGGCCCAATTCCCCCAAATCCGTGCAGGGGCACCGCATACGATAACGGAAACGCCACCAGCAGCAACGCACTCGAGCTAATCCCCGCCGCAGGCAGCGTCTCCACCAGTGCCCGCTTTCCCCATACCGTGAGCACCGTCATCCCCAGCACAAACAGAAAAAATACCCACAAAGGGGACGGCAGTTCGCCCTGCGGATGACCCAGTAAAAAGTAAATGCGGTCCACAACGCGATTGTTGTACGCCGTCATCCATTGCGCGTAAATCAGCACCACCGCGCAAATCACCGTCCATACCCGATACCCCCGGTGCCCAATCGCCTCACCCAACCCGAAATACTCCCACAGCGCCACCGTCGTCAGCACCGCCACAGCCAGCGCCACCACCGTCGTCGAGCCCCACACCACCAGCGCAATCACCACCGGCATCAACACCGCCGCGGTCGCCACCCGTTTCCACGTCATCAAAGTTTTATCCTTTAGACCTGCCTGCACCACCCGCGGGAAGAGTCCTCCAATTATACAGTCAACCCACGTATCCACACTCTTTCACCTCTTCTCTTCCTCAACCAATTCGGAGGTTGCCCCAGGCCCGCCGTAGGCGGGTGCCTGGGTCTTGGGTTTCTCTTCTCCGTGGCACGATCACTTCTGCCTCCCCTGAGCCTCGAAGGGTCTGTGCTCTTGCGTTTCTCTTCTCTTCCTCTGCGAACTCTGTGCCCTCTGTGACCTCTGCGTAATCTTTTTCCGCATGCTGGCCGCCCACACCACCACCCAACCCACTCTTCCTCTCAACTTTTCCAATGGAATCTTCCGTCCTACCGTGCCGCCCGCGCCGCCGCACCGCGCTCCGAATCAATCCCGCCGTACCGCCGTTCTCTCTTCTGAAAATCCAGCAGCGCCTCCAGCAATCGCGCCCTATTAAAATCCGGCCACAGCGTTTCCGTCACAAAAATCTCCGCATACGCAATCTGCCACAACAGAAAATTGCTGACTCGCATCTCCCCGCTCGTTCGTATCAGCAAATCCGGGTCCGGCAAATCCGCCGTATACAGATGCCGCGCCAGCGTCTCCTCCGTCACCGCTTCCGCTCCCGTGTGCCCGTTGCGTTCCGCCAGGATCGCGTTCATCGCGTCCACAATCTCCGCCCGGCCCCCGTAATTCAGCGCGATTGAAAGCACCATCCCCGTATTCCGCGCCGTCTCTTCCGTAGCCTCCCGCGTATCCTTCTGAACCCCCGCCGGCAACTCTTCCGGCCTCCCCAAAAATCGCATCCGAATATTGTTCTTCTGAAGAAGCGGCATCTCCTTACGCAAATAATCGCGCAGGAGCTGCATCAAAAACTCGATCTCCGTCTTCGGCCGCCGCCAGTTCTCCACGGAGAACGCATACAGCGTCAGCGCCTCCACCTTCAGCCGCGCGCATGTCTCAATGGTAGTCCGCGCCGATCGTGTCCCCGCGCGATGCCCCGCCACGCGCGGCAAGTGCCGCTTCTGCGCCCAACGTCCGTTCCCGTCCATGATCACGGCAATGTGCCGCGGCAATCGCGCCAGGTCCAGCTTCTTCAGCAGCCCCGCCTCTTCCGGCGTAACCGGGCCCAGGGCCTCCGGAGCCAGCTCGTCAGGATGTGTTCGGGTAGGTGCCACGGTCGTTCCGCCAAATCTTCTTTACGCCGCAAAGTTAGCACACCCCCACTTAACCGCGCAATCGCCTGTGCCACCCCAGTTACGCGCCCCCCTTCCCGCAACCCCCAGCAAGTCCCTGATTTTCGTCCCGCCATCCCCGCAAGCCAACTTCTCCCGGCTTTTACTCTTACACTCTTATGCTTTTTTTGCTTTTTCACTCTCGTGTCCGTGCCCCGAGTCCCAACTCTGTAGCTCACCCCTTCAGGGGTGAGGCCTTCCATCACAATCTCCGACAGAATAACCCGTCATCCCGACCGCACTGCCGCGCTCTTTGCGCCATCGCCAAAACTGTCATCCCGACCGGAGTGGCCCGAATTCCTCTTGCGCGCCGCATTTCGGCGCGTCGGGCCACGCAGCGGAGGGATCGCGGCAAAATCATCGCGTCTTGCCACCCGGTTCGTTTTTCGAGTTTCGCTTTTCGAACTCTTCTCTTCCTCTTGCTATTAACTCCCAACTGCTTGCTGTCGACTGTAAGCTGTGGACTCTCTTCGCTCTCTGATATCTGATAACTGATATCTGATATCCCTCAACCTCAAGCACCGCCCTAACCCGAATTCCCGTGCACCCACTGCGCCACCCCCTGCCACATAAGCACCACCGTCAATATAATCATCGCCACGGCCGTCACCCACGCCACGATGTTAAACGCCACCGTGTTCGTATGCTCCCCCATCAAATCTTTCCGGTTCACCAGCAGCAAAATGAATATCACCACGATCGGCAGCCACACGCCGTTCCCCACCTGCGAAAAAATAAAGATCTTCCACAAGGGCACGTTCGGAATCAGCACAATCCCCGCGCCCACCACGATCAGAATCGAGTACAGCCAGTAAAACGCCGGCGCCTCACGGAACTTGTGGTCCAACCCCGCCTCGAACCCCATCCCTTCGCAAATCACATGCGCCGTCGAAAGCGGCAAAATCGTCGCCGAAAATATCGAAGCATTCAGCAGTCCAATCGCGAACAGATAGCCGGCCCACTTCCCCGCCAGCGGCACTAGCGCTTTTGCCGCCTCCCCCGCGTCGGTAATATTCGTCAAGCCCGCCCGGTTCAACGTCGCCGCCGTGCATACGATGATGAAGAACACGATCGCCATGCAACTGATGCTTCCCAATGCCACATCCCACTTCGCTTGCGTGTATTGCCGCGGCCCCACCTTTTTCTCCACGAAGCTGGCCTGCAAATAAAAGAATTGCCACGGCGCAATCGTCGTCCCCACCAATGCTGTCAGCGTTATTAAGTAGCTCACGTCAAAATGAATGCTCGGAATCGCCGTCATCCGCGCCGCCAGCATCCAATCCGGCTTCGCCAGCAGAGCTGAGAACATGTACGAGAGATAGAACACGCACAAAACCAGAAAAATAACCTCCACCTGCCGGTACGTCCCTTTCAGCACCAAAATCCACACCAGCAACGCCGCAATCGGCACCGCGATGTACTTGCTGATCCCGAACAATTGCATCGAAGCCGCCACGCCCGCGAACTCCGCCACCACGTTCCCCAAGTCAACCAAAAATCCCGTCACCATCACGAAAAACGTCGAGCGGAATCCGAACTCTTCGCGGATCAAATCCGAAAGTCCTTTGCCCGTGATCACGCCCATCCGCGCGCACATTTCTTCCGTCACATACAGCGCGATCGTCATCGGGATCAGCGACCACAGCAGCGTGTACCCCAGCGAACTTCCCGCCTGCGTGTACACCGCGATTCCGCCCGCGTCATTGTCCACGTTGGACGTAATGATCCCCGGCCCGATCACCGCCAGAAACAGCGCAATCCGCCGGCGCCACGCCCTCCCGCGCGAGAAAAACTCCATCGTCCGCCCGCGCATCCCATCAATCGTCTTGTTGACCACTCCCAGTTTCATCGCCGCCCCAATTGTTCTTCTCTGTGAACTCTGCGTCCTCTGCGACCTCTGTGTAAGTTATCTCCATTTCTTACACTCTTGAACTCTTATACTTTTTTACTCTTAAACTTCTCCCTCTCTTTCTTTTACTTAAGACTGAAAACTTACAACTGACCACTGCGCCCCGCTACCCCTTCACCAGTCTCGACACCACGTCATCCACCGTCACCGTCCCGATCGGCCTCTTCTCCTCATCCACCACGCTCAACATCCGCAAATTGTATTTATCAAACAGCTCGAACACGTCCTTCTCCCCCGCATCCGCCGTCACGCTCAACAGCGGCTCCGTTTTCAGCTCTCCCATCTTCCGTTCCGCCGAAGCCAGCAGCATCCGCGCCACCGGCACCGTCCCTGAAAACTGCGCCGCCTTGTCAATCAGCACAATCGTGTCCAACTGTTCCAGGTTCAGCTCCTGGGTCTTCATCCACTCCAGCACTTCATCACGCGTGGACGCCTCGCTCACAAACACAAACTCCGTGTTCATCATCCCGCCCGCCGTCGAAGGGTCGAACGCCAGCAGTTCCCGCACTTCTGCCGCTTCGTGGTTCGGCATCTCTTCCAGCACTTCCTCCGAAGTCTCCTTTGATAAATCCGCCAGCAAATCCGCCGCCGCGTCCGGTGCCATCTCCTCGATGATGTCCGCCGCCTTCTCTGGATCCAGTTTCTCGACGATCTGCGTCGTCAACCGCTCATCCAATTCCGCCAGCACCTCCGCCGCCATCTCTTCATCCAGCGAAGCGATAATCCCCTGCCGTTCCGCCGCCGAGAGTTCCTCCATCATCTCCGCCAAATCCGCCGGGTGCAGGTTCTCCAGCTTCTCGTGCGTAATCCGCAATTTCACGCGTCGCAGCGGGTCCGGCTCGATCAAGTTCACAAACTCCCACCGGATGGATCGTTGCGGCAATTTGCTCTGCAGCTTCCGCACTATTGCCGCGGGAGCCATGCCTTGCAGCAGCCGCCGCACCGCACCCGGCAAACCCACATCCACCTGAGCGATTCGCAGCTCCACATTCCCGTTCGTCCGCAGCTCCGCCAGGTCCACATCGTTCACCCGCACCACCTTGCGCCCCGCGGTATCAATAATCTGCTGGTCCAGCAAATCCTTGCGCACCGCCAGCCACGCTTCGTTCGGCTCGTATGCCTCCAGCGCCCGCTCCCTCACATTCAATTGAATCCGCCCGGGCTCCACCGCGGAAACCTGGTCATGCCGCGCCACCAGCGGCGCAAACCGCCCGCGCGAAATCAGGAAGTGCGATACACGGTTCGGCTGCTCTGCGGGCTCCACAAAAAATTCGCGCACGCGCCCCACATAATTCCCCTGCACATCAATCGCCTGCGCCCCCATAATCTCCGTCGCATATAGCATCGCCCCTCCTTTCCTGCATTCTCCGAACTCTTTCATTTCAACCAAGTCGGAGGTTGCCCCAGGCACGGAGTCTGTGCCTGGGTCTTGGGTTTCTCTTCTCTCTATCTCCGCCCCCTCAGGCCCCAAACTCTTTCACTCTTTCACTTCTTCTCTTCCTCTGCGAACTCTGCGCCTCTGCGTTATGTTTGACTTTTCTCCTCTTTTCCCACCCCCAAAAACAAAATCGCCGCAAGTCATTACGACCGGCGGCGGATCCTCTCCACGCTGCAATAGTGCAACCCTTAGCCGGCGGCGAATCCTCCTTCAGCCACAAACCACGCGAGACCTTCGCGGTGCTCGCCCCGTTGGTCATTCCGCTCCAGGGCCGACCCCGAAAAACTCGCAGGCCTAGCGGTCAAGTGGCTGAGACTCCCCCCAAAGCATCTAGGGTGAGGTTCGAGTTCGCTGGACGCGCTCATTGCAGAGAATTCACTCCGAACTCAGTGATAAACCTGCCTCTTCTCGTTGTCAACATGAAATCACCATAAAATTCCCTTTGCTGCAAAAAAATTCTCGATCTCAACCCGGGGCACCTCGCCCAACAGCCCCGGCTTCTGACCCAAGCGCCGGAGGCGCGCCAGAATTTAGCCCAGCCCGTAAGGGCTGGGATCCAAATCCCACTCAATCCGGAGCGCCGTAGGCGCGACACACTCGTTCCTTACCGAGCTTTCCCTCTTCTCCAGGCGCACACTTAGGCTACGGTCGAACGCCGCGGCCCCTCCCAACTTTTGTCATCCCGCTTGCCCCGAGCATCGAGGGGACCGAAGGCCCGCGCCCTTTGCGCCATGGCCAACACTGTCATCCCGACCGAAGGCTCGCGTCGTTTGCGAGCCGCAGTGGAGGGATCGCGGCACCCTCGCAACCCATCACCCACCCTCTTGCCTTTCTCTTCTCCTTTACCTCCTTTACATCGTTCACCTCACTAGCCTCCTGATCTCCGATATCTGATCGCTGCTATCTGATAGCCGCCCTCCCCATCTCTACCTACCCGTTTCCACCCCAAACACCATCTCCCCTGCCTCCACCCCCCTCCTCCGGCAATCCTCCACGTACAACACCAAGTAATTCTTCAGCACATAATCCTTCACCCCATACCCCAACTCCTTCGCCGCCCGGTCAATCGCTTCCCCCGGCCCCTCCAACTCCAGATACGTCCCCACCGGCGTCTCGTCCCACTCCAGCAGCAGCCCCTGCGCCCACTTCACCCGCCCTGGCAGCCGGTACGTCGTCCGGTACTTCTCATACCGGAACCATCCCCGCAGCCCCAACCCTTCGAAAATCTTCTGCAGTCCCGCCGCGTCCGTCAGCACCACTTCAATCTCCTGCCGCACCTTATGCCGGCGATCCCGCACCACCGGCCCCGCCTCTCCTATCGCCAATTCCTCCGGCGGGCTCTTGAACGTGAGTATCACCCGGGGCGACCCGCCTTTCCCCGTCTTGCCGCGGTTCCTTCCATCAGGCGTCTCGGTCCGAATCCGCAGCAATTGTCCATGCTTCGCCAGCCCGCCCTCCGGCGTATCAAAGATCAAATTCATCTCATGCACGCGCCCGCTGCCCGCCCCCACCAACACCGCCCCCATCTTCTTCAACGTCCGCCGCAACCCCTTCTCATCCTCAATCCGCAGCTTAATCTCCGTCTCGTATCCCATCCCAATCTCCTCACTCTTACACTCTTAACTCTTTTACCTCTTCTCTTCCTCAACCACCACGAAGGTTGCCCCAGGCACGGAGTTTGTGCCTGGGTCTCGGGTTCCTCTTCTCTGCGCTCTCTGTGACCTCTGCGTAAGCCTTCCCCTCCGTTTTTCCGTAGTGTCATCCCAACCCCAGTGCCGCACCCTTTGCGCCATGGCCAACATTGTCATCCCGACCGAAGGCTCGCGTCGTTTGCGAGCCGCAGTGGAGGGATCGCGGCACCAACGCAACCCATCCCGAACCCTCCTGCCTTTCTCTTTTCCCTTACCTCCTTTACATCGTTTACCTCACTAGCCTCCTGATCTCTGATATCTGATCGCTGATATCTCTCTTTGCCCCAATCCCATCTTCGGTTACGATAACCCTCTCAGGCCTTCCTGCAAAACGACCCATGTCACACGACTCTCCATCGTTGGCCGCTTCCCCATTGCCAGAAGGCGATCCGGGCACCCCCATCCTTCCCCCCGTAGCCCCCCGCGAACCCGTCGAGCACGTCGTCCACGGCGATCGCCGCATTGACGACTACGCCTGGCTCCGCCACAAGAAAGACCCCCGCGTCCTGGCCTACCTCGAAGCAGAAAACGCCTACGCCGACGCCTGCCTGAAACCCCACCAGGCCTTCCAGGAAGCCCTCTACTACGAAATGCTTAGCCGCATCCAGCAGACCGATCTCAGCGTCCCTTACCATCTCCGCGGCTACTCCTATTACACTCGCACCGAAGAAGGCAAGCAGTACCCCATCTATTGCCGCACCCGCGAATCTCTCCCCTCTGAAGAAGTCCTCCTCGACTTAAACGCCTTAGCCCAGGGCCACCCCTTCCTCGGTCTCGGCTCCTTCGACGTCTCCGACAACAATCGCCTCCTGGCCTACTCCACGGACAACACCGGCTTCCGCCAGTTCACCCTTCACGTCAAGCACCTCGAATCTCACGCGCTCCTTCCTCTTCGCATCGAACGCGTCACCAGCGCCGCCTGGGCCGCTGACAATCTCTCTCTCTTCTACGTCGTCGAAGACGAAGTCTCCAAGCGCTCCTACCGCCTCTTCCGCCACATCCTCGGCTCTAACTTCCCCGACGTTCTCCTCTTCGAGGAAAAGGACGAGCGCTTCCGCATTGATATCGAGCGCACCCGCAGCGGCGCCTATCTCCTACTCGTCTCCAATAGCCATACCACTAGTGAAATCCGCGTTCTCCGCGCCGATCAACCCTCCGGCGAATTCCATCTCATCTCCCCCCGCGAAGACGACCACGAATATTACGTGGACCACCATCCCGGCAGCTCCGCCGACCTTGCTGGCGGCGTCTTCTTCATCCGCACCAACTCCGGCGGCCGCACCTATCGTTTGATGACCGCCCCCGCCTCCGACCCCTCGCCTTCCCGTTGGCATGAAGTTATCCCCAATCGCCCCGGCGTCATGCTCTCCGCCGCCGAAGCCTTCCGCACCCATCTCGTTCTCTTCGAGCGCGAAGACGGCCTCCCCTATCTCCGCATCGTGGACCTCACCCGCCCCGCACCTTCCGCCCTCGCCGCCTCCAGCCGCATTGCATTCGCCGAGCCCGCCTACAACGCCACCCTCGGCTCCAATCCCGAATTCGATACTTCCCACGTCCGTTTTCACTACGAATCCTTCATCACCCCGCGCTCTGTCTACGACTACAATCTCCACACTGGCGATCGCATCCTCCGCAAGCAGCAGCCCGTCCTGGGCGGCTACGACCCCACTCTCTACGTCAGCGAACGCCTCCACACCATCGCCCCTGACGGCACCTCCATCCCTCTCTCCCTCGTCTATCGTCGCACCACTCCCCGCGACAGCAGCGCTCCGCTCCTTCTCTACGGCTACGGCAGCTATGGCCTCTCCATGCCCGTTTCGTTCAGTTCCAACCGCATCAGCCTTCTCGATCGCGGCTTTATCTTCGCCATCGCACACGTTCGCGGCGGCGGCGAACTCGGCAAGCCCTGGCACGATGCCGGACGCATGCACCTCAAGCTCAACACCTTCACCGATTTCATCGCTTCCGCCGAGCATCTCATCGCCGAAAAATTCACCTCCGCGCAAAATCTCGCCGTCGAAGGTGGCAGCGCCGGCGGCCTCCTGATGGGCGCCATCACCAACATGCGCCCCGATCTTTTCCGCATCGTCATCAGCCACGTCCCCTTCGTGGATGTCCTCAACACCATGCTCGACGCCTCTCTCCCTCTCACCGTCGGCGAATACGAAGAATGGGGCAATCCCCTGAAGGAAGAAGACTATTTCTATATGAAGTCCTATTGCCCCTACACCAACCTCGCCCACAAAAACTATCCCACCATGCTGGTCAAAACCGCCCTAAACGATTCTCAAGTCATGTACTGGGAACCCGCCAAATACGTGGCCAAGCTCCGCACCCTAAAAACCGACTCCAATCCCCTCCTCCTCAAAACCAACATGGGCGCAGGCCACGGTGGCGCCAGTGGCCGCTACGACTACCTCCGCGAAATCGCCTTCGACTACGCCTTCTTACTCTCCGAACTAAACATCCTCTCCTAGAAAGCTTCACCCTTTCCCTCTTACACTCTTACACTCTTACACTTCTTCTCTCCCTCAACCAACTCGAAGGTTGCCCCAGGCCCGCCGTAGGCGGGTGCCTGGGTCTTGGGTCTCTCCTCCCTCTTCTCTGTGAACTCTGTGCTCTCTGCGTCCTCGGTGTAAGCCTTTTCTTGCCTCCTGATCGCTGTTATCTGATAACTGATATCCCTAAACCCTGGCACGCAACCATCCAATGCTCATCTGCGCTAAACTATCCCCATGAGTCTCTTCTCCCCCCTCCAAGACCCCGACACCCCCTCCTCCCTGCAACCTCTCGCCGAACGCATGCGCCCGCGCACCCTTGATGAATTCATCGGCCAGGAAAAGCTCCTCGCTCCCGGCAAACCCCTCCGCCTCCAAATCGAATCCGATAATCTCAGCTCCATGCTTTTCTGGGGTCCTCCGGGCTGCGGCAAAACCACGCTCGCCCGCGTCATCGCCCGCATCACCAGCAGCGAATTCATCTCCTTCAGCGCCGTCCTCAGCGGCATCAAGGAAATCAAGGACGTCATGGCCCAGGCCGAGCGCAAAGCCCACTCCGGCCAGCGCACCATCGTCTTCGTTGACGAAGTCCATCGCTTCAACAAAGCCCAGCAGGACGCTTTCCTCCCTTACGTCGAAGCCGGCCACATTCTCTTCATCGGCGCCACCACCGAAAACCCCTCCTTCGAAGTCATCTCCCCGCTCCTCTCGCGCACCAAGGTCTATGTCCTCGACGCGCTTACCACTCCGCAACTCGTCGATCTTCTCCGCCGCGCCCTTGCCGATTCCGAACGCGGCCTCGCCAACATGCAGCTCGACGCCTCCAACGACGTCCTCTTCCGCATCGCCTCTTATTCCAATGGCGACGCCCGCACCGCCTACAACACCCTCGAACTCTGCGCCCGCAGCGCCAAGCCTTCCACGTCACCCGCTGCCGACGAATCCCCCACCCCTCGGAAAATCACTCGCGAGCTCCTTGAAGATGTTCTCCAGCGCAAGCTCCTTCGCTACGATAAAGCCGGTGAAGAGCATTACAACCTCATCTCCGCTCTCCACAAATCCGTCCGCAATTCCGATCCCGATGCCGCCCTCTATTGGCTCATTCGCATGATTGAAAGCGGTGAAGACGCTCTCTATCTCGCCCGCCGCATCGTGCGCATGGCCAGCGAAGATATCGGCCTCGCCGAACCCGGCGCCCTCGCCATCACCCTCGCCGCCCGCGATGCCTTCGATTTCCTCGGCGCTCCCGAAGGCCACCTCGCCCTCGCGCAAGCCGTCGTCTATCTTTGCCTCGCACCCAAATCCAATTCCGTCTACACCGCCTACGGCAAAGTCCTCGAAGATGTCCGCAAAACCGAAGCCGACCCCGTTCCTCTCCACCTCCGCAACGCCGTCACCGGTCTCATGAAAAATATCGGCTATGGCGAAGGCTACAAATACGCCCACAATTTCGACGATAAGCTCACCGATATGACCTGCCTGCCGGACAACCTTTCCGGCCGCTCATACTACCAACCTACAGACCAGGGTTTCGAGTTAAGATTGCGTCAGCGCCTGGATGAGATCCGCAAAGTAAAATCTCGCGCCACCGGGAATACCTGAGGGGAAATCGATGCATCGATTCGCTCTAAGCTTCATCCCGTTACTAGTGACTCTTCCCTCCCTCGCTGCCCAGTCGAAGCCCGTCCGCCCACCCATCACCGGCATCCATCACGTCCGCATCTACGTCTCCGACATGCAAAAATCCCGCGCCTTCTACAGCGACATTCTAGGGTTACCACCAGTTGGCTACCGCTGCGCAGGGACTTCGTATTCCTGCTTCTCGATTAGCTGGGGCCCGCGCCAACAGCACATTGAACTAGAGCAAGGCCCCTCGCCTGCACCTAAGGATTGGCTGGCGGAAATTGCCTTTCAAACCGATAGCGTCTCTCAGATGCGCGGTCTTCTTTTGGCGCACGGAGTAGCTGCCGGCCCAATTTCGAAAGATGCTTACGGCATGCAGCATTTTGAACTCCGAGACCCTGAAGGCAACCCCATTTCCTTCATCGAGCGCTCCGGTCCTTTTCCCGTGGACGACCCCGGTCCTTCCCGTGCTCCGAGCACCCGCCTCATCCACGCGGGCTTCGTCGTCAAGGATATAGCCGCGGAAAACCACTTCTACGTTGACCTGCTAGGATTTCGTCCCTACTGGCACGGCGGCTTCAAAGACGCTGACACCGACTGGTATGAACTTCAGGTCCCTGACGGCGACAACTGGATCGAGTACATGCTCAACATCTCGCCGTCCGCCGACAAAAAAGAACTAGGCATACAAAATCACTTCTCTCTAGGCGTGCGCGATATCCACGCCACCGAAGCCAAAATCAAAGCCAAAGGCGCCGCCTCCTACGATGGCCCGGAAGTCGGCCGTGACGGCAAGTGGTCTCTCGATCTCTACGATCCCGATGGCACCCGCGTCGAACTCATGGAATTCACCCCAGTCCAAAAACCGTGCTGCTCCGAGTACACTGGACCGCACCCCAAACCATGATCGCTCCGTCGCTCAACGCCATCCCTCCCTCTCGCTCCGCGCCAGCGCAACCGCCGGTGCCGCACCTTCTCCTTCACCTCCTCTACCTCCTAACCCTCCTTTACTTCCTCCCTCCTCCCACCCGCGCCCAAAATCTCGATAAGCCTCTCATCATCGTGGACGAGGAAGTCACCGCCTTCGCCTACGCCCCCGATGGTCGCATCGCCTTCTCCGTCCGTCGCTTGTACAAATCCAAGAGGTACGACTACCAGCGCGACGACATCTTCCTCCTCGAAACCAACGGCAAGCGCCGCCGCCTCTTCACCGGAGAAAAATTCACCCTCGGCGACAAACCCTTCACCTATCTCGTCGAGTCCTTCTCCTGGTCCCCCAATGGCCGCATCGTCGCCGTCCAGCTCTTCACCATCACCGTCGATCCCGATGACGGCCACACCGACGAAGCTCGCGCCCTTCTTTTCCTCGATGATTCCGGCCACGAAATCCGTCCCGGCGCCAAAGGTCCTCTCGTCATGAACGCCGAAAATCCTCTCTGGCTCCGCGACAACTCCACCCTCGTCTACATGACCGAAGAAGTCGCTCCACGCGCCCTCTTTTCCATGCAATATCTAAACATCTCCTCCGGCCCCGCCGGAAAAGCCTTCGAAGGCCGCACCTTTGTTGATGCCGCCCGCATCCCCGGCAGCAATTCCGCCATCGCCGTCGAACGCAATCGCAACCTCGATGGTCCTCCGCGCCTCCAGCGCCTCGAGCTTCTCTCCCAGGAAACCGAAGAAATCGCCACACTCGATTCCTTCGCCGGCGGACTCTCTCTTTCCCCCTCCGGCGCCAAAGTCGCCTACTACCTCGATAATGAAGTTCTTGAAATCCGCGATCTGTCCAATCCCAGGAAGGTTTCTCGCGTCCGCACCGGCCTCGGTGTTCTCCACTGGTCCGCCGATGAAACCCGCATCTACCTCAAGCGCACCCTCGAAAAAAAATCCGCCGACCTCGCGGAATTCCCCATCCCGCCTCTCGCCGCCTACTCCGGCCGCCAGTCCATCCCCATTTCCGAACCCACTCCCCGCATGCTCCTCCACGGCCTCACCGTCCGCGAATTCGGCCTCTCCCAGGACGGCCGCTACCTGGCCATAGTCCTACCCGGCCGCCGCAACCTCCAAATCTTCCCCTTCTAGCCCTGTAGCTCACCCCTTCAGGGGTGAGGCTTTCCCTGCACTGTGCAACACACCAATTCCGTCGTTCCGAAAGTACTGTGCTCCTGGGTTAGCTCTAAGGTTTGCTGGTTGCCCCAGGCCCGCCGTAGGCGGGTGCCTGGGTCTTGGGTTTCTCCATTCTTCTCTGCGAACTCTGTGTCCTCTGCGACCTCCGCGTAATCTTTTCTCTTGTTTTCCCTTTCAACTTGTAACTTTCAATTCTTCAACCTCATCCCCACCAAAAAAACGGCGCGACCAATGCCGCGCCATCCATCCCCGCCTTCTCCCCCGAATCTTTCACCCTTACACTCTTATACTCTTAAACTCTTCTACCTCTTCTTCGTTTGTCTTCCACTAACAAACACGCATCCTCAATCACAATCAATCCTCTCTCCCGTGCCCTCTCCGCCGCCGCTCCCTCTTCCACCCCCAACTGCATCCAAACCACCTTCGCCCCAATCCCGATCGCGCTCTCCACCACCCCCGCCACCTCTTCCGTCCGCCGGAAAATATCCACAATATCCACCTTCTCCGGCACATCCTCCAGCCGCGCGTACGCTTTCTCCCCCAGCACTTCCTTCTCCCGTGGATTCACCGGAATAATCCGGTACCCCACGCGCTGCAAATATTCCGCCACCTCATGGCTCGGCCGCCGAGGGTTCGCTGACAATCCCACCACCGCAATCGTCTTCGAGTCGCGCAGAATCTCCCCAATAGGATCGCTCGCGCTCTTCATCCCATCCGGCAAATGTATTTTCATCTTTTCTTGGATGCCCCAGGCTGCAATTCGGGTTACGAATTGGCTTTGCTTTTCCCTACTTCGCAATCACCACAATAGCAATGGATTGTCATCCTGAGGAGCGCGTCTCGTGCGCTCCGAAGGACCTCAACTGCCACACTCTCTACCATCAAATGAGTAATTCAGACTACGCCACCGTCACAGGCCGTCTCCGCGCCATCACCTTCGCCACCGCCGCCAGCAACTCGTTATTCTCTCCCGGATTCCCCACCGATATCCGGATCGCGTTCGGGAACCCCATCCACGCCATCGGCCGCACGATCACGCCCTCTTTCAACAATTCGTCGCAAAGCTCCTTCGCGTCCATCCCCGTCACCGGCACGAACAGAAAATTCGTCTCGCTCGCCACCGGCCGCAGCCCGCTCTTCGTCAACTCTTCCAGCAACCGCGCCCGCTCCGCCCGGTTCATCGTCACCGAGCGCCTCACGTGTTCCGCATCATCCAGCGCCGCCAGCGCCGCCGCCTGTCCCACGCTCGTCACGTTGAACGGCGTCCGCAGCTTGTTCATCTCCGCCACCAGCGTCGGGTGTCCAATCCCATATCCGATCCGCAACCCCGCCAGCCCATACACCTTTGAAAATGTTTTCAGCGTCAGCAGGTTGTTGTACTCCTTGAAAATCTCCATCGCCTTCGGCAAGTCCTGCCGCTCCGCGTATTCCGTGTACGCCTCATCCAGCACCACCAGCACGTCCCCGGGCACCTTCTTCAAGAATGCATCGAACTCCACCGCTCCAAACGCCGTCCCCGTCGGATTATTCGGGTTCGCGATATAGATGATCCGCGTCTCCGGTGTCACCGCTGCCGCCATCGCGTCCAGGTCAAACGTGTAATTCCTCATCGGCGTCTGCACCAACTTCCCGCCGCTCGCCCGTATCGCAATCGAATACAACGCAAACGTCCCTTCGCTCGTAATCCCTGTCAGCCCGGGCCTCAGCAGTACCCGCGACGCCAAATCAATAATCTCGCTCGACCCCAGTCCCACAAACACTTCTTCCGGCCGCACTCCAAAACGTCCCGCCAGCACCTCGCGCAGCCGCTTGCTTCCCCCGTCCGGATACCAGTTCGCCTCGCCCAGCGCCGCTCTCGCCGCTGCCATTGCTTTCGGTGAAGGTCCCAGCGGGTTCTCGTTTGACGCCAGCTTCACGGCGTGGATCTTCAGTTCCTGCTCAACTTCTTCAACGGGCCTCCCCGGCACGTAAGCCGGCAGCCCCTGAATGTAATCCGGTATCAGTTCTTCCAGTGTGTGTGTCATAAGACCAAATTATGCCCCACATTAGCCCAACACGCAGTGCCCCCCATCACCCCTGTTCCCCACCACCAAACACCGGGTGCCCATGTTTTGGAGTGCGGCGCCTTGGCGCCGCTTTTGCGATTTCAACCGTACCCACCAACCACCGGTTGCCCCAGGCCCGCCGTAGGCGGCTGCCTGGGTCTCGGGTCTCTCTTGGGTTTCTCTTGGCTTTCCCTGGTTACGCCACCAACCCAATGAACTTGAGGGTGCCCCATCCTTTGCGCTTTTTGCAAAGGGTGGGTTCTTGCGATCCAACGCCCCAACGTCTCTTGTCTTCGCTTCTGTAGGTCCAGTCGCTGTTGACTGTGCTCTTGGGCTTCTCTTCTCTGTGAACTCTGTGCCCTCTGCGATCTCTGTGAAATCTTTTCTCTTCGCTCTTCTCGGCCTTCCTCTTCAACTTTAAACTTTCAACTCTTCAACCTCTTCGTCTTACCGCTTCACCCCAATCTCTCCCTCCTCACCGTAATCCCCTCAATCTTTTCTCGTCGAACCCCAAACCCAATCCCCGCCCCACCAGGCACTCGGATCGTCCCCGCCTCCGTCACCGTCACCTCCGGCTCGATCACATCCTCCACCCAATACCGCTTGCTAGCGCTAACATCCCCCGGCAACGAAAAATTCTCGAGTGTCGACATCGCAATGTTGTGCGCCCGTCCAATCCCCGATTCCAGCATCCCTCCACACCACACCGGCACTCCATTCTTCGCGCACAAATCATGAATCCGCCGCGCCTCGTGGAATCCTCCCACGCGCCCCAGCTTTATGTTGATGATCTTGCACGCCCCCAGCGCAATCGCCGCCTCCGCCTGCTCGTACGTATGGATGCACTCATCCAAACAGATTGGCGTCTGCAATCCCTTCTGCACTTCCACGTGCCCGTACAAATCGTCCCAACCCAGCGGCTGCTCGATCATCATCAAATAAAATCCATCCAACTCCTTCAGCAGCGGCCAATCCTTTTTCCGGTAAGCCGAATTCGCATCCACCATCAACTTAATCCGCGGAAACTCTTGCCGCAGCCGCCGCACCGGTTCCAAGTCCTTCCCCGGCTTGATCTTGATCTTGATCCGCTGGTATCCCGCCGCCAATTCCGTTTTCACCGCCGCCACCAATTCCTCCAGCGTCTCCTTCACTCCAATGGATACGCCGCAAGGAATCTCCTCCCTCACCCCGCCCACCAACTTCCACAGCGGCACATTTTTCTGCTTCGCCTCCGCATCCCAAATCGCTGTCTCCAGCGCCGCCTTCGCCATCGAGTGCCCCCGCACCGCCTCTAGCAATCCCCAAACCTCCGACGCCGCCCCAAACTCTTTCCCTTTCATCCGCGGCCACAAATAATTCTTCAATATGTGCCAAGCCGTTTCCGTATCTTCCGGCGAATAGTACGGGTTCTCCCCCGCCGTACATTCTCCCCACCCAATCACTCCATCCACATCCGCTTCCACCAAAATAATCCGCCGCTCCGTAATGCGGTCCATGCTAGTCTCAAACGGCGCCACCAACCTCATCCGTATCTCTCGAAGCGTAACTCCCCGCGCTCGCATCAATCTCCCACCTCTCCTATTCCCCACATCCTGTAGCTCACCCCTTAAGGGGTGAGGCCGTCTATAACACCTTCAACACTCGTCTTCTCTGCGAACTCTGTGTCCTCTGCGACCTCTGTGTAATCTTTTCTCTTCCGCCTTTTCTTGCTTCTTCTTTCTTCCTGATCGCTGATATCCGATATCTGATAACTCTTCCCTCAAAAATCACTCCACGGCGCCAACCCATACTCCGCCCCGCCACCCGCCGTAAACTTCATTCCCGTAGCCGCATATCCCTTCGCAAACCACTCCAAGAATTCCCCCCGAATCCGCATCTGCACTTCCCCCAATCGCGCATCTCCGTTCTTCTTCCACTCCTCCAACTCCCCCGGCAAGCAAATCCGAGCCGGCGCCTCCCCCGAATCCCGCACCAATTCCTGAATCGCTGCCACCACTCTCTTTGAATCCAATTCCCACTCCACCAGCAAACGGTCCGTAGGCAATCCTCGGTGCAACGGGCTAGTCGTCACCCCATAAAAATTCACGATCAACTTCCTCGCAAACGCTCCCAGCCGGTTGAAATTGAAATGCGCATTCCGCGTCTCCAGCGGGTCAAACGTCCACTCTATCCGTCGTATCCCTCGTCCCAGCGCCTCTTCCCTCTGGTACAGTTTCAGCATCCGCCCCACGCCGCGGTTCCGGTAAGACTCCACCACGCCCGTCATGTGCGAGTGCAGGTACGCCTTCCCATCCCGCAATCCCACCATCGCCATCGCGAACCCCACCATCCGTTCCCCGTCAAACGCGCCCAGCACCTGCCCGCCCGTCTGCCTCGCCACCACGAACGTCACATACGGTTCCGTCTCCAACTCACTCTCGCCCCACACCTCGCGCTCAATCTCCACGCACCGCCGGTATTCCTCCACCGTCTCGCACTTCCGTATCTCAATCCCCACGCTCATCCTCTCCCTTAGACTCTTTCGCGGTTTTATGTTCAACGGAGGTTGCCCCAGGCACGGAGTCTGTGCCTGGGTCTTGGGTTCCTCTTCTCTTCTCTTCTCTTCTCT
>Ga0074044_10000914_pt1 | contig 27300 bp, 22 predicted proteins | sample BogForMeECP23OM1_FD_94443 | JGI IMG/M metagenome (GOLD analysis project Ga0074044, IMG submission 94443) | Bog forest soil microbial communities from Calvert Island, British Columbia, Canada - Bog Forest MetaG ECP23OM1 | ecosystem: Environmental > Terrestrial > Soil > Wetlands ... | reverse complement strand
TCCCAAGCAGATTCCGGATCGGGCCGCAACCTTCAACCGTTTTGCTGGCGCTGGCCGTCTGCGGCCGCTGCCCCGGAGGTGATCCATGGCAAAGACACTGGTCATTCAACCTGTCACCCGCATTGAGGGCCACGCCAAGGTGACCATTCAACTGAACGACGCGGGCAACGTGGACAGCGCCCGGGTGAACGTCATTGAACTGCGCGGCTTCGAGAAGTTCTGCCTCGGACGCCCGGTCGAGGACCTCCCTCGGATCACGCCGCGAATTTGCGGTGTGTGTCCGTGGTCGCATCACCTGGCCTCAGCCAAGGCTTGCGACGCGGTCTTTGGAGTCGAGCCGCCCCCGGCGGGAAAGAAGTTGCGCGAGCTGTGCAACAGCATCGCCTACATGGAAGAGCACATCTTGCACTTCTACTTCCTGGCAGGAGCCGATTTCCTGCTCGGTCCCGATGCCGACTACTCCATCCGCAATGTCATCGGCGTGCTACAGGCAGCGCCCGACATTGCCCGAAAAGTGGTGAAGGTGCGCCACATGTGCGCCCATATGCTGGAGGTCCTGGCGGGTAAGGCCATACATCCTCAGGCCGCTGTTCCGGGCGGATTCAGCAAGCCATTGGCTCCTGCCGAGCGCGACCAGTTGCGCAAGAATGCCGATGACGCGCTCGAACTTGCCAAGTTCTCCATCGCTTTTGCCAAGGAGAACGTATTCCCCAAGTACCTTGAAGTAGTGAAGTCGCTGGGCGTGATCACGACCGGCTTCATTGGCACAGTCAAGGAGAACGGTGCGCTCAACCTCTACGACGGAAAACTCCGCCTGATGACCTCCAAAGGCGCATACCAGGATTTTCCGTATGACCGCTATACCGAGTACATCTCCGAGCACATTGAATCGTGGAGCTACTTGAAGTTCCCCTACGCCAAACAGTGGGGCGAAGGTTTCTCCATGGATGTCGAAAATCCCAAGGGCGTATATCGTGCCAACACGCTGGCGCGCATCAACGTCTGCGACTTTATCGACACGCCGCTGGCGCAGGCCGAACTCGAGGAATTTCGCGCGAAGTTCGGGCGGCCCGCTCAGCTCACACTGCTCTATCACTGGGCCCGGCTGATCGAACTGCTCTACAACGCGGAAAACACCATCCGCCTGCTGGATGATCCGGAAATCACCAGCACCGAAACCCGGGTGAAAGTTACGCCGCGGGCAGCGCGAGGCGTAGGCTGCACCGAAGCGCCGCGTGGCACGCTTATCCACGACTACACCACCGATGCCAACGGCCTAATCACCAACGTCAATCTGATTGTCGGCACCACCCACAACAACGCTCCCATCAATATGTCGGTCACGCAGGCCGCCAAGAGTTTGATCCATGACGGCAAGTATGACCAGGGAGTGCTGAACACGGTTGAAATGTCAATCCGCGCCTACGATCCATGCTTTTCCTGCGCCACCCACCGGCTGGATGGGAAGCTCTCGGTCAAGCTGGATATTGTTGATGCGGACGGCAAGTTGATGGACACGCTTGCCAACTGACGGGTAGCGAGCAGGAGGAAACGTCCGGGCCCTCAGGGGCTAAAGCCCACGTCTTTATTGGCTCTGGGCGGCACGGCTGAAGCCGTGCCCTACCCAAGCCGATTTAGGAGACAGGGCCCGGTTAGGGAGGAAGCATGCGGGAGATCGATCAATTCGATGAACTCGATCAAACCGATCTCCCCGACTTTTGCCGGAAGCCGACCGTGGTGCTCGGCGTTGGCAATATTCTGTTTGGAGATGACGGCTTCGGGTGCGCGGTAGTTGACTATGTAGAGGCACACTACCGCGTGCCCGAAACCGTCTGCTTGCTGGACGCCGGCACGGGCGTGCGCAAGCTGTTATTCACTCTTTGCCTGAGTTCTGCGCGTCCCGAGCGCTTACTCATCCTGGACGCGATTGATGCGGGACGAAGCCCCGGCGAGATATTTGAGATCAATCCCGCTGAGATTCCCCCGGTCAAACTCGACGATTTTTCGATGCACCAGTTGCCCACGTCGAACCTGCTGCGCGAATTGCAGGAAACCTGTGGGGTCGAAGTGCGTGTGCTGGCCTGCCAGACGGGACCGCTGCCGGAAGAGATATCGCAGGGATTGTCGGCCGCAGTCAGCGACGCGGTAGCGCAAGCGGCGGAGTGGCTGGTCGGCGAGTATTTCCCCATCTCCACAGCGCCGCGAGGTGATCTATGCCAAACCACGTGCTGAACATTTTCTCAGCTCCATGTGGACAGGCTGGAGGCATCGCATGAGCCCGAATCTTGTAATGATGAGCGATGGAAAGAAGTTCCTGTGGGATGGGCAATCGTACGACAGCAAAGAGGAAGCAGCACGTATCGCGGAGTCATATCAGAACGAGAATTTTCAGATCCAGATCGTGGAGGAAGACGGGAAGTTCCTGGTGTACTCCAGGAGGACCGTCAAGGAATGGGTGGCCGCCACGCAGTAGCGGTCGCCCTGGTTAGAGGTGGCAAATGGCAGTAGGCGCATTGCCGGTGCAAAGCGATCCAACCTTGCTGGCCGACATTCGGCGGTACGGGAAGTTCGACCCCACGGGTTGCTATCAGTGCGGAAGCTGCACCATCTCCTGTGAGCTGGCCTCGGACTTTGCAAACTTTCCCCGAAAGAGCATCCGCTACTCTCTTCTGGGGCTGAGAGCACCGCTCCTCGGAAGCCTCGAACCCTGGATCTGCCACGACTGCGGCGAGTGCTCCACCGCCTGCCCGCGCCAGGCAGAGCCCAGGATTTCCATGAAAACCCTGCGGCGCTTCCTCAGCGCGCAGTATGAGTGGACGGGGTTAGCGGGCAAGCTCCTCCGGTCCCGGGCGTGGCACCTGGGCGCGCTCGCCTTCTCTGCCGTGTTCGTGACTGTACTGATCCTCTGCTATCACCTGTGGTATGTGGGACTGCCGCTTTCAGGCCTTACCACTCCGATGGGGTTGGAGCACATGTTCCCCATCATCACGTATTACACGCTCACGGTGATGCTCTTTCCGCTGCTTCTTCTGCTATCCCGTGTCCACCGCGTTTGGCGGCTCACCATGGGCGAGCAACAGCCTTCCATACCATTCTCTGCTTATGTCGAGGAGGCGTGGTGGTACCTGTACGAATCGGTGACGCACGAGGGAATGAGGAAGTGTCCGGAGAAAGGGCGGTGGCTGGGGCATTGGATCCTCGCCCTGGGCACGGTCATGATGCTGACCATCAAGGTCTTCGCGCTGCGGTGGTTTCAAACCGACAATGTTTATCCCTTGTACCACCCGCAGCGCTGGCTGGGATACCTCGCCACCGGTTTCATCTTCTACGGTATCGGCGAAATCCTCATTAGACGGGTGCAGGCGAAGAAGGAAGTCTACAAGGAGACACACCTTGAGGATCTGATCTTCCCCATCCTGCTCCTGCTCACAGCGGTCAGCGGCCTGGGCGCACACATCCTCCGGTATTCAGGCTTGGCGTACGCAGCTCTTGTCACGTATGCCCTGCACGTGATCATCGCCACGCCGATGCTGCTGGTGGAGATGCCGTTCGGCAACTGGGCACACATGATCTATCGACCTCTGGCCTTGTATTTCCAGGCGGTCAAGGAGAGAGCCGCGGGGCAGGCGCCCGCGGCGGAGGTTGTTCCCCATGCGGTCTGAGGAGTCCAAAACCCCGCCGGTGGGTGCTGCCCTGGTTGTAGGAGGCGGTATCGGCGGCATGCAGGCAGCCCTTGATCTCGCCAACGGCGGCATCAAGGTGTATTTGTCCGAGCGCAGCCCTGCCATTGGCGGGGTTATGGCGCAGCTCGACAAAACCTTTCCCACCAACGATTGCGCGATGTGCACCATGGCGCCGCGCCTGGTCGAGATCGGCAGGCACAAGGACATCGACATTCTCACCTTGAGTGAGGTGGAACGCGTCGAGGGGCAGGCGGGGAATTTCACGGTCAGCATCAAGCAGCAGCCGCGCTTTGTCGACCCGACAAAATGCACGGGTTGCGGCGCCTGCACGGCGGAGTGTCCAGTAGCGCTGCCCTCCGAGTTTGATCAGGGGCTGGGAGAGCGGAAAGCGATCTACCGGCCGTTCCCGCAAGCCGTCCCCAACATTTTTACCATCTCTCGCCGCGGGGTCGCTCCCTGCCAGGCTGCGTGCCCCGTTCATCAGGACGGACAGGGCTATGTGACTCTGATTGCGCAACGGCGCTTTGAAGAAGCGCTCGCGGTCATTCTGCGCGACAACCCGCTGCCCTCCATCTGCGGCCGGGTTTGTACGCACCCCTGCACTGCTGCGTGCACCCGTGCCGGAGTGGACGATCCGGTGAATTTGCCCGCGTTGAAGCGCTTCATCACGGACCAATGTCCCGACTATAAGCTGCCGCAACCCAGCGTTCCCGACCGTCCGGAAAGAATTGCCATCGTTGGTTCAGGCCCGGCCGGACTCGTATGTGCCTATCAGCTCCGGCAACAGGGCTACCGCCCAACCATCTTTGAGGCGCTCTCCACCGCAGGGGGCATGCTGGCCGTTGGAATCCCTTCGTTCCGCTTGCCCCGCCGATTGCTGAATGCGGAAGTGGACCGGCTGCGCGCCATCGGCATCGAGATCCTGCTGGATACGGCGGTGGGCAAGAGCATCGCCTTCGACGATCTGCGAAAGAGCTTTTCCGCAGTCTTCCTCGCCATCGGCGCCCACGTCGAACGGAAACTCGCGGTTCCCGGAGAAACCCTGGTTGGGGTCACCGGGGGCGTGGAGTTCCTGCGCCGGGTCAATCTCGAAAAGCCGGTAATCCCCGGCCAGCAAGTGCTCGTGATTGGCGGGGGGAACTCGGCTCTGGACGCGGCTCGCACCGCGCTTCGCTGCGGAGCAGCCGACGTCACCATCGTTTATCGCCGCACCCGCGCGGAGATGCCTGCCGACCCGCGTGAGATCGAGGACGCACAGCGCGAAGGCATCAAGTTGATGTTTCTGGCCGCCCCGAAATCGTTCCAAGCTGACGCGAACGGGCGCGTTGCCGGTCTGGAGTGCCTGAAGATGAAGCTCGGCAAGGCCGACTCTAGCGGACGGCCCGCTCCCGAACCTATTCCCGGCTCCGAATTTGTTTTGCCGTGTGACGCCGCCATCGTCTCCATCGGCCAGTTCCCCGATGTGGGCGCGTTAGGAGAGCGGCTTGGACTTGACATCACAAAGTGGGGAACGCTCACCGCCGATCCCCTGACCCTCGAAACCGGGCTGTCCGGAGTATTTGCGGGTGGGGACTGCGTAACCGGTCCCGATGTGGTGGTGAACGCGAAACTCGCCGGCAGGAAGGCCGCAAAATCGATCGATCGCTGGCTCAATCACGAAGACCTGCGCATCGGGCGCGAACTGGAAGGGCCGTATCACACCGAATACGAAGTGGATACAACGGGCGTGCTGATGCAACGCCAGATTCACATGCAGGCCCTTGACCCCGCGACGCGGGGAAGAACGTTTGCCGAAGTCCACGTCGGCTACACTCCCGAGGAAGCGATCGCCGAGGCGAAGCGGTGTCTGGCTTGCGGGATCTGCTGTGATTGCCATCTCTGCGAGACCGCCTGCCAGGCCAACGCCATCGACTACACACAACGAGAGCAGAAGCTTGACCTGAACGTCGGCGCGGTCATCCTTGCCCCCGGATACGAGATCTACGACGCCCGATTGAAGAAAGACCTGGGTTATGGCCGGTTCCCGAACGTGCTCACGGCGCTGGAGTTCGAGCGGATTCTCTCCGCTTCCGGACCTTACTCCGGCCATGTGGTTCGGCCCTTCGACCGGCAGCAGCCGAAGCGGATTGCCTTTTTGCAGTGCGTTGGTTCGCGCGATTCCGAAAACGACTACTGTTCGTCCGTCTGCTGTATGTATGCCACCAAGGAAGCCATCATTGCCAAAGAGCATCTGGGCGAAGGCCTGCAATGCGACGTCTTCTTCATGGACCTGCGCGCCTTCAGCAAGGGCTTCGAGCAGTATTACCACCGGGCAGAAGAGCTCGGCGTGCGCTATATCCGTTCTCGCGTGCCGAAAATCGACGAAGTCCCCGGGACGCGGAACCTGATCGTCCAGTATCTTGGCGAAAACGACAGAAAGCTCTTCGAGGAATACGACCTGGTCGTGCTGTCGGTGGGCATGCAGCCGCCCAAAGAGGTCAAGGTGCTGGCCGAACGATGCGGCGTGGCGCTCAATCAATTCAATTTTTGCGGGACGTCCGCATTCAAGCCCGCGGAAACCTCCCGCGAAGGAATCTACGTCGCCGGACCATTCGCCGAGCCGAAAGACATTCCGGAAACAGTCATGCAGGCCTCGGCGGCGGCGACGCAGGTGCTTTCGCTCTTGCGGGAAGCCCGCGGCACATTGATCGCACCCAAGGTTTATCCGCCCGAAAAAGATGTGACGGGAGAAGAGCCGCGCATTGGAGTCTTCGTCTGCCACTGCGGGACCAACATTGCCGGTGTGGTCAATGTTCCGGATGTCGTGGAATATGCGAAGACCCTGCCCAACGTGGTGTATGCGGAGAACAATCTTTATACCTGCTCCAACGATACCCAGGATCGGATCAAGGAGCAGATCGCCGAACACAATCTGAATCGGGTAGTGGTGGCCTCCTGCACCCCGCGAACCCACGAGCCGCTGTTCCGCAACACGCTGGCGGAGGCCGGACTGAATCCCTACCTGTTTGAGATGGCCAACATCCGCGACCAGTGCTCCTGGGTGCACATGCACGAACCGGAGCAGGCCACCCAGAAGTCAAAAGACCTGGTCCGGATGGCGCTGGCCAAGTCGCGGATGTTGCAGCCTCTCCACCGGCAGACGGTCAGAGTGGAAAAGTCCGCCCTAGTCATCGGCGGAGGCTTGTCGGGCATGACCGCTGCGTTGGCTTTGGCACGCCAGGGCTTTGATGTCTATCTGGTGGAGAAGGAGCATGAGCTGGGCGGAAGTCTGCGCCGCACCTACTACTTACTTAACGGAGAAAAGCCGCAGGACGAATTAGCGCGTCTGCGCGAGGAAATCGCGCAGAACAGCAGAATCCATCTATTTACCGGCGCGGAGATCGAAAAGATCGACGGCACAATCGGCAACTTTAAGACAACGATCTCCGCCGCCGGCGCGACCACCGAAGTCAGCCATGGGGTCGTAATCGTGGCCACAGGAGCGAAGCAGTATCAACCAAAAGAATACCTCTGTGGAGAGGACGACAGTGTGATCACGCAGCGTGATCTCGAAGCCTTCCTCGCTTCCGGTCTTGGCCTTCCGACGCGGGGAGGCAATCAGGCAGCAAATACCGTCGTCATGATCCAATGCGTGGGCTCACGCGATGCCGACCACCCCTATTGTTCTCGTGTGTGCTGCGCCGAGGCCATCAAGAATGCCCTGAAGATCAAGGAACTCTCGCCGCAGACGCATGTGTACGTTCTGTATCGGGATATCAGGACTTACGGCTTCAAAGAGAGCTATTACACCAAGGCGCGCCAGCAAGGCGTCGTGTTTGTGCGCTACGACGAAAGCCAGAAGCCCGAGGTGTCGCGAAACGGCAAAGGACTTCAGGTCGCCGTCTACGACCAGACCCTGGGGATGCCGATAACGATCTCCGCCGACCTGGTGGTTCTGTCCGCCGGCATTCATCCGCATGAAGACAACAAGAAGATCGCGCAGTTCCTCAAGGTTCCGCTCAACAGCGAGGGCTTTTTCCTGGAAGCGCACATGAAGCTGCGCCCCGTCGACTTTATGACCGACGGCGTCTTCCTGTGTGGGCTGGCCCATTCTCCCAAGACCATCGAGGAATGCATTCTACAGGCTCAGGCAGCGTCCGCCCGAGCAGCATCTGTCCTCGTCCAGGACAGCCTCGAACTGGGCGCGAACATCTCGCAAGTGGTGGACGAGAGCTGCGACGGTTGCGCCTACTGCGTGGACACTTGCCCCTACAAAGCCATCACCCTGCTCGAGTACAAGTGGCAGGGAGGGATCAAGAAAGTCGTCGAAACCGCCGACTCCACCTGCAAGGGCTGTGGCTGCTGCCAGGCGACGTGTCCAAAGAACGGGATATTTATCCGTGGATTTACCCTCGGGCAGATCGAGGCCCAGATCCATGCTGCTTTGGGAGTCGAGTAATGGAAGACAACTTTCAACCCTTGATCATCGCCCTGTGTTGCAACTGGTGCTCCTATGCCGGTGCGGACCTGGCGGGCGTTTCCCGCACCCAATACCCGCCCAGCATTCGCATCGTGCGCGTCATGTGCTCGGGCATGGTGCATCCCAACCTGGTGATTGATGCCTTCACCAAGGGGGCGGACGGCGTCCTCATCTGCGGTTGCCATCCGGGAGATTGCCACTATCAGGAAGGTAATTACAAAACCGAAAAACGCGCCGACGCCATCAAGTTGATGCTTGCGGATTTCGGCATCGAGGAAGAACGCTTTCGTCTGGAATGGGTTTCGGCGGCTGAAGGGCCGAGGTTTGGGCAGGTGGTGCGGGAATTCACGGAGCAAGTGAAGAAGTTGGGGGTCAGTCCGTACCGGTCGTAAGAGATGCCGATTGGCATCCTCGACCCGATCGCTGCTGAAGAACGGAGTACTGCCGCTCAAAAGGGGGGAGCAACCTATGTGGTGGGCAATAGGTGGGGTGGTCATTGTGCTGGTGTTGGTCTGGCTTGCCTGTCATCCGGGTAGCCCGCGGTCAAACGCGACCACGAAACTGCAATGAGATTGTGCTGACAAGCCGTCATTCGCTTGCGCTTGCGTACTTCTTGCGGGGCGCACTCCGGCCAGAAACGCGTCACGTCTAGTGTGCTGCACGGATGGAGAGAGGCGAGGGCAGCACATCGTACAGCGGCTGCGCCGGTCTTAGTTCCGGATTCTCCTCGGCTACTGATATGGCCAGAATGCGGATCTTGTCGTTGTCCGGCAACTGCATGGTTTTCGTGCCGGGTTGCAGGTCGATGGGATACGCGAAGAGATACGAATAGCTGTACGCCACGTTTTCTCCCGCCGCATTGTGGTGATGCGAGCAGTACCAAGCCAGGTTCGCCCGTTTGATGTAGCCGGGCTTGATTCCCGTCATTTCGGCATAATCGTCGTGCTCAGCTTTACCGGGCAGCCCCTCGATAGGGATGTCCCTGGCGACCCACTGCCGGTCATCCCACTGGCCGATGAATCCGCCCCAGTTCTGGACAGTCAGGTCAACGTTGCTGCTTCCAGTCTTGAAGCTTGCCTTCTGGTCGCCTTCGGCCGATGCCGCCAGCACGTAGACGCGGTTATAGCGGCCATTTGGCAGTTCAATCGTCTGGCCCTTGGCCAGGACCGCGTTGGGCGCGGCATTTGTCGCCTGCGCAAGGCGGAACTGCACATCATTGAAAGTGATTTGTGCCGGTAGCATCTCAGCCGGGAGCACGTTGCCTTTGCCATCAAAACCATCGGCCGAGTGAGCGCCATCATTGCTCGCGACCGCAACGTCGTAATTCAGCGACACAGGTTCGGAACGAACGCCCGCGACTTTAGCCGGCGGCGCCCCCAGTTTTACGGCAAACGTTCTTGGCTGGTACGCAGTGAACGAAGTCACCAGCACTCCACCAGAAACTTTGGCGGCTCCGATTGGCTGCTCTTGTCCGTTCACCTCGCGAGCGGAAGCGATCGGCGCCGCGAATGCAACTTTGACATCCGGCTGCGGCTTGCCATCGAGTTCCACCAGGCGCACGATGATTTCATCTCCCTGCTCAGCCTTCTTCAGCGCCAAAAGTCGAATCCTCGGGCTGCTGACCTTCAGCAAAGAAAACTCCCGGCCTAGAGCACCCGCATGCCGTGATGTTTGGAAGGCGATGAGTGGATCATTCAAGCGCTGCCCCTGCCAGTCACTCCCAGCCTGGCGCCAATCGCCGGCGTGCCCCGCGATGCCGTAGATGAACTCGTGATGTCCAATGTCCTGCGTACCCTGGTCGGCATAACCGCCGCGAACACCGGGCGTCCGGATCAAGGTCAGCCTGATCGAATTGTCAGTCGGCTTATCCGATCCATTCTTGCAGTCGGTCAGGATGGTCGTGCCGAAAACGCCACTCATATCCGTTAGGTCAATCCACTGGTGCGACGGGACCTCGAATTTCTTCGGTTCGGCTGTGGGGCGATCGATGGTGCCGATATCCCAGTTGTAAGTAGCCATGCGATTCGAGGCGGTCAGGGGGAACGTCGCCTTCAGATTCGACTCTCGGGTATTCCAGTCGATTGCGTTTTCGAACTCTAGTCGTTTGCCCGCGTCTCCCGCCGAAAGCCGGATGGTCTGCACAAATCGTGAGCCCGCAGTTTCGCGTGCGACTTCCACGGCTGCACGCGCTGGGCCGCTTTCGACAACACGAATCTTGGCTGGCCCACTGACGTACGTCTTGGGCGCTGCCTGTTCCTGATCCCAGTCCATGTTCCAGGCCGGCCATTGCTCGGGATTATCGTAGGAGATGGCAAGGCGCGTCGGACCGGCGAGCAATTCGCGGCCGAGTGATTTATCGAAGATACTGGAAACGTCTCCGTCTTGATTGAGCTTCACGCGGTAGTGCTGATTCTCCAGCGAGTTCTCGGACACCTGCAGAGCGGATGCAATTCGGGCCGCGGCCCCGGGCTGTACATCGTAAACGGCATAGCCAACGGACGGCGCTCTCGCAACAAACAGGACCTTACTGTTTGATATCTGCGCTGGGGTTTCTTTGCCATCCGGTCCAATCACGTGAACCGCGCTGGGGATTTTGCCCGGGAATTCGATGCTGGCTTCGACCACTTCTTCGCGAGAGATGTTCAAGGGGTTGAAGATAACGACCGGAACCCCTTTGGTCTGAGTGTCGAGCGCTGCTGCGACCGCTTCGGATGCATTATTCAACACGCCCGCGAACTGGTTCATGGCGATGACGTCGTCGTTCCAGGCAAATTCGTAGGCCTTGGGAGTGGCCGTCCCGGCGGCGATGTCGTGGAAGTGGCCGCCCATGACGAGCGTCCAGGCATCGTTCAGCCGCTGCTGCGGATAGGTTCTCGCGCCTAGCCATTCAGCGGCAATCGAAGTTTTTTCGGCGGCATCCGCGAGCAACTCTTCTTTCCGGAGCCAGCGTTTTTGGTAAGCCTGCGAAGTGAGTGAGCCGGCCGAATGATTGGTCAGCTCCATTTCCCCGGTATAGCGTGGAAGTCCGTTGGCCTCAGCGGGCGTGATGTCGAGAAACATCTGGTCCGCTTTCGCGGAGATCACGCGGACTGGGCCATCGCCTACTTTGACGGCAGGCCATTCCAGATGCGCCTGCCCTTCTATGTGAGACCCGTCTTGCGGCGGCAAGCTTGCCGACCCTCTAGTCACGATCGCTTCGAGCCGCTTTACGGACTCCTCATCCGGAGTTCCGCCGATGTCGCCAGTGCCGTAATAATGATAGTCAGTGTACACACCACTGACTTTGCCGTTTTGCTCTACACGAGCCGCCCAATCTCCCTGATAACGGTCAAGGTCCCGATCGGATTGGACCTTGGCGAGGCTTCTCTCCTGGGCACGCAACGCGTAGTAGTCCTGAAGATCCTTCGGATCGAGCGGTAGATTGGCGTTTTCGAGCTGGCGCAGTCTCTGCTGCAACGGTAGAAAGTTTTTACGAATTTCCTCGAGTGCGACGTTCGGAGGAGCCGCCGGCAACGGCTTGCTGAGATCAGTGTCAATCCCGCCACTGTAGTCACCCGGGTTCAATCCGGCCAGCACGCTCTCTCCATCCGGTCCCACCCAGACGCCCACGTTGAACGGTGTGCCTTCCGGTGTCTTCTCGCGCGATTCCGGACCACCGCCGTCGGCGGAGGATCCCCAAACCAGCTTCTGCGTGGAGAAACCTTTGACACCGGAGTGCGCAAGAATCGTCGGCAGCGAGGACGGAAAGCCGAAGCAGTCGGGCAGCATGTACTCCGCGCTGGCCTTGCCGAATTCATGGCGAAACCAGTTATTGCCGTAAAGAATTTGACGGATGAGGGTCTCGGCGCTGGGCGTGTTCACATCGCCTTCTTCCATGGAAGAGCCCGCCGGGAACCACTTGCCCTCGTCCACGTACTTCTTCAACTTGGCGAAATCCGCCGGATAATATTCCTTCATAAAACGGTAGCGGTTCGCGCCGCTGAAATTGAAAACATAGTGGGGATATTTTTCGAAGAGAGTGAAGTTATCTTCCATGGTCTTGCGCAGGTATTCGTTGATGACCTGGGGATACTCCCATCGCCACTCCGTATCCAGGTGGGCATACCCGACCACGTAAAGTGTCGGCTGCTTAGTTAGATCAGGCGGGTTCGTGGTTTGCGCGTGCGCCCCGCACAACAGAGCAAAGAAAACCAGGAACCTCCGCAACAAGCATGGACAGCGTCGAACCATCACAGATCTCCAAATGTGCCGGCAGTGAATTACATGCCATGGTACGCTCTCCGCCGCCGGGCAAGAATCCATTTAGCATAGGAATGTGAGGACGCAGAAACGAATCGGACTGGCGCGAGCGCTTTCTAAGATGGGCTATTGCTCGCGGTCTCAGGCGGCGGTTTTGATTCGTGCTGGACGTGTCAGTCGGAATGGGCGAATCGTCCGTGATCCCGAAACTCCGGTGCGAATGCCCGACGGCCGAGTGGATGGCCGCATTGAGGTCGATGGTTCGCCGATCGACAAAACGCCTGAAATCTACCTCGTCATGAACAAACCGCGGGGCGTGGTGACGACCGCGTCCGACGAGAAAGGCCGCAAGACGGTTTACGATCTGCTGGAGCCGGGGGTGCCGTGGGTTGGTCCCGTAGGCCGATTGGATAAGGCGAGCGAAGGGCTGCTGTTATTGACCAATGATTCGGAGTGGGCGGCGAAGATCACCGAACCCGCCAGTCATCTGGATAAGAAGTATCACGTGCAGGTGGACTGCGTTGCCGACGCCGATCTGCTGGCTAGAATCATGCGAGGGCGCGAGGTTGACGGCGAGCAGTTGTGCGCGAAGGGGGCGCTCCTTCTGCGGCACGGCGATAAGAATAGCTGGCTGGAGATTACGCTTGACGAAGGCAAGAACCGGCAAATTCGGCTCCTGCTCGAAGCGCTGGGGGTTCGCGTGTTGCGTCTGGTACGGGTGTCGATCGGGCCGCTCGATCTGGGCGATCTGGAAAAGGGTGCGGTGCGACGGTTGACCGCGGAGGAAAAGGAAGCGATTGATCAGGCGCTGCTACCGGTGCCGCGCCAGGTTTCCAAGAAAGTTTTCTGTGTTTCCAGATAGTCCTGCGCCTGCCGTAGCACCTTGCGCTCGTTGCTGTAGGCGAGCTGGCGGGTTGCGTCGCGAAGCGTTACCCACAGGGCTCGCTTGACTTCGATTCGCATGTCGGAAGTGAGGTTGTCGATTTCCCCGGACACATAGCGCATCAGGTAGAAGCTCACGATTTTGAAAACTCGTTTGCCGTCGCCCCAGGTGCGAACGTAGACATACTTGTTATCGGAAAGCTTGGTGACCGGTTCGGCCAGGATGCCGGTTTCTTCCCGCACTTCCCGAAGGGCAGCTGCTTGCGGTTTTTCGCCCGGATCTACCAGGCCTTTGGGGAGAGCCAACACGGCCCGGGTGCGCTTGCGCGGCGTCTTTGGGGCTTTGGGAGTTTCTTTCTGCGGTTCACTTTTCTGCGGCTCAATCAGGGCGACGTGCCAGATTCCCGAAATCTGCCGCAGCACCACGCCGCCCGCCGAGATTTCCCTGGGCATACGGTTACCTGATCGCGGTTCCAGAAGCTGCTGTCGCCACTGCTCGCAGCCGAGCTTCGCTCGGCTTGGACCCTTCGACTTCGCTCAGGGCAGGCTCCGAGGCGCGCTCGTCCCCACACAAGCTATAACAAGGTATCAGGAATTCCCGAGGTTCCCAGTCTCTTGCTGGATTCGCTGCCAGGCACGCCCCACGTGGCGAGCCTGAGTGTTGGTTTGGCCGACGCAAAGGCGCAGGGTGAGCTTGCCGTCGAGCTTGGTATGCGTGATGAACAGATCTCCGCTGCGGTTCAGCCGGTCCATCAGCAGTTGATTCGCTTGATCTCCCGTGCGCAACCGGAAGCAGACGAGGTTGAGCTGAGCGAGCGCAGCGAGTTCGAAGCGCGAATCTTCGCGGACCCAGGCGGCGAATTGCTGCGCCAGGCGGACGTGCTCGCGAATGTGGTGCTGCAGGCCTTCGACGCCGTAATGCCGGATCACGAACCAGAGCTTGAGCGAACGAAAACGGCGCCCAAGCTGGATGTGCCAGTCGCGATAATCAATGACAGCGCCAGATTCGGTTGCCTGGTTGCGCAGGTACTCTGGCAGGATAGAGAGCGTTTGGATCAGATGCTTGCGGTCGGCGATATAGAAGACGTTGCAATCAAAGTTGGTGAACATCCACTTGTGCGGGTTGAAGCAGTAGCTGTCGGCGAATTCCACGCCATCGTTGATGAAGCGGAACTCCGGGCAGAGCGCGGCCGTACCGCTCATGGCGGAGTCCACGTGCAGCCAGAGGTTGTGGTTGCGGCAGATGCGGGCAATGTCGCGGATGGGATCGATGGCGTTGGAGGAAGTCGTCCCCACGGTGGCGCAGACGAAGCAGGGAATCAGTCCGCCCTTGATGTCTTGCTCGATCTGGCGCGCCAGTGCTGCTGGGCGCATGGCGAAGTTCTGGTCCACTTCGATCTGGCGCAGGTTGTCGGAGCCTAGGCCCGCTATCTTTATTCCTTTTTCCACAGAAGAGTGCGTTTGGGTGGAGCAGTAGGCCGTCAGGCGTCCATCGCAGCCTTTGCGATTGCTGGCGAAGTTTGTTGCACGCTCGCGCGCTGCCAGCAGGGCGGAGAGCGAAGCACTGGACGCCGTGTCCTGAATCACCCCGCCTCCGGCGCCGGTAGAAAGAAATTTCTCAGGCAGGCCGAGCATGGGGACCAACCAATCGAGCACGTGTGTTTCAAGTTCGGTGCAGGCCGGACTGGTGGACCAGAGCATGCCTTGCACGCCCAGTCCGGAGGAAACCAGATCGCCGAGAATGGCCGGCCCGGATGCGTTCGCGGGAAAGTAGGCGTAGAAGTTGGGCGACTGCCAGTGCGTGATGCCGGGAAGGATGACGCGTTCGAGGTCTCCTAGGATCTGGTCGAAGGCTTCGCCATGCTCGGGCGCGTTGGGCGGAAGTTTCGAGCGAACTTCTCCCGGCTGCACGCGCGACAGAACCGGGAAGGTTTCGATGTGGGAATGGTAATCGGCGATCCAGTCCACGACGGCGTGGCCCTGGCGGCGAAACTCCTCGGGAGACATGTGGAAGGATTTTTCTGCGGGCATGAGGTGCAAGCTCTCCGTAGCTATTTCAACTTGCCGTAGTACACACGAGTGTTGTATTCGAATTCGACCATGTTTTCTGTGGCATAGGCGCGAAAGATCCTCTGGAGTTCCCGCATCATCGGCGCGTGGTTGGGATGACCCTCGAGCGGCACGTACGAAGATGACAACAGTCGTCCGGCGGCGCCTTCGTAGTCAAACTGCTGACGCAGGGCGAAGACGCGCTCCTGGTGCCGCGCGGGCGCAAAAAATTCGTGAATGATGGCGGTGGTGCGCTCGTGGCGCACTTCCTTATAGTCGGTGCCATAGGTGAGCAGAAGCTGCTCGTAGTCACGCAGAAAATGAGTGCTTGCGGTGCGGCGCTCATTCCATAGCAACACGCACCATCCCCCCGGTTTCAGTATGCGGGCGAATTCCGCGCGGGCGCGAGGCAGGTCGAACCAGTGCGCGGCTTGGGCGGCGGTAACGAAGTCGACGGAGGCGGAGCGCAGCGTCGTCTCCTCGGCCGTTCCGGCAACCGACTCCAGCCGGTCATACGCCTCGAGTTGATGGATGCCCATTTCGCGCATTTCCGCGTTGGGTTCGACGGCAAAGACGGAATTTCCGTTTTCCAAAAGAAGGCGCGAAAATACGCCGGTTCCGGAAGCGATGTCAGCGACGATGTGACTCGGCTGCAGCCTACACTCGGCGCGGAGCAGATCGAGAACCTCAGGCGGATATCCCGGGCGATAGCGGACGTAGTTCTCCACCCGATCAGAAAAACGACTGGTTGGCGACATGCTCATCGCCATTTAGTGTAACGCGTTCCACCGGCGACTCCCTGCGCACGGTACAATCTTCAGTTTGCGGCGGATCTCACGCCCGTTTTATGAAAGAAGACCGTTTACGCGGAGTGCTCGAAAATGGAACGCCGGGTGTCGGCGATGCGGCGCCGGACTTTGAGTTGCCGGCGCTGGTTGCGGGCGTCAAGCAACCATTGCGTTTGAGCGCGTATCGCGGCGAGAAAACTGTGGTGCTGGCGTTCTACCCGTTCAACTGGCAGGAAACGAGCGCGGCCCAGTTGGTCAGCTACCAGGTGCAGCGTCCCCGAGTGCTGGAGAACAACGCGGAGATCGTGGCCATTACGGTGGATTCCATCATGAACACCACGGCCTGGGAACACGCAATCGGCCCTTTCGAGTTTCCGTTGTGCAGCGATTTCTGGCCGCACGGGGAAGTCTCAGAACGCTACGGGGTTTTGCGGAAATCAGGTTTTGGCGCGGGCTCTAGCGATCGGGCGGTGGTGATCGTGGATCGCAGCGGAAACGTAGCGTTCCGCAAGATTTGCGCCCGGGACAAGGTTGCGCCGGTGGAGGAAGTCCTCACGGTACTGGAAAAACGTTGAATCATGTTTCGACAAGGAGCTTCATGAAATTTCTTTCGGGTGCGGTTCTGTTCTGCGTGCTGCTGGGTTCGACCCTGCTGGCGTTTGATCGGGCTGGTAAAGAGCCGCCGGACAACTGGTCCATCAGCGGGTTTCGCGACGTAGCCGGTGAACGAGAAGTCGAAGCGAAGTTCATGGCCGTGCCCGATCCTAAACTGGCGGAAGAGCACCTGCGCATTCTGACCCAAGCGCCGCACATCGCGGGATCTCCCGAGGACAAAGCGACCGCCGAGTACGTGGCGAAGAAGTTTCGCGAGGCCGGATTGGACACCGAAATCGCCGAATACAAAGTGTGGCTCAACTATCCGGCGGAAATTCGGGTGGACCTGACCGCGCCCGACGGTGTGGAAATGCATGGGCCGCGGCCGGAGCACGTTGACAGCGATCCGTTCCAGGACGATCCGCGCATTGTCAACGCCTACAACGGTATGTCGCCTTCGGGAGACGCCGAGGCGGAAGTTGTCTATGCCAACTACGGTTCGCCCGCTGACTTTGACAAGCTGAAGCAGATGAACGTTGATGTGCGCGGCAAGATCGTCATTGTCCGTTACGGCGAGAATTTCCGCGGTGTGAAAGCATTCGTGGCGCAGGAGCGCGGCGCGGCCGGAGTCATCATTTATTCCGACCCGAAAGACGACGGCTACTACCGTGGCGACGCCTATCCGAAAGGGCCGTGGCGCCCGGCGAGCGGCGTGCAGCGCGGTTCGATCGGATTCATGTTCCAGTTTCCCGGAGACCCGACCACTCCGGGCGTGGCGTCAGTTCCCAATTTGCCCGATGCTAAGCGCGTATCTCCCGCAGCATCCGAGCAGTTGCCGAAGATTCCCGTGACTCCGCTTTCCTACGCCGATGCTTCGCCGATTCTCGAGCACCTCGCCGGGCCAGCCTCTCCGCGAGAGTGGCAGGGCGCACTGCCGTTTACTTACCACGTGGGTCCGGGTCCCGCGAAAGTGAAGATGCACCTTAAGCAGGATTACCAGTTCCGCACCATTTGGGATGTGATTGGCAAAGTTCGGGGAGCATCTTTGCCCGACGAGTGGGTGGTGGCGGGCAACCATCGCGATGCCTGGGTGTATGGAGCGGTGGATCCGAATAGCGGCACGGCGGCGATGCTGGAAACGGTGCACGGCTTGGGCGAACTGCTGAAGTCGGGTTGGAAGCCCAAGCGGACGATTGTGATCGGAAGCTGGGACGCGGAAGAAGAAGGACTGATCGGTTCCACCGAGTGGGGTGAAGATCACGCGCAGGAACTGGAGAATGCCGCTGCTTACTTCAACATGGACGTCGCAGTATCGGGCAAGAAGTTCGGAGCCTCTGGCGTTCCCACGCTGAAAGAGTTTATCCGCGAGATCGCCAAGGCGGTGCCATCGCCCGAAGGCGGAACCGTGTACGACGTGTGGAAGAAGACGAGCCAGCCGAATCCGGAGAATTCCCGGGAAACCAGCACCTTCCGCCCACCGCCGGCGGCAATGCAAGACGATGTGCCTGTGGGCGATCTGGGCAGCGGTTCCGACTACACCGTGTTCCTGCAGCATCTGGGTGTGCCTTCCACCGATATCACTTCGAGCGGCGATTATGGTGTGTATCACTCGGCGTTCGATAATTTCGCCTGGTTCAAGAAATTCGGCGATCCCGATTTCCGCTACGAGCAGCAGATGGCGCGCATTTACGGTCTGGAAGTGCTGCGCATGTCGAGCGCCGACGTGCTTCCCTATGACTATGAGAACTACGGGAAGGAAATTCTGGTCTATCTCGACTCAGCCCGGAACAAAAGTAAAGAGCGCTTCGGAGATAAAGTCCCAGATTTTTCGGCAGCCTTCGAAGGTGCGCGGCATCTGGAGGAAGCGGGAGCGAAAATTCTGCAGAAGCAGCGCAAGGTCCCTGCAGCGCCAGATCGTCTGAATGCAAAACTCCGGGAAGCGGAGCGGGCGCTGCTGATTCCTGAAGGTTTGCCTAATCGTTCTTGGTTTCACCATGCCATTTACGCTCCGGGACAGTACACCGGATATGCGGCCGTGGTGATTCCTGGAGTGAACGAGGCGATTGATCGCGGCGACCTTAAACGGACCGAACAGCAAATCGCAGCGCTGGCGGCTGCCTTGAACCGAGCCGTTCTGGTTCTGGAGCAATCGCGCTAGCCTCCCACTCATCGCAAAGAACGCGATGAGTGGGGCACCCGCAATCGGGTGATCGGAGCCCGATCACGGTGCGTTTCGCGTTGCTGCTACCGTCTCTTTTTGCATGTGCCGGCCGACCAGAGCGGCGCAGGACTCGATGAATTCCTGCTCTGGCCGATCGAAGGTATCCGCAAAGTAGCTCTCGATACAAAGCTCGGCTACAACCTGTTTCTTCACCGCGCCTTTCTTAACAAAGATCGGCACTACAATATTGGACTTCACGAGATCGGACCCGAGGTAGCGAGGATCGGCCTTAACATTGTTGATGACCACGGTTTCTCCGGAAGTGGCCGCCGCTCCGCACAATCCTTTATCGAGCGGGATGCGCAGGGTAGGCATAAAGCTGCCGGCGTAGGGCCCGAGCACGAGAGCTTCGAAAGCGGGGGCCTCCATGAAATAAAAGCCAACCCAGTTGTAGCGGGTCATCGCTTCATGGAGGCGTTCGGCGATGTGCTGCATAAGAGACTTCACGCCCTCGGCGGAGCGGCCGTATCTCTCAAATTCTTCCAGCAGTTCTTCATACTGTGACATCGGAACCGGACTCTCCTTTTTGGCTTTGCGGATAACCTGTCATTCTATGCTTGTTCCGACAGTCCGCGCCGACTTGCGACTGTTTAGCACCGGGGGTACCCCCCTCCCTCGGTATATTGGAATCAAAGACTTAGGAGGAATTTCCTGCCAGGTCTTTGAGTTTAAAGGAGTTGCTCGTAAAGTCTTTGAAAGTCAATGACTTACGAGATCCGCTGGCTTCGCGGAGGATGTCGGCAGCGGGCTTCCCGTTTCAACTACGCTCAGGGTCACGCCCGCAAAACGCCTCAACTTAGATGGTCAAAGAGCGCTGATGATGGTTTTGGGGCAGTTTCGAGGACCGCCTTGTTCGGCAAACCTTGAAACCACTCCAATCAGACTTTTAGTGTTGTGCGCGATGGGGTCTTAAGTCAATCGATTTCGATGGCGGATGGATGCGCCGCCAAGAACCACAGTTCCTGACAGCAGTTGCCAGCCGACATTTGTGAGTTTCTGAATCATCTAAGTGAGTCAAGAGTCACGATGCGCGTCCTCTGGGGCGAGTTCTTTATATCGGTGGAAAAATCTTCTTTAGTCAGGAGGTGTATCTGCGGGTCCGCGAGGTAGAAGAACAGTTGAAAGTCGCCGAACACACCTGCATCGTTCTTCCTGAGGTTCTCTCCAGCTCTTGCCCTACGGATCGCGGAGTCCCCGTATTCGATAGCCGCTGAGAACAACTGACGAAACAAGTCTAGGTCCGGACGAAATGAATCTGTACTGAACCTTCGAATCAATCTCGCAGCTCCATCAATTGGTCATGGCTCCTCCGCAATTTTCTCAAATGTAGTGAACTCGGCGTCGAGGACACCGTCGTGTATGGCTTTGGTCCGATGAATGTCTGTCCACGCACTACCCGGCTCGTCTTTGCGGCGAAGGAACTCGTCGAAGTCGGCACTCCGAGCGATCATCTCGTTGAGCTGATGGTAATGCTCAGGAACTACGCGACCCATTCTGACGGGAGAACCGAGAAGCGCTCCCATAAAAGGGATTGGCAGTTCTAGAACTGGCCATCGGTGCGCTCGTAACCACTTGAAGACTTTGCGATCGTTCTCGAAGTGCCTCGAGCCTCCGTTCACGACTCCGCGAGAAAGTTCCTCTATAGTTGACGGCGCCAGCACGAATGTTGAGCCGCCAGCGACTCCCGCGTCGAGCTTTTGCTCGACGGCCGCGTTCCGTCCAAAGTCGATCAGAACATTAGTGTCGGGCAGATAAAGACTCATATCGGCTGGTAGCTCCCACGTTGAAGCTGGCTAGGAACTCATCGTAGTACCGAACATCGCAAGTGATTTGCGCCTCGACCGCGACCTCTTGTAAGCGTTTTGTCTGCTTCTTGTCGCGTGTCACGAAGCGTTCGCAGTATGGCAAGTACGCGGCCATCATGTGATCGTTTCGTCCTGCTGGTTTCTTAGGAGGCGGGTGTTTGAGTGAGCAGTCGTACCAGGATCCGAGGACCGCGTAACAGCTTGCTCGGAACGGTGGACAAATATCCATGAAGGTCTTGATCTCTGCGTCGGAGAGTTTGATCGTCGCAACTTTCTCGTAAAGTCCCTGTCCGATAGCGAAGAGAATGCTTGTCTTTTTTCTCGCGATCGCAGCAGCTTGAGCGTAGGTCTTGGGTCGCAGCGCTGGGTTCTCGACAAAGAGGGGTTCGAGTTTTAATCCCAGTTCACGCCAGTGGTTCAAATACTGATCCTCTAGATGCTGTTGCATTTTCCATTCTTCCAAGCAGAGTGCATAGTTGAAATCCCGTTCTACAATCGCTCGCGCGTATTCCGGCGCTTCAATATCGACTTGCCCCCAGTTGAATCCAGTCGGATTGTTGTGGTGAGCCAATATCAGCAGACGGATGATCTCGTGAGGCGGCCAGACGCATCGGCCTGATGCTAAGAGTCTTTGGCAGCACGCAATGAAAAGCTCTCGCTTTGTAGAATCCTGCGTCGAGATCAGTTCGCCTACCGCCATGCCGGTGACCTGAACATCGTAGCCGCAACGTAGCGCTGCGGTGAACGACTCGGAGTGCGAGGCGTCCTTTGCCATCCAGTTGATTGCGCTTGTGTCGAAGGCGATCGTGGGACGCGGCATGTCTTACTTCAAATTATCCCACGCTAAAGGGTCGGGGTGGGGGTTTTCGGCACACCTGAAGGTATGCCCTGATACGAATCGCACTTACACTTTGGGATGTTCGGCGAGCTCGCCTTGGACGGGCGAGTCGCCCGTCCCCACACTTTGACGGCCGAGGGCGGCCGTCCCTACGTGAGCAATTACTTGATTGTGACCAGCTTCTCCACCAACTCCGAGTAGTCTTTCTTCTCCAGCCCGTGCACCTGCTTGTTGTATTCGTCCACTTTGCTGGAGTAATTCATGGAGCAGAACTTGGGGCCGCACATGGAGCAGAAGGCTGCTGACTTGTATTGTTCCTGGGGCAGAGTTTCGTCGTGCATGGAGCGGGCGGTCTCGGGATCGAGCGACAGTTCGAACTGTTTTTCCCAATCGAATTTGTAGCGGGCGTAGCTTAGGGCATCGTCGCGGTCGCGGGCTCCGGGACGCTGGCGGGCTACGTCGGCGGCGTGGGCGGCGATTTTGTAGGCGATGATTCCGTCTTTCACATCTTTTTCGTTGGGCAGGCCGAGATGTTCTTTTGGAGTTACGTAGCAGAGCATCGACGCGCCATACCAGCCGATCATCGCCGCTCCGATGGCGGAGGTGATGTGGTCGTAGCCGGGAGCAATGTCGGTGACGAGCGGGCCTAGCGTGTAGAACGGGGCTTCGTCGCACCACTCGTTTTCTTTTTCCACCTGCTCCTTAATTTTGTGCATCGGAATGTGGCCGGGGCCTTCGATCATTACCTGGACGTCTTGCTTCCAGGCTATGCGGGTCAGTTCGCCCAGAGTTTTCAGTTCGGCGAATTGGGCTTCATCGCTGGCGTCGGCGAGGCAGCCGGGGCGCAGGCCGTCTCCGAGGGAGAAGCTTACGTCGTACTTCTTGAAAATCTTGCAGATGTCTTCGAAGCATTCGTAGAGGAAATTTTGCTTGTGATGGTGCGTCATCCATTGGGCAAGAATCGCGCCGCCTCGGCTGACTATGCCGGTGATGCGCTTGGACACCATGGGCACATATTGGATTAACACGCCGGCGTGGATGGTCATGTAATCCACGCCCTGCTGCGCCTGCTCTTCGATCACTTCCAGCATCACGCTGGCGGTTAGATCTTCTACTCGCTTCACGCGCGAGATTGCCTCGTAAATCGGAACCGTGCCTATGGGGACGGGCGAGTGGCGAATGATGGCTTCGCGGATAGTATGAATGTCGCCGCCGGTCGAGAGGTCCATCACGGTGTCGGCTCCGTAGTGAACGGCGGTGTGCAGCTTCTTGAGTTCTTCTTCTACATTCGAGGTGACGGCCGAGTTGCCGATGTTGGCGTTGATCTTGCAGAGCGACTCGACGCCGATCGCCATCGGCTCTAGTTCGGGATGGTTGATGTTCGCGGGGATGATCATGCGGCCGCGAGCTACTTCATCGCGCACGAGTTCCGGCGCGATCTTCTCGCGGTAAGCGATGTACTTCATCTCTTCGGTGATTGCGCCCTGGCGCGCGTAATGCATCTGCGAGAAATTGCCGTCATTGTTCTTGGCGTTCTCGGCCTTGCGCTTGGCCAGCCACTCTGCGCGCGGTTTCAAGACCACGCCCAAGCCACTGCCGTTTGTACCATTGCCTGCGGACATTTTCGTTTGTACCGTCCTTCGAGAGGTATAGTTTGAAATTATACCCCGCTTCCGGGACGCGGTTTATTTTCTCGGGACGGGCGAGATCTGTCAGGAGTAAGCCATGGTGACGAGGCTGATGGGTACGAGCAGCGACGTGAGCCTGACCACTTTGCGCGTCGTTCTGGGAGTGGTGTTCTTCGCTCATGGGGCGCAAAGGATGCTGGGCTGGTTTGGTGGCGAGGGTCTTCAGGTCTCCATGGGAGGCTATGCGCACATGGGAATACCCGCTCCGGTTGCGTTGCTGATCATCTGCGCGCAATTCTTTGGCGGGCTCGGACTGATGTTGGGACTCTTCACTCGCGTCGCTTCTCTCGGAGTTGCCGGCTTGATGATCGGGGCGATCTTCATGGTTCACTTGCAGAACGGCTTCTTCATGAACTGGATGGGGACGCAGAAGGGTGAGGGAATTGAATATCATCTGCTGGCGCTTGCCATGGCAGCGGCGCTGTTGCTGCGCGGAGGGGGCGCGTTCTCGGTGGATCGGGCGCTGACGAGGTAAGTTTTATCTACCGTTCAACGGCGAATGCCTAACTGAAGAAGCACGGCTTTCTCCACCGCTGCGAGATCGGCGGAGGAAAGATTCCCCGCCTTATTGAGAAGTCTTTGTTTGGAAGCGGTCGCGATCTGGTCGGCCTTCGCCTTGCTCTTTTCGCCGTTGAGGGTGACCATCGCTTCGCCGGGATAAAGCGTCTCCGTTTGACTCGAAAGGGGTACGACAATCACGCGGTTCAAAGCGGTATTCGCGGCGTTGTTACTGATAACCAGAGCGGGGCGAGTTTTACGAATTTCTCCTCCCACTGAGGACTGGAACGAGACCCACCACACCTCACCCCTGCGCGGATGCATCGCCGATCAGCCCCTCCGACCACTCCTCCGCTTCGCGCTCGCGCTCCGCATCCTTTGCCATTGCTGAATATCCCTCGATCAATCCCCCGGGACCACTCATCGCGAGATCGTCAATCCTGTCCAGGATCACATCTCCTAATTCATCCGGAAGGATGAACCAGGTCGCATTGCCGCGCGACTGCGGATTTCCGATGCCGGGACCATCGCCACCATTCCAGCGGATTCCGATTCTTTCCTCGTCTTCCCAGTTCACTCGCGCGACGGACCATCCTCCTGGCCCTCCCGGTGTGGAGTTGTAGAGAATTTCCAGCGACCGGATCGAAGCTTTCGGGGCCCAAACAGTGGCTGGTTCTACGTACGCCATAAACATCACCTCGCAAATACAATACTACGTAGATAACGATGTAATGTCAACACGCACAGTTACTGTGCGAGCAACGGTTAACCTCCTAATTTCTCAGCGTTTTACCCGTCTTCAGCGTGAACTGGATTCTCTCCTGCGTCTTCCTTTCGCCGCACAAGGACTTGAAGGCTTCGCGCTCCAGGTCGAGCAGGTACTGTTCGCTGACTGGCGTGCCGGGCGTGATATTTCCGCCGCAGAGGACCTCGGCGATCTTCGTGCCCAACTTCTTTTCGTGATCGCTGATGAACTCAGCTTGCCGCATCATGTGGACCCCAAGTTTTAGAGTGGCGAGGATGCTCTCGCCGGGAGCGGGAATGTCGGTGCGCATCACGGGGGGCTCATAGCCGGCGCGTAGCAGTTCCAGCGCGCGCGCTTTGGCGTCGGAGAGAACGCGCTCGCGGTTCATGGTGATGCAGTCGGAACTTGAAAGGAACCCCAGCCCGCGGGCTTCATGGGCCGAGGTAGCAACCTTCGCGGTGGCGACGGTTTCGAAGGCTTTTTTCATGGCCTCCAGCAGTTCGACTGACTCGCCACGAGCATCGGGACGAATGGATGCTGCGCTGTCGACTGCGCGCAGCAACATTTCCTTGCAGCCGCCGCCTCCGGGAAGCAGGCCGACTCCGACCTCGACCAGGCCCATGTAGAGCTCGGCGTGCGGTTGGCGAGCGGCGGCGTGCAGCGAGATTTCGCAACCGCCGCCGAGTGTGAGGCCGAAGGGCGCGCTCACCACCGGCTTCGGGGAAAACTTGATGGCCTGCGTCATGCCCTGAAACTGACGGATGGCCAGGTCAACGTCGTCCCACTCTTCCTCCTGGATCGACATGAGCAGCAGCATGAGGTTTGCGCCCACGGAGAAGTTCTGCGCGTCGTTGGTGATGACGAAGGCGTCGAAGGCGTCGCCCGCGCCGCCCGGCTTCAGGGTCTGGAGGATCAGCGAGATGATGTCGGCGCCGAGGGCGTTCATCTTGGAGTGGAACTGGATGCAGCCCACGCCATCGCCCAGGTCAACCAGAGAGGCTCCGGAATTTTTCTTGACCACGCCGTTGGACTTTTTTGCGACTTCGACCGACCAGACACCCTCTGGAACAGCTACCGGTTGCCAGTTGCCAGTTGCCAGATCCCAGTGCTCACGTCCAGAGGGAGACTTCGGATCATCCTCGTACCAGGATTTGTTTCCGGAGGCTAAGAGTTTTTCTACATTGGCCGCGACCGGCTTGCCTTCTTTCTTCATGCGCGCGACTGTGGCTTCCACGCCGGCGGCATCCCAGAGTTCGAAGGGGCCGAGTTCCCAAGCGAAACCGTTGCGCATGGCTTGATCGATCTCGACCACGGAATCGGAAATTTCGGGAATACGGTTGGCCGAATACGTCCACAAGTCAGACAGCGACGCCCATAGGAAGGCGCCTGCTTTGTCGGGCTTCTGCGCGGCACCGCCGTCTCCATTCATACCTAGCAACATTCGCAGGCGCGCTCCCGTTTCCTCAACGTTTTTCGCCATATCGAGCGCGGCGAATTTCGGCTTCTGGCGGGGATGGTATTCCAGCGTTTTCCAGTCAATCGCCAGGCGCTCATCTTCTTTGCCGCCGGTGCTTTTTGCCTTCTTGTAGAAGCCACCCTTGGCCTTGTCGCCCAGCCACTTGCGTTCCAGCATCTGGCGGAAGAAGGCGGGAATCTGCAATTCGCTGCGCTCGTCGCGAACGTTCTGGGTCAGGTTCGTGACCACGTGTCCGAGGATGTCGAGGCCCACCAGGTCGATGGTCCGGAAGGTGGCTGAGCGCGGCCAGCCCACGGCGGGGCCGGTGAGCGCATCGATTTCTTCGACGGTCAAGTCCATTTCCTGCATGAGCCGCATGACGTTGAGCACGGAAAATGTGCCGATGCGATTGGCGATGAAGTTGGGAGTATCTTTCGCCAGCACTACGCCCTTGCCGAGTTGCGCATCGCAGAAATGGGTGACGGCTTCGATCAGCGCGCGGTCAGCGTCCGGGGTGGGGATCAGTTCGAGCAGACGCATGTAGCGCGGCGGATTAAAAAAATGCGTGCCGAACCACGAGCGCCGGAAGTCTTCCGAAAATCCCTCGGCAATTTTTGCTATCGGAAGTCCGCTGGTATTGGTGGTGACGATGGTGCCGGGCTTGCGGATCGCCTCCACCTTCTTCAACAGCGACCGCTTGATTTCGAGGTTCTCGACGATCGCCTCGATAATCCAGTCCACCTCGGCCAGACGTTTCAGATCGTCCTCGAAATTCCCCACGGTGACGAGGCGCGCGAGCGATGCTTCGAAAAATGCCGCGGGCTTCGATTTGCGAGCCCCGTCGAATCCGGCCGCCGCGATTTTGTTACGCGCGGGGCCGGCCGCGTCTGGAGGAACGATATCGAGCAGCAGGGAAGGCACTCCGGCGTTGGCAAAGTGCGCGGCAATACGGGCACCCATGGTGCCGGCGCCGAGGATGGCAACTTTATGGATAGGCTTCATGAATTCGACCTTCAGCGGCTGAAGCCGCTTGTGTATCAGGTTCTCACCGGCATGGCTGAAGCCATGCCCCTTCAAAGCTACTACGGAAGTTTATCCACCACCCAGTCGTTCTTACCAGCATCGGCCAGGACGATTTCGGAAAAACTACGGGCGACATGGGATCCTCGAAGTGTGACCAGCACGACTGGGAAACTGTAGCGGCCCCGGTGTCCATGTCCGCGCGCGATCTCGAAGGCCCGATCGGTCGCATTCGAAAAAAATTGTTCGAGTTTGTCGGCGTTCTGCGAGTGACGGAGACTATCGCTCAGCAAGACGGTTCCGTTTTCAAGATCTCCGGTTTGCCAGGCGTGCAG
>Ga0074044_10000913_pt1 | contig 27303 bp, 26 predicted proteins | sample BogForMeECP23OM1_FD_94443 | JGI IMG/M metagenome (GOLD analysis project Ga0074044, IMG submission 94443) | Bog forest soil microbial communities from Calvert Island, British Columbia, Canada - Bog Forest MetaG ECP23OM1 | ecosystem: Environmental > Terrestrial > Soil > Wetlands ... | reverse complement strand
GGGCGCAGAACACATGAAGGGAAACGAAGCACGAGTACGCAAGATTCTCGCAAGCGTGAAACCGTTAGCGGTGGAGTATTATCGGCTGACTGGAAAACCTCTGGGCGTCACGGGCGAGGTTGCAGAGTATGTCGCCGCCGAAATTCTCGGCTTAACACTCGTCCCCGCTCGTACAGTCGGCTATGATGCGCTACGCGGCAAAGAACGGATACAGATAAAAGGACGTGCCTACGGTGCCAAAGCCAAGCCGGGACAGCGCATGTCCCGCATCAAACTAGATGCGTCTTGCGACACTGTGTTGCTCGTGCTATTGGACAACGCAACACTAGAAGCTCGTGAGATGTGGGAATCTCCGTATGCTTCGGTTTGTGAGTGTCTCGCACGTCCCGGCTCCAAGGCGCGGGCACGGGGCGCATTGAGTGTTTCGGCTTTCAAGCATTTGCCGTCTGCTCGGCGCGTATGGCCGGTCTGACAGGAACTCGTCGCCCGCTTTCGTGACGGAGCCATTCGCAGAGTGTTGCTCAAGAGCATGCTGGATCGTCCGGGCACCGTCTCACCGTGGCAGCTGCGATACGCCGTTCAGCTACTAATCTAGAGGTGCAACGGGAGTGTCCGCCATGTCTTCCCTATTCCCATCAGTTGGAATCGGACGAATGTGGAAGCTCAAGCCGCTGACGCTCAGCATCGACCAACCGATGTCCGACAACGCAGACATTCAACCGGGAATGCTCCGCATCGTTGAGACAGGAGAGCTTCGCAAGGAAGCCAAGGTCGTTCTCGTCCTCATCGACCAGATTCGTAACCGTGTCGTCGGGATTGACTACCACTATTTCTTGCCGTTCCAGATGAACGTCGAGCATGTCGCGCAACTCGACGCGCTCAAGATGTCCTGTGGCAATGTCGCATGGACGGATGTCGCCCTTACCCTGACGACCGAGAAGGTCACGGACAATCCAAACTACGGGCTGAAGATTAAGGACATTCACCCGTTGACGCCGGAGGAACGTCAGCACCTCGCAGGAATCATGGCAATCGTCAATCAGTCGAAGGCGCGGAATGATTGAGGACGCAGTTCAGGCTGGGCGGCAGAAGATCGATCTGGATTTTGAGCGGGGACGTGCGGTCGTGAATGGGTGAGCCTGCTCTTCCAGAAAATGACTCCTCAGCCCGAGTACACATTGTCAATCTTCCGCATGAGCCGAACCATTCGGGCAAGGCGAATGCCCAGCGCCAGAATGAAAGATGCGAGCGTCAATCTGGGTATTGGCGCATCTGGTCGATGCAGGCTTGACACCAGCGCGTGCCTCGCTCACATCTGTTCTCGTGGCATTCTTCACACAATTCCCATTCGTCCAATACGCCCGCCTTTGCTTTGTGACGCCGAGCAATGCGTAGCTCTAGGAAAGCTTCGCGGCGTTCGGCGGCTGTCCATTCCCTGACAGGTTTTTTCTCACGCGCCTCTCGGCGCTGTCGAGCCTCAACTTCAGATTGCGATAGAGCTTTATTGTTTGAGTTCATTTCATCTCCATTGGCGGGAATCGGCGCGAGTTGTCGTCCGACTCGCGGTTCTCCCTAGAGTCGCCACAGATAGAGATAGAAAGTCGGCTTTCTTATTCCATGCGAGATCGCGAAGAGAGGCAGACGTTGGCAGTGTTCGCGGAGTTCGTGCGTTGGAGAATTACTGGACTGGTTGTTTCTTCTGGTTCCCGTTCTCGTCCAGCCCCATCTTCAACCACGCCTCACGCTGTACTTCGTCCAAGCGGTCTTCAGCTTCCTTTATCCAGTGACGGTACGTCTCGCGGATTTCCTTGGACGACGTGCCCACCATGTCCGCCACGTCGTCAACATGCACACCAGTCGAAAGCCATTCACTGATTTTGTAGTGCCTGAAGCCATGCGGAGTCGTCTTGACGCCTGCATCTTTGATGACTTTTTTGACCCGGTCACGCCACGTGGGAAGTGTGCCGGGGAACGCAGGTTCACCCAGAGCCTCAAGCCGCTTCGCTAGTGACTCGCTGATTCGCACCCGGTAGCGTTCGTTGGTCTTGGTGCGGTTGCCACGAATGACCCTGTCCTGAATCACCGGACGACGCTCCGGCTTCGACAACCCGTATTTCTCGGCATCCTCCTGCGACATCCCGTACTTCATGGCATCGACCAGCGCCATTGCTGTCTCACGCATCAACTGGCACAAGAGCCGGACTTGTCCCGTGGCGGTCGCCAGAATCTTCTCGACTTGCTTCTTGGATGGCGGGTTAACTTCCGCCTTGTCGTAGCGGATGCGAAACACTGGATTGATCTTGGGGTTCGGGATTGGAGACTTCTCGATGTAGCCCATCCCCGCAGCCCACGAAAAGAATCCCCCAATGACAGACCAGTGGACGCTCAAGCTGCTGCTGTCCCCGCTACGGAACGGCAGCGTCAGACGCCATTTGATGATCTTGTCGGTGGTGAGAGCGGTCAGGAGCAGAATATTGTTTTTCTCGCACCACTCCACGAGCTTGCCGCCCATCAGTTTCGCCTTGGTATTGTCCAAGTCGTTCTGGCCACGGAATTCGTACCACTCCTGCAATGCTGCTTCGACGGTCATGCCTTTGGGCACTACTTTGCCCTCGGCGAAGTCCTTCAGGCGCTTCTCCAAATTCTTCGTATTGGACTGCGCCTCAGACCAGCTTCGGGTGCCCAAAGACCACTTGTTTTGGTAAGTGAGTTTCTTGCCCTCGAACACCGCATCTCCGTTTTTCCACACGAATTGCACATGCAACGGGCACCCGCATCGCGGGTCGTAGCGGTTCCTGCTGTCGCAGGTTTCCCTGTTGTGACGCCGAAAAACTGTGAATGTCATGGTTCTCCTGTCCGAGGAGATTAGGACAATCGTAGGGACAATTCGGACAGGAAGTCAAGGTTACGCAGGTTTTATGCGGGCAAAAGAATGGCTCCTCAGGTAGGACTCGAACCTACAACCCTCCGGTTAACAGCCGGATGCTCTGCCATTGAGCTACTGAGGAGTGATAGCACGCTCACTGTGCTGGGATTATCCAAAGAAATCATATCAGAGGGCAGATCTGATTGGAAACTCTTGTGTCCGCGATGGCGTTGGGGCTCCCCATGCGAACTGAACGGGTACGCGTCTGCTAACCTAGTATTCGGTTTCTCGTCAATCCTTCAATCCTTCTTTCGTCCATAACAGGAGTGAGGTGGTCATGCAGGGAGGTTCGCGTTTGGTGACTCTTTTTCTAATGCTGCTTGTCGGTGTTTTTGGCCTGATTCTTGCCAAGGATTCTCGCGCCGAAGAATCCGGTTCTTCCGCTTCTGCAGGTGTTTCAGGTCCTCCCAAGGCGAAGGTTGAACCGGTCGAGGAAACTGTCCAGGGGCACAAGATTGTCGACCCTTACCGCTATCTGGAAAATCCGGATGATCCTGAAACCAGGATTTATGTGGAGCGAGAGCTGAACTACACGCGGGCTATTCTCGGTCCGCTGCCAGGGCGCGACAAGATCAATGCGCGGTTGTCACAGCTACTGGAAATTGGAAGCGTGGGCGCTCCGCAGATGGGGGGTCCTTATTACTTTTATACGCGGCGCGCGGGTATGGAAAATCAGCCCATTCTTTATGTGCGGGAAGGCCTGAACGGCGAAGATCGTGCGCTGCTCGACGTCAACAAACTCGCGACCGACGGGACCGTTGCTCTGGACTGGTGGTATGCGTCGGAAGACGGCAAGTATGTTGCTTATGGGACGTCGCCCAGCGGGTCTGAGATCAGCACGCTGCGAGTGATTGAAACTTCGAGCGGCAAGCTTTTGCCGGACGCGATTGAGCGGACACGGGCTGCGAGTGTGGCGTGGAAACGCGACGATTCCGGATTTTTCTATACGCGCTATCCGAAGAAGGGCGACGTTCCTGAGGGGCAAGAGGTTTACTACCGGCACGTGTTCTATCACACGCTGGGCACCGATGCGGCTAAAGACCCGCTGATTTTCGGCGAGGGGCGCGATCCGGAGTGGTGGCCGAGTGTCAGCCTTTCCGAAGATGGGCGCTGGTTGCTGATCAACGAGGAACATGGCTGGACGAAAACGGAGATGTTCTTGCAGGATCTGAATTCGAAGAACCCTCCGGTTGCAATCACGACGGGCAAGGATTTCCTGTACGGCGCGGACTTTTTTGAGGGCAAACTCTATGTCACCACGAATGAAGATGCCCCTCGCTATCACGTTTATGTGGTGGATGCGGCTAGCCCCAAGCGGGAGAACTGGAAGGAGATCATTCCGCAAACCGAGGCCGTGCTGCAGGGCGTCAGCGTCACCGGCGGAAAGCTGCTGGCGCAGTATGAGCACAATGCGACTTCCGAATTGAAGTTGTTCGGGCTGGAGGGAAAGAAGTTCGCCGATATTCCGTTGCCGGCGCTGGGCAGTGTTTTCGCCGCGTCGGGCCGTTATGATCGCAACGAAATCTTTTTTGGTTTCCAGTCTTTTACCGTGCCTTCATCGATTTATCGTGTCGATTTGAGCCACGTGAAGAGTACGCTCTGGGCCAAGGTTGAAGCGCCTTCCATTGATCCTGCTGCCTATGATGTGCAGCAGGTTTGGTTTGCGTCGAAGGATGGGACAAAGATTCCGATGTTTGTGGTCGGCAAAAAAGGACTTGAGAAAAACGGGAAGAATCCGACGCTGCTGACCGGGTACGGCGGTTTTAACGTCTCCATGACGCCGAGTTTCAATCGGAGTATGTATTTGTGGATGGAGCATGGCGGAGTTTACGCGGTCGCCAATCTGCGCGGCGGCGCCGAGTTCGGGGAAGAGTGGCATCGCGCCGGCATGCTGGACAAAAAGCAGAACGTGTTTGACGACTTCATTGCCGCAGGCGAATACCTCGTCGCGCAGAAATACACGGACCGCGATCATCTGGCCATCTATGGCGGATCGAATGGGGGGCTGCTGATGGGGGCGATGATTACGCAGCGTCCGGATCTATTTCGCGCTGTGGTGTGCGCGGTGCCGTTGCTAGACATGCTGCGGTATCAGAATTTTCAGATCGCGAAACTCTGGATCCCGGAATATGGCTCATCTGAGGATGCCGGGCAGTTCAACTGGCTGTATGCGTACTCACCCTACCACCATGTCAAGGCGGGACAGGAATATCCTGCCGTCTTGTTTATGACGGGTGATACGGATACGCGTGTCGATCCGATGCATGCGAAAAAAATGGCAGCGCTGATGCAAGCAGAAGCGAAGAATGGCGACAGCAAGGAGAAGCCGATCTTGCTGCGCATTGAAACTAAAGCGGGGCATGGGCAGGGCAAGCCGGTTGCCAAGCAGATCGAAGAGAGTACGGATATGTATTCGTTCCTGTTCTGGCAATTGGGAGTGAAACCGTGAGGGAGTGGATGCACGTCCCCAGTCGGATCGGCAAGGTCGTGCTGGTTTCCGGCTGGAGTCGAAATCACTGGGCTCTCCCTTGCGCTTGTGGTTAAATGACGAAGATGCCTATGGAGCAGAAAATTCGCGTCCTGGTTGCGAAACCCGGGCTGGATGGACATGATCGCGGTGCGAAGGTAATTGCCCGTGCGCTTCGCGATGCCGGGATGGAGGTTATCTACACGGGCCTGCGCCAGACTCCCGAGATGGTGGTGAATGCCTCGCTTCAGGAAGACGTACAGGTGATTGGACTCTCGATTCTTTCGGGTGCGCATAATGCGATTGTTCCGCGAGTAATGGACCTGCTGAAGCAAAATAAGATGGACGACGTGCTGGTGCTCGTCGGAGGGATTATTCCGGATCAGGATATCGAGGGCCTCAAGAAAATCGGCGTGGCAGGGATTTTTCAGCCGGGAACGCCGATGGACGGTATCGTGAAATTCATCCGCGAGCACGTGAAGCCGCGTGGCGTGGAGGCGGTGTAAGGCGTGAAAGCAGGTTCTTCTCTTCGCTCAGGATGGCAAATTTCGTTTGGCGTTTTGCCGAGTCGAACCCCACGGTGACGTACGTATTCTCCGCATGCAATCGTCGGACGGTACCCATCGTCTGACACGCGAGTGCGTCGGTGCGTTGACGGCTGCCATCGCGGAACTGAGGCAGCAACCTCTACCGCTTATCATTACTGGCAACCGACGATTTTTTTCTGTCGGAGCCGACCTCAATGAGATCGCGATGCTGACGGGGCCGGAAGCCTATGAGTTTTCGGCGATGGGACAAACGCTCATGAGTGCGGTTGCCAGCCATCCGGCAACGGCGATCGCCGCGATTGAGGGCCACTGCATGGGTGGGGGGCTGGATCTGGCGCTGGCTTGCCATCGCAGGATTGCCGCTCCCGGAGCGATCTTCGGGCATCGCGGCGCGGCGCTCGGCCTGATGACTGGATGGGGAGGAACGCAACGTTTGCCTCGGCTGGTGGGGAAGGGGAGGGCGCTGGAACTTTTTATCGCAGCAGAAAGGGTTTCTTCTGCGCGAGCGCTTGATGTCGGATTGATTGATGGAATCGCAGACGATCCGGTGGCAGAGGCGATGCGCCAACTTTTGGGCGCGTGCAACTAGGAGGGCGCCAGACGCGGCGAGCCGCGTCTCTACCGGGCGGCCTTTACTCGTGATCCAAGCAACGGCTCTGCAGCGCGGCCCGCTGATATAGTAAATTCGAAGCCAGTTCCCATGCGCGAACGTATCGAGTCCACAGCAAACACGATCAACAACGTCCTGCCGACCAAGATTGACCCGACCTCTCTCCGTTTCGAATCCAACATGCGCACGCTCGCCGAGCTGGTAGCGCAGATTCGCAATGAAGAAGAAAAAATCAGGGAGGGCGGAGGGGCGAAGGCAATTGAAAGCCAGCATGCGAAATCGCGACTCACCGCACGCGAGCGTATCAACCTGCTCGCTGATTCCGGCTCATTTTTCGAGCTCGGGCTTTATGCAGCGAACAAAATGTACGAGGAATGGGGCGGCGCTCCGTCGGCCGGGGTGATCACGGGACTCGCCCGCGTGCATACCCGCATGGTCATGCTCATCGTGAACGATGCCACGGTGAAGGCGGGCGCGTTCTTTCCGATGACCACGAAGAAAGTGATCCGGGCGCAGAATATCGCCATCGAAAACCGGATTCCGACAATTTATCTAGTCGACTCGGCCGGAGTTTTTCTGCCTTTACAAGAAGACGTCTTTCCCGACACTGACGATTTTGGGCGCGTGTTCCGCAACAATGCGGTGATGTCGGCGATGGGCATTCCGCAGATCGCGGCGATCATGGGGATGTGCGTGGCGGGTGGCGGATATCTACCGGTGATGTGCGACAACGTTCTCATGACCGACGGCAGCGGACTTTTTCTTGCCGGGCCGGCGCTGGTGCAGGCGGCGATTGGGCAAAAAGTTTCCGCAGAGGAATTGGGCGGTGCTGCGATGCACTCCGCGATCAGTGGGACGGTAGACTTTCGGGAGCCCAATGACGAAGCCTGTCTGGGACGGATTCGTTCACTCATTGAAAAGTGGGGATACCGTCGGCAATCGCTTTGGGATCGCAAACAGCCGGTGGATCCGGCAATGCCGGCGGAAGAGATTTATGGTTCTTATGATGCCTCGGCGGCGCGTCCGTATGACATGAAAGAAATTCTGGCACGGATCGTGGACGAAAGCCGGTTCGATGAATACAAGCCGGAGTATGGCAAGACGCTGATCTGTGGCTATGGGCGGATTGGAGGCTTCGCTGTCGGCATTGTGGCGAACCAGAAACTGCACGCGCAACAGACCGACCATGAAGGCCACAAGAGAGTCGAATTTGGCGGGGTGATTTATACGGAGTCCGCCGAAAAGGCGGCGCGCTTCATCATGGACTGCAACCAGAATTTAATTCCGCTGGTCTTTTTCCACGACGTCAACGGCTTCATGGTGGGTCGCGATGCGGAGTGGAGCGGCATTATCAAGGCGGGGGCGAAGATGGTGAATGCGGTGTCGAACTCGGTTGTGCCAAAGATCACGGTGATCGTCGGCGGTTCGTTTGGCGCGGGACACTATGCCATGTGCGGGAAAGCCTATGATCCGCGATTTGTTTTTGCCTGGCCGACGGCGAAATATGCGGTGATGAGCGGGGATGCAGCGGCCGGCACGCTGGTGGAAATCAAAGTGAAGCAACTGGAACGTAGCGGCAAGAAGTTGAGTGACGAAGAGAGAAAAGAGCTCTTCGATTCCACGAAAAAGACCTACGACGAGCAAACCGATCCGCGCTATGGGGCTGCGCGCTTGTGGATTGACAAGATTATTGATCCGGTAGAGACGCGGCAGGCGATCACGCAGGCGCTTGAGGCGGCGTCGCTGAATCCGGTGGTAGCCGAGTTTAAGGTTGGGGTGCTGCAAACATAAAGGATCGCATGATCTCAACTTGTGTTGCGCGACGATCCGACCTTCCGATGAACCGATTTTGAGATGCTGATGAGCGAAACTGTCAAGTTGATCGAGTGTCCCCGCGATGCCTGGCAAGGCCTCCAAGGGCAGATACCTGCGGAGTTGAAGAGGAATTATCTGCAGGCGCTGATCAGTGCTGGATTCAAACATATTGATGCGGTCAGCTTCGTTTCTGCGAATGCGGTTCCACAGATGGCCGACTCGGAAGAGGTGCTTAAGGAACTCGATCCGCCGGATGATGTGGAGATCATCGGTATTGTGGTCAATGAAAAGGGCGCGCAGCGGGCGATTACGACGGGCGCGGTGCGTACGCTGGGATTTCCGTATTCGATTTCGCCGACGTTTCTGCAGAACAATCAACGGCAGACGCTTGAGGATGCCATCGAGGAATTGGAAAAGATCGAGAAGAAAGCCGACGAGGCGGGGCTCGATACGGTTGTGTACGTCTCGATGGCGTTCGGCAACCCTTATGTCGACGACTGGAGTATCGAGGAGGTTGTCGAGGCGGTGGCGCTGCTCGAACTGCAGGAAATTCGCACGATTTCGCTCGCGGATACGGTTGGCATAGCCCCGCCGGAAACGATTCGCGAGGTTGTTGCCGCGGTGATCGAGAAGTATGGTTATCTGGAAATTGGCGTTCACCTGCACAGCCGTCCTGATCAGGCTGCCGCGAAAATTGTTGCGGCTTATGACGCGGGCTGCCGGCGTTTCGATTCCGCCATCGGAGGCTTGGGTGGATGTCCTTTTGCGCAGGATGAATTAGTGGGAAATATTGCAACGGAGACGGTGATTGAAACTTTGCGTGGCCGGGGTGCGCAATTACCGCCATTGAAATCGTTAGACGCGTTGGTGCGGGCAACGGCGGAGATTGGCGCGAGGTACAAGAACTCCAGCAGCGAGTCGCTATCATGAACTACAAGACGCTCGACCTCGCCTTCGACTCCCGTATCGCCATTCTGACGCTGAACCGTCCAGAGAAACGCAACGCGGTGAGCTATGAACTGATTGACGATCTGATCGGGGCTTTAGAGGAAGTTCAATCTTCTTCGGTTCGTATTCTGATCTTGACGGGAGCCGGGAGGGCATTCTGTTCCGGCATGGATCTGGAGAACCTCAGATCGCTGATCGGGCGCAGTCCGGAGCAGAATCTTGAAGACTCTCGAACCATGGTAAAGCTGTTTCGTTCGCTGTATGAATTTCCCAAGCCAACGATCGCCGCCGTAAATGGCGCGGCCATAGCGGGTGGGACAGGCCTCGCCTTTCTGTGCGATTTCACGCTGGCCGTGCCGGAGGCCAAGTTTGGTTACACAGAGGTGCGAATCGGATTCGTGCCCGCTATCGTATCGACGTTCCTGCTGCGTCAGGTCGGAGAAAAGATTGCTCGCGATCTGTTGCTTACGGGGCGCATTTTTGACGCGGGAGAAGCACTGAAGTTGGGCCTGATCAACGAGATCGTTCCGGCCGAGAAGTTAATGGATCGCGCCCGCGAACTGGCCGGGCAGTTGGCGGAGAACGGTCCGATGTCGCTTTTCTTGACCAAGCGGTTGCTGACGGAACATGCCCGCGCGGAACTTGATGCGCAGATTGAGGCGGCAATCCAAGAGAATGCCGGCATCCGGCAGAGTGCAGATTTTCGGGAAGGGATTGCGTCATTTCTGGAAAAGCGCAAACCGCAATGGACGGGACGCTGAAGTAAGAATCGATAGAGTGGATAAGAGACGACCTTGAGATGGCAGTGACGATGAACGATACTCGCATCCGCGTTCGTTACGCGGAGACCGATCAAATGGGCGTGGTCTATCATGCCAATCATTTCATCTGGTTTGAAGTGGGACGGGTGGAACTGCTGCGCCAGTTCGGATTCAGCTATAAGGATATGGAGCGGGAAGACGACTGCTGTATTGCGGTCGTCGATGCACGTTGCCGCTACCGAGCGCCGGTGCACTATGATGACGAGATCATCGTGCGCACGTTTCTGAAACATGTGCGGGCAAAAGTGCTGCACTTCGGATACGAATTGCGAAAAGCGGAGACGGGCGAACTATTGGCGGACGGCGAGACGATGCACGTCGTTGCCGATTCAACAATGAAATCAAGGGCGCTGCCGGAGAAGTACATGCGCGCCTTCCGCACCGCAGTTGGGAAATAGGGGAAGGGATTTCCGATGCCAGAGTTTCTCTACAAGCTACAACTGGTGCGTGGAGACATGCTTCGCACGGGACCGACGGCATTGGAGGCGGCGGTCGTAGCCGAACACTTCGCGTATCTTCAGGACCTCAACGCGCAAGGTGTGATCATTTTCGTGGGACGGACGCTGAATACCGATGAAACTACCATGGGTCTTGCCGTTTTCCGCGCGGAGTCGGAAGATGACGCCCGCCAGATCATGAACCGAGATCCGGCGGTGCAGAAGGGCGTGATGACGCCAACACTGTATCCGTTCAAGGTAGTTTTACAGGGAAGGTAAATTTCGAAAACAGAGAAGCGCTCTTGGAAGCTTTGCACATCAATGGAAGCGATCTGACTCTGGAAGCGGTGCGCGAAGTCGCGTCGCGGAGGCAGCCTGTTTTGCTCGCTCCGGACGCTCGTGAGGGCGTTCGTCGTGCCCGAGCCGTTGTCGACGCGATAGTCGCCGATAACAAAATTTCTTATGCGATCACAACTGGCGTGGGCAAGCTCAGCGACGTGCACATTGTCGGCGACCAGGTGCGCGAATTACAGGTCAATCTCGTCCGGTCGCACGCGGTGGGAGTGGGAGAGCCGCTAACAATCACGGAAACGCGCGCCATGATGCTTCTGCGCGCCAACTCCTTAGCGAAGGGCAACTCGGGCATACGGGCGATCACTATCGACACAATCTGCGAGATGCTCAATCGGGGGGTGACGCCGATGGTTCCTTCGCAGGGGAGCGTGGGCGCGAGCGGCGACCTGGCGCCGCTGGCACACCTGGCGCTGGCCTTGATCGGCGAGGGCGAATGTGTGGACGAAAAGGGCGCTCGCCTGGCGAGCGCCGAGGCGTTGAAGCGAGGGCAGATTAAACCGCTGGTGCTGGAAGCGAAGGAGGCCGTGTCGCTGATTAACGGCACGCAGGCCATGCTCGCCGTCGGGACCCTGATGCTCCTGGCCGCGGAGACGCTGGTCGACACGGCGGATGTGATCGGGGCGATGGCGTGCGATGCACTGAAAGGAACGAACGTGGCGTTCGACGAGCGGATCCAGAAGGCCCGCCCGCACGCCGGACAAACCAAGACTGCAGCCAACCTGCGACGTCTGCTCGAACAAAGCGAGATCCGTGTATCGCATCGCGACTGTGGCCGGGTGCAAGATGCTTATTCGTTGCGCTGCATTCCGCAGGTACATGGCGCGGTGCGCGACACGATCGCTCATTGCCGCCGCATCTTTGAAACGGAGACGAACTCAGCCGTCGATAACCCGCTGGTGTTCGTGACAAATCCGAAGGCGATAGACGGGGAAGGCGATGTGATCTCAGGAGGGAACTTTCATGGCGAGCCGCTGGCGTTCGCGCTTGATTTTCTGGCGATTGCTTTAAGCGCGCTGGCGGGTATCAGCGAGCGGCGGCTGGAGCGGATGGTCAATCCCGCGCTCAGTGAGGGGCTGCCGCCGTTTCTTGCTCCGGGAGCAGGAATGAACTCGGGATTCATGATGCCGCAGGTGACGGCGGCCGCGCTCGTGAGTGAGAACAAAGTGCTGGCACATCCTGCGTCGGTCGACTCGATCACCACCTCGGGAAATAAAGAGGATTTTGTCTCGATGGGCATGACGGCGGCGAACAAACTTAAGAAAGTAGTGGAGAATACGCGCCATGCGCTGGCCATCGAAGCGATGGCGGCAGCGCAGGCGCTGGACTTTCTCGCGCCGCTCAAGTCTTCGAAGCCATTGCAGGAGGCGCACGCAGCGATCCGAACGGTATGCGCGACGATGGACAAAGACCGCGTTATGTATCGGGATTTCGCCCGCATTGCAGAATTGATTGCCAGCGGGAAACTCGCGCACATTGTGCGATAGAGTCTGCAAAAGGACTTATTGTTGCCTTCAACCAACCCAGCCCCGCGAGTGCAATCTTTTGCAAGTTTAATGAAGGATTCGTCGACTTGCGTTAGAGCACACGAATCTCTGTTTACACCCGGCTGCGGGATGCATTAAACTCGGCGGGCTTTCGCGTTCCTCCCGCGAACAGAAAGTCGATTACAGTAGTCGCATAGCCGAGGGTCAGAAGATGCCACGATTTCGTCAAGGGGATTGTCGCGCCGGCAGAGCTCCTGTAGCCACAGTTCTTATTTTCTTCATCGGTATGAGCGCGGGGTTGGCTGCGGGCCAGACGTCGGTCACGACCTATCACTACGATAACTACCGTACGGGCTGGAATCGGAATGAACTGGTGCTGACTCCTGCCAACGTGGGAAAGACGACGTTTGGTCTGCTACAGAGCGTACCGCTCGACGACCAGGTGGACGCACAGCCGCTGGTGGTGCCGGAGGTGCTGATCACGGCGGGAAATTATCAGGGCGCGCACGATGTGGTTTATGTGGTGACGGAAAACAACTCCGTGTACGCCATTGACGTGCATAGCGGGACAGTGCTGCTGAGTCCGAATTTTGGTGCGCCGGTGGTGTATCCATTAGGATGCGGCAACAACGGACCGAATGTGGGAATCACGTCGACGCCGGTGATCGACTCGAGCAGCAACACGTTGTACGTGATGATTTACAACCAGACTCAGAGTGGTCCGGCCTATAGCCTGCACGCGCTGGATCTGGGAAGTTTGACCGACAAGGTGATGCCTCAGGTGGTGACGGCGTCGCACACGCTGACTGATGGAACAACTTTCACATTCAACGCGACGTACCAACGTCAGCGTCCGGCGCTGTTGCTGGCTAAGGGCAGCATTTATGCAGGGTTCGGTAGTTTTTGCGACTTTGCAGCGAATCTTTCGCGAGGCTGGCTCCTGGGCTGGACGGCGGGAACGCTGGCGCCATTCCCGTCGAACCAGCTCAACGACCAGCAGGCGACGAACCCGGGTAATTTTTTTCTGTCCTCGATCTGGATGTCAGGCTATGGACCGGCGACCGATGATGCGGGTAACGTCCTGTTCGTGACCGGGAATTCGGATCCTGATACTTACGACGGGGTCACCAACATTCAGGAGAGCGTGGTCAAGATGTCGCCTACGCTAACCACGGTGCTTGACGTGTTTACTCCCTCTAACCAGGTGAGCCTGGATGACGGGGATGTGGATTTCGGCTCGGGTGGAGTGCTGGTGCTGCCCGATCAGCCGGGATCGACGCCGCATCTGGCGGTGGCAGCGGGCAAGTATGGAACGATGTATATGATGAATGAAGACCATCTAGGCGGTTACTCGCCGACGAAGAATAATGTGCTGGGCAGTTACGCGGTGGGCGGTTGCTGGTGTGGCCAGTCGTATTATGTGGATCCAACGGACGGAACTGGGCGAGTGGTGAGCAGCGGTGGCACGTCTGTAGAAGTATGGAGGGTGCAGACATCGCCGAAGGTATCGTTAAAGAAACTTTCGACGTCCCCATCGAATGGAGGGGCGCAAGATCCGGGGTTTTTCACCACAATTTCATCGAACGGCACTGCCAATCCGATCATTTGGTCGTTATCGCGCCCGCCGTACAAGAACATTTATCTGTACGCCTACAATCCGGACACGGGCAAGAGCGGAACCGCTATCAAGCAGTTGTTTGAAGCGGCAGCGGGTACGTGGCCAAACCTCGGCGGCAATGCGAACCTGATTCCGGTAGTGGCGAACGGTCAGGTATTCGTTGCCACTTACAAGCAATTGCAGATTTTTGGATTGACCGGGGCGAAGGTGACGAAGACGACAAAGCAGTGAGGTACGCTGGTGAGTTGTCAGGCGGACTTTGCCGCGGACCCATCCAGTCCGAGTTCGGCGGCGATTGACTTCATGGCTTCGATGCAGAAGGCGATGTGCGTTTCGAGATCCACGCCCAGGTCGGCCGCGCCTTGGATGATGTCTTCGCGGTGAACGCTGCGGGCGAAGGCTTTGTCTTTCATTTTTCTTCGAACGGATGAGGTTTCGACTTCGGCGAGCGATTTTCCGGGCTTGACTAAAGCACAAGCGGTGATAAAGCCGGCCAGTTCATCGCAGGCGAACAGAGTTTTTTCCAGCGGAGAGAGGCGCGCTACTCCGGTGTATTCGGCATGCGAGAGAATGGCGCGGCGAATCTCTTCGGAATAGCCGCGTTCCTTCAAAATCTCGGAACCTTTATAAGGGTGGTCTTCGAGACTGGGATATTTATCGTAGTCGAAGTCGTGAAGCAGGCCGACGGTGCCCCAGAGATCTTCGTCGGCTCCGGATTGGCGGGCATAGGCGCGCATGCACGCTTCGACGGCGAGCGTATGTTTCCGAAGACTTTCTGATTGAGTGAACTCAGTTAGTAAACACCAGGCAGCATCGCGCTGATTCATGATTTTCCGCCGTTTCTTGCTGGTTCCCGCGGTTCCGGTTCCTTGAGACTGAGTAACGGCTCTGTTCTCCGCACTTTTGTCTTGACTTTCACAGGCTCAATCCAGCAGATTACGCACTAGTTGGCTTTGAGAGTAGCCCCGCTCTGGCACTCGCAAAACCTGAATGGCCACTACATTAGCCCCCGTGGACTCACGGGAAGTTGTACGATGCGACCGTTGTTTCTTGGTGCAATTCCGCACATCCAATAGTCTCTGCCGCCGTTGCCATCTGTCGCTGGATGAGACAGAGGCCGAGATCGCAGCGATGACTCCGGCACCAGAAGTGATGCCGGTCAACATTCATTCTACCGGACGCGGACATCTGAAATTGGCGCACTCGATTCGATCGTTGCGGCTGCGCAATGGCTTGAGTCAGCGGCAACTGGCGCTGCGCATGTCTGTGCCCCGGACGTACGTGTCGAAGATCGAAAACGAGAAAGCGACGCCGACGCTGTCTTCTCTTGAACGCCTGGCGCGAGCACTTGAGGTGAGCGTGCCTGATCTGCTCTCTGGCGGAGAACGAAACCGGCAAGAGGAGGTGCGCGAGTTGATGGAGGATCAATTTGTGGCTGAGGTGATGCCGTTCCTCTCGCAGTTGAACGGAATGCAAATGTCGAGCATTCTGGCGCAAGTGAGAGATTTGACGGTACGGCCCAGACGGAGCGCTTAATGGAGACTATCCACCTCTGAGAAACACGTCGCATCGTGGAGGTGCGCGGTATCAGGGGTTGGACGGTGTCAAATTCTGGATTTAGGTTTTATCCGGGCACACACCAACTGGACAGCCGGGGCTTTCGAGTCCCGGTTTTTTTTTGCGCTCGACAGGCGAAGTTTAATCCGGAATATGCAGAGCATTGCACAAGTGAGGCGGTGCCTGCGCAACAGTTTGCATCTTATCCCTACATTTCTTGAGAATCCGCTGGTTTCTTCTTGACCCCCGCAGTCGAACAAGCTAACCTCCCGGCATTGCGTGAAGAGCCAGGAAAAGGCAATCCCCCGGCTGGATCTCTGGCGAAAAGGAAAACACCGATGAAACTTTCTCAGATTTGTGCGTTAGCGTTCTTGATGGTATTGGGGTCGGTGATGGCGTTCGCTGACGGTATTGGCGATCCGAAAGTTATCATTCACGGGGCCGGCACTACCAACCCGAATTGCGCGGATCGCTCGTGCGTAGATGTTGGCTTGAATTTCAAGTTCACCGTACCTGAGAGTGGATCGGGTACACTTTTCTTCACCAACACGAGCGGACAGAATTGGAATTCGCTGGCGCTGATCGAAAAGGGGGTGCCAGCAGCCGACATCAAATGTCATTCGGATCTGTTTCACAGCTGCACTACTGAAACCCTGAAAAATGGTTCCGTGGAGATTTTCCTTACCACAGGGAACGGCGAGTGGCCGAATCACGGGATTCAGAACGGGCAGAGCTTTGAAATCACCTTCTCTTGTGTGCAGAAGAGCTGCTGGCCGGGAGGGCTGACGGTTGGTGGGCACGCGAACGGTGCGACGGTGCCAGAGCCAGGTACGATTGCCCTGATGGTTACTGGAGTTGGCGCGTTGGTGTCGCGTCGGAAGATGTGGAAGAATCGCTGGAACTGCTAGTGGTTCTTTTTGGTGAATTGATTCACGAGTTGTGAAAATTGCGGCAGGGCCTGGAGCTTCTGAAGTTCGGGGTCGTTCCAGGCTTCCTGTGCAGGATAACCCTTCTCCAAGGCAAGCCGCAGCGGTTTCAACGCTTCCGCCGGTTGACTGATCATGGTCTTCACCAAGGCATCCGAATAAATCAAATACACGTCGTCGGGGCTGATGGCACGGGCTTGATTGATATATTGCAGAGCGTTCGTGGCGTCACCCTTCTTGGCGTAGAGAAGCCCAAGGTCGCCCATGATACTGGCGGACCGCGGGTTGACCTGAAGCTCCTGAAACGCAAGGGCGATGGCTTTACCGTAGGCGGCGGCGGCTTGGTCGGAATGGCCCGACCAGCGGTAGGCGTCACCGAGATTGCCCTGGATTTGTTCATCGTTCGGAGTCATTTCCACTGCTTTTTCGTACATCTTCGTGGCTTGATCGTAGTTCTTCAGGAAAAAATAAGCCGTGCCTAGATTGGAATAAGTAGCCGCGTCAGGAGCGACGGCGAGAGCCTTTTGATATTGCGGAATGGCCTCGCCCCACTTGCCCTCCCGTAGATAGACGGAACCGAGCCCTTCGTAACCGAGAGAGTTGTCGGGGGCAATGTCGATTACTTTCTGGAACTCCGGAAGGGCCTTAGCGTTGTCGCCCAGTCTCAGATAGGCGTTGCCGAGGGCGGTGTGGTTGGTCGAATAATAGGGGTTAACGGCGACCGCTTTCTGGTAGGAGGCGATGGCATCGTCGCTCTGACCGTTACGGGCATAAGCCTCACCGAGAGTTCGATAAGCCTCATCTGAATTGGGCGCCAGTTCGAGTGCGCGCGTGAGTTCGGACACCGCCTGGGTATTTTTCCCAGTAGCGGAGTAGACACTGCCCAGCGAGAGATGAACTTCGGGCAGATTGTTGGAAAGGTGTTCGGCCTGTTGCGCGGCCAGCGTGGCCTTTTGCGCCCACATGCTCTCCTTGTTCTCGCCGTACATGCGCAGGCTGGAATCGGCCAGACCGGTGTAGGCAAGAGCGAAGTTAGGATCCTTCTCAATGGCTTGCTCGAACAATCCAACGGCCTGTTTATAGGCCTCTTGGTTGTTGCCATTACGCAGAACGTTGCGGCCTTGCAGATAAAGGTCGTAAGCTTTGACGTTTTCGGTGGGGTGGGCGCCGACGCGGGCTTGCTCCTCGTTGGTGGGCTTCAGTTCCAAGGCGGTTGCGAGCGTGCCGTAGATTTGGTCTTCAAGGGTCAGGAGATCGCCGGGCGCACCAGGAAATTCCTGGCTCCACAGACGGCGTCCGGAGGCGGCGTCGTCGAGGCTGAGGGTAACGCGAAGGTGGTCACTATTGCCTTGCACGCTACCCTGCAGGACAAGATTGACGCCAAGTGCGCGGGCTAGCTTGTTCAGGGGAAGATCTTTGGCCGCCACTTTCTCGACGGCATCGGCGGATGCCAGGTGAATTTCCTTGAGTTGAAAAAGCTTGGCGGCCAGGGCTTCCTGGATGCCATCGGCAACGTAGCCGAGGGCCTTTTGATCTCCAATCTGTTTCAGGGGCAGGATGGCCACATATTTGCCTTGTTTGAGAGAGGGAATGCCTTGCGTGATCGCACCCGACGGTGCCATCGAGTGATTCAGTAGCGTGCGACCGGCAAAAGTGGCCAACACGATGACAAGAACCGCGCCCGAGATCCACATCCAGCTCTTGCCCGGCAAATCGAGGCTGAAGCGGGAACGGTGGACGATGGGGTGGGGAATCATCTGCGAAAGCGCTTCTACGCTGACGTTGGGGTTGGCTTCCCAGGTGGTCAATTGTTGCAAGAGTTCGACGGCGGTGTGATAGCGATTGTCAGGCTCGCGCTCGAGGCAGCGGCTAACGATGGCGCTCAGGGACTTCGGAACCGAAGCATCGACGTCGGAGGCCGATTGCGCCTCCTCGCGCGTGCGCTTCATGAGGCTGGCGATGGCGGTGTCAGCTTTGTAGGGCGCTTTGCCGGTAAGCAGCTCGAAGAAAATTAGACCGACACTGAAGATGTCGGAGCGCTGGTCAAGCGTCGTGCCCATGGCTTGCTCGGGAGACATGTATTCCATGGTGCCGACGATGGCGCCAGTCTGGGTCATGCCGGAATCGCCGAGCGAGCGCGCCAGACCGAAGTCCATGACGACGATGCGGCCGTTCTTATCGCGCATGATGTTCTGCGGTTTAAGGTCGCGGTGAATGACGCCTTCCGAGTGGGCGGAGTCGAGGGCGCGGCAGACTTGCTCGACCACTGAGATGGCGTCTTTCGGGGTGAACTTTCCGTTGCGGCGTAGGATAGTGCGGAGATCCTCACCGTCAACGTATTCCATGCTGATGAAGCGGATGCCCTCGGCCTCACCGAGGTCGAAGATTCGCACCACATTCTTGTGCGTGATATTGCGGGAGAGAATGAGTTCCTGTTTGAAGCGCGCGAGAATGGCGGGGTCGGTGGCGAGTTCGGGGCGAATGACTTTGAGCGCGATCAGACGGTCAAGCTCGCGGTCGCGAGCCTTGTAGACAGCGCCCATGCCGCCCTGGCCGAGGACACCCATAATTTCGTAGCGCCCACCGAAAAGCACGCCCGGCTGAAGACCTTGAAACGCGGAGATGCTGCTGAGGCCCGCGGAAGGCGGCGGTGTTGGCCGGCTGTACGGTGGAGTTGGGGTTAGAGCGGGGAACGCGGTGCCATGGGGCAAAGTTGCAGCGTCGGATACGGGAGCGTGAGATAGAGGCGGAGGGGTTAGAGCGGCAGCGCCGACGACTTCTTCGGGCAAGCGAATGCCGGGCATCGTTGGGCTATCGGAATCATTGCCCTTGTGGTCGCGCTCATCCATTGAGTATGCCCGGATTCGGAGAGCCAACGATGGGAGCGCGCCTCATTTCCGCAATAAAAATCCGCGACAAAGGCAGCGTTCGCCTCAGGTTGTCGAGGGGAAGTTCGAGAACCCAGCACTCCGATGAGGTGAAGTATAACCCGGAAATCCTTTTGAGGAAAGCATTCGGACGGTACAGGTGAAGGCGCTTTGCGCACTTGGAATCGAGGGCAGAGATGATTCTGCGCAAGCCAACCGGTCGGTACGACAATTTCGTGATTACTCAGGGCCGTGCTTAAATGAAAAGGTGGGCGTCCGGTTTTGCGCCATCCCCGCGCGCGGCATCCCAAGCGGACTTTCAGAACGAGTCTTGTTCCAAACAAACTACAGATCTCTCGCTTCGTTCGGGATGACAAATCTGAGTGAGTGAGACGGGAATATCCATTGGAGGAGATTTGGACTTCCAGCTGAATGAAGAACAGTTGCAGCTCAAGAAGAGCGTGCGCGAGTTTGCCGAAAGGGAGATAGCTCCGAACGTGATGCGGTGGGACGAAGCGGGTGAATTTCCGCTGGCCACGATCAAGGAACTGGGTAAGCTCGGGCTGATGGGCATGATTTTCCCTCCCGAATATGGCGGGGCGGGGATGGGGTACGTGGAATATGCAACGGCGGTCGCAGAGCTGTCGCGCGTGGATGGATCGGTCGGCATCATCGTGGCCGCGCATACGTCCTTGTGCTCGAACCATATTTATGTGACGGGAAACGAAGCGCAGAAGAAAAAATATGTACCGAAGCTGGCAACCGGGGAGTACATAGGCGCATGGGGATTGACTGAGCCTTCGGCGGGGTCGGACGCGGGCAGCGCGCGCATGATGGCGGCGCGGGCGAAGGGCGGATGGGTGCTCAACGGCACCAAAACCTTCATTACGAATGGCCACTATGCGGATGTGTTGGTGGTGCTCGGGGTGACGGATCGGGCGGCACACACGCATGGGCTTTCCGCGTTCATCGTGGAGAAAGATGCGAAGGGTTTCCGGGCTGGGAAGAAAGAAAACAAGCTTGGCCTGCGGGCGAGCGATACGGCGGAGTTGATCTTCGAAGATTGTTTTGTGCCGTCCGAAAATCTGCTGGGCGGGGAGGGGAACGGATTTATCGACGCCATGCGGATTCTGGATGGCGGGCGCATCTCGATAGCCGCGCTTTCGTTGGGCATGGCCGAGGGCGCATATGGGGCGGCCTTGAAATATTCGAAAGAGCGGGAGCAATTTGGCAAGGCGATCTCGGAGTTTCAGGCGATCCAGTGGAAACTGGCCGACATGGCTACGGAGATCGAAGCGGCAAAGCTTCTAACGTTGCGGGCGGCTTCCATGAAAGATGCGGGGATGAAGACTACGTTGGAGTCGTCGATGGCGAAGCTCTATGCCAGCGAAGTAGCGGTGAGGTGCGCCAATGAAGGAGTGCAGATTCACGGGGGATATGGTTTTATTAAGGACTATCCGGCGGAGAAGTTTTATCGCGATGTGAAGCTGTGCACGATTGGCGAAGGGACTAGCGAGATTCAGAGGCTGGTAATTGCGCGGCAATTGCTGAAGGATTAGTCTCCTACCACTGCTCCTGAGCATGACAAATACTGTTCGCCGAAGCAAAAGAAGGGAGCGTCATGATCACGGGCGCCCACGTCATCGTTTACAGCAAGGATCCGGATAGCGATCGCGCTCTCTTTCGGGACGTTCTGAAATTTCCGGCGGTAGATGCGGGGCAGGGCTGGTTGATTTTTGCCCTGCCGCCCGGGGAGGCTGCGTTTCATCCGGCGGAAAAAAACGATGTGCACGAACTTTATTTCATGTGCGACGACTTACGGGCGACGATGGAATCGCTACAGGGAATGAAAGTGAAGTGTGGTGCGGTGAGCGAGGAGCGGTGGGGGAGTGTGACTACGATCTCTCTGCCAGGCGGCGGGAAGATCGGACTTTATCAGGCTAAACATCCGACGGCTGTTGGGCGGTGAGAGAAGGCCGGTTGCTTCGAGGAAATTCTCGGCACGGGTATGAGGCGAGCGCCTGGAGGATTGTCGAGAGACTGTCTGCGGCTTGCTCGATCGCCGGAGTGGAGTAGGAGTGCCTCGGCTGCATGAACTGATTCGCAAGCGAACCAGATCAATCCGCTCAGCATGACACGCGGGGGTAGTGGTCAGTTTGAAGATGCTACCGGCGTGGGTATGGGTTTCAACGCGGAAGGGCGCCGGGTTGTTACACTATGCTGTTTGACATCTGCGAGCACAACTCTGGTTGACCGTCTGCGTTCGGGTGACGTGCGTGCGCTGGCTCGCGCCATCTCTACGGTTGAGAATCGCGGAGCGGGGTGGGCGGATTTACTTAAGGCGCTTTTTCCTCATACGGGCAAGGCACGGGTTATCGGGTTGACGGGACCACCTGGCGCGGGCAAGAGCACGCTGGTCGATCAACTGGCCAAGCACTATCGCAAGGAAAATCAGACGGTCGGTATTATTGCGGTGGATCCGACTAGTCCGTATACGGGCGGAGCGATTCTGGGGGATCGCATCCGGATGCAGGATCACTATAGCGATCCGGGAATTTTCATTCGCAGCATGGCCACGCGCGGATCGCTCGGAGGTTTGGCTCGAGCCACGGCCGACACTGCTACTGTGCTCGACGCTTCGGGGCGCGACTTGGTGATGATTGAAACGGTTGGGGTGGGGCAGGACGAAATCGATATTGTGCGTCTGGCCGATGTCACGATCGTGATTCTTGTGCCGGGTATGGGTGATGATGTGCAGACGATCAAGGCCGGGATCATGGAAATCGCCGACATTTTCGTGATTAACAAAAGCGATCGCGAGGGGGCCGAGCGCGTGGAGCGCGAAATTCGCGCGATGCAATCGCTGGCGATGCGTCACGACCACTGGACGCCTCCAATCGTGAAGACGGTGGCGAGTGAAGGCGTGGGCGTCTCAGAGCTGGCTGCGGCGATCGAGAGGTATGAGGTTTTCCTCAAAATGGAAAACCTGGCTTTTAAGAAGAACGTCGAGAACTGGCAGCTGAGGTTGATTGAGATGTTGCGCGATGCCATGCTGGAAAAGGCGCGCACCCAGATGGACGGGAGGAGTCTCGAGCGTTATGCGGCAGAGATCGCGGAGCATAAGCGTGATCCATATTCGCTAGTGGAGGAGATTGTTGGTGGCGGGTGGCACGATTGAGGGCAATGGAGGGACGCGATTGTTCCCCGTCATTGCCACCGGGGTGAGAACCCTACTTCTATAGCCTAAATGGCGCGGCCTGAGTTGCGTCCCTTTAGAGAAAGAGCAGGGCAATTATGGAATTCAGCATCGATCACCTTGGCATCGCGGTGAAGTCGCTGGCGGCAGCGAAGTCTATTTATGAGAAGCTCGGGCTGAGCGTTTCTGCGGAGGAAACTGTGGAGCAGGAAAAGGTTCGGCTGGTGATGGTTCCGGTGGGCGACAGCCGGTTAGAGCTGCTCGAGGCTACCTCGGACGATTCTACGATCGCGAAGTTCATCACGAAGCGCGGCGAAGGACTGCACCATGTTTGCATGCGTGTTCCTGATCTGGCGGCGGCGGTGGGGAAATTGAAAAATGACGGCGTGCGGCTGGTTTCGGAGGAAATCAGAACGGGAGCGGGCGGGCATCGGTATGTGTTTGTGCATCCGCAAAGCACGGGTGGCGTGTTGCTGGAGTTGGTGGAGAGTAGCCATTTGTGATTTGTAATTGGTAATTGAAAAACGCAGATCGCACGCGCCGGCTTTCACCATTACAAATTACCAATTACAAATGTCTCAGCTTCTGCTGGTCCTTGACACTTCTGGGAAGAACGGTAGCCTTGCGCTCGCCCGTGTGACGACTGAACTGGGCGAAATCACCGTGCCTGAAGTTGTTCCTCTGGCCGGCGGCACATTTTCGGCGCAACTGGTGCCGCAGATTGCCGCACTGCTTGAAAAACATGGCTACAGCAAGAACGACCTGACCGCGTTTGTGGTCGTTAATGGGCCGGGATCATTTACCGGTCTGCGCGTGGGGCTGGCTGCTGTTAAAGCTCTGGCGGAGGTACTGCAGAAGCCCATCGTGGTGGTCTCATTGTTGGAGGCAGTCGCTTGCAGAGGGCCAGCGGGTGGTCGGGTTCTGGCTGTGTTGGACGCGGGACGGGGTGATGTCTATGTAGGCGACTACGAACCTGGCGCTCGGCTCCGCGGGGTGACGGGTCCACAGCGCAACGAACGGTTGCTGAGCAAAGATCAGTTGCTTGCCGAGGCCCTGCTTCCCGAAAACAAGATGAGGCTCATATTGACGCCCGACGGTCCATTGGCGGAGGCGTTGCTGGCAGTGGGAATTCAGGTTGAGCGAATTGAGTATCCGGATAGCGCGGTGATTGCACGACTGGGCTGGCGGCACCTTGAGCGGGGAGAGACGGTTGGTCCCGACGAACTGGAAGCGAAGTACATTCGACAATCGGACGCTGAGATTTTCTCGAAGCCAGGACCGTGAAAGGCTGCGCAGGGTCGTTAGCGACACTTAAAGAGAGAGTGTGTGAGAACCATTCGATCTGCTACGTCCAAAGATGTGTCGGCGATTGTCCAACTTGAGCAGCGGGCTCCGACCGCGGCCCATTGGACTCCCGAACAGTACGACAAGATGGTGAGTCACCAAATCGTTCTGATGGCCGAGGAAGCGGGCAAGCTTTGTGGATTCATTTGTGCCAACTTGATCGCGGGAGAGTGGGAGATTGAGAACGTGGTCGTGGGGGCTGAATTCCTGCGTCGCGGCGTTGCCGGTGAGTTAATGCGGGAGTTGATACAGCGGGCGGGGAATGATGCCGCGACGGCGATTCTGCTGGAGGTCCGCGAATCGAATGTGCCGGCCCGCGGACTCTACCTGAAGCATGGTTTTCGCGAGATGGGACGCCGGCGCGGGTACTACGGCGGCCCCACGGAAGATGCGATTCTGTATGCCTTACGGCTAGGGAGCTGACCTGAACCGTGGAATAGCAGCTTCTGCACCATTTCTGGTTCAATTTTGTACACTTCCTTGCGCACTTCTTTGCACGCCGGGGCCGGTTGGCGGTGGCTGAAGGAACTTCAATGGAAATCCATTGAAGCCTGCCGGACCCTGTGCTACTTTTTAATCGTGCTGTAACAAACGGCAGGAGGTCTGGCAAGGATGCTGACTCCAAGAGAGCAAGTCCTGAACGGTCATGAGCAGTTCCAGAAACTGGTTCAGGAGCACTCGCAATACTCCCAACGGCTCGAATCCCTCACCGAAAAGCGATACCTCACCGAAGATGAAAAATTAGAGGAAGTGCGGCTGAAGAAGCTGAAGTTGCGCCTCAAGGACCAGATGCAGAGCCTTGAACGCAATTTCAGCCAAGCGTCGTGACAGCTGCATAAACATTGGCGATTTTGCGTGTCGTTGAGCGACCATCAGTACCGGTGTATTCCGAATTGCATACACCCTCCGCCGGCATCAACGGCATGTTGGGGTAGATCATGGCAAGGATGAATGTACGATGTTTTCAATCATGTTTACCCTCCCAACACGTCCCCAAGGACGGGTTCTAAAACAAGTGCCCGATGTAATGAGCCGCAAGTGCTCCGCCAGTGCCTAATTCAGCGGCGTGAACAGCGTACTTGCCGACCGTCTTTAGCAATCGCTTGATTAGCGAGAATCTTCTGCTGTTGAATGAACGCATTGTTCGCGTGATCCAAGAGGCTCTCTGCATTCTGCTGGCCTACAGCTTCCTGCAAACGACCGATGTCATAAAGTCTGTTCATCCGAGAAAACATTTTGCTCAGGTCAACGGCTTCAGGATTCTTTACGCCCGCACCGGCCCTGTCGTCCTGCCACAATCACAACGACAAATGTATGTCGGGCGTGATTGCGCATCATCGTCCGCGCGTTCAAGCACGACCAACAGGCCGTAGGTTCGGCCGACAAGATTGTCAAACTTCATACGCCCCAATCCGGGTAGGTTCGTTGTGGCAACGGCGTTCTTCCCGCGTAATCGATCGCGGTCGGCACGCGCTCGACTCGGGGCACCCCGATCTTTTTACGCAATACAAAATACCTTTGGTGATTATCAGACAGATAGTCGATAACAGCCTCGACCATCTCGGCACCCGTTATGTGTCGGACGTCATCTGCAATCTCTTCTGTCCCGCAGTAGATCGTGATCGTCTCGCAACCGAGAGACCGACCTTCACTGAAGATCTTTGTGCATCTGTCCCGCAGGCCGAGTCGAGGCGGCGTCTTGATGAAGCCCGTGAAATCAGTTCCGCTCTTAACCTCGTTCATAAGTCCATCCTCAAGAACTGTGTTCTGGCCGGGCACCATGTCAGGATGACGTGCCTCGGCTTGCTCTATAGTCAGTTTCTTGCTCATGCTGTCCTTTCTCGAACAAAGGTAGAGGGACGGGTTCGAGCCGTCCCTCCGCTCACGGGTAATTAATCCGTAAGTGTGAAATTGTTGTACTCGCTCGATCTAGGCGGGCGTATCCCTCCACTCGCGTAGCGAACGCGAGGATGCCGAGTGACTAAGTTGTAGATGTGTGCGCGTACCGCCAATGGAAACGATCGACAGGCGGCGGTCGCGCTCTAGAGGATTGCCTGCCGAACCTAGAATCCTTCGTTAATCTGGCGTTGTCGACTGCGAAGGTCGACGCGGGCCTGATAGTTGCCGGTCAGCGGCACGTTTGTGTCTTCGATGTCCTTCGCGAGACGTTCCTGTGCGGTGAACAGTCCGAGAACGACGCGGCGAGCTTCATCGAGTACGGGTCGCGAGAACGATCCTCGCGCGACAGCGAACGCGATGCATGCCTGCTTCTGATCCTCGGTCAGTGTGACTTTATAATTCTGCGCTATGAACTGGCAGAACTCGGTGAACGGAGGCTTCGCAGCAGCCACCATTCCGGCCTCGGCGAGTTTGCGTAGTTCCTTCGGATCGTTCGTTCGCTCCATTAACTCGAGCGGATCCACAGGTTCAGGGGTAGGTGCGACAGGTGCGGGCCTCGTTATCTCGTCGGCCGTAAAAAAGCCAAGGTCGTCGAGATACCCGAAAATAGCCTCGATGTTGGACGGCTCTGTGATATCGAGATTTGTGCCCGATGCGTGCTTGCCGACCACTCTTCCCAACTTCGTGAAAGCCGCATCGCTCAATTTGATGCCACGCCGCTTCATCCTATCCTCGAAGGACTTCACTGCCGCGTCTCTCGCCTTGAGCATTTCGTCGACATTCACGAACTCTTCCCAATTCGTCACGCTGCAGAGCGCAAGTAGTTCTTGGTCGACGCAGCCCTGCTCAAGTTCCTGCTTCTTGAGCAACCGTGTTGCTTTGTCAAGCGCGCGAGCTGTCTGCTCATATTTTCGTTGTGCGACGTTAACCGGGTGGGCGTCGATCTCGCGTTGAACTTCAGCCTTGGCCTCGGCCAGCCTGCGTTGTTGCTCTTGTGATCGGGTCTCGGACTTCGGTTGGTCGGCGTTGACAGCGTGGTCTCCTGCGTCCTTAAAGATATATTCCCCGCGGCTGTTCTTCAGGTTAGTCTTGCGCAGACCGATAGGCAGATCGGGCAGGTGGTGGCCATCGTAGCTCTGCCACACTTTTCCATCTCTCCCGCTTGCCCATGGAATCTGGCGGGCGTACTGCTTCAATTTTGTGATATCAAAATCCATTAGTTCCTCCTGTTCTCTTGAACACTGTGACGCTCTCTGCAGCTGATATCTCTGAAACCAACTGTTTCGCGAAGCCAAGTGATGTGCCGATCTTGCTTGCGATCTGGGCGACGGTCGACTTGCGGATTTCTTTCATCGGCAAACAATTGAATCGCCCACGGGCCTCTCGTTCCGCAAGAACTGTATCGCGCACAAGACTCCATGCACTCGGTTCGCCAAGCGCATTCGGCCAGTCGCGCCTCATTCGTGTGATGCACTCAGTTTCGAGC